>Ga0194117_10004081_pt1 | contig 14152 bp, 10 predicted proteins | sample TA2MahsurfametaG_FD_160579 | JGI IMG/M metagenome (GOLD analysis project Ga0194117, IMG submission 160579) | Freshwater microbial communities from Lake Tanganyika, Tanzania - TA2015009 Mahale N1 surface | ecosystem: Environmental > Aquatic > Freshwater > Lake | place: Tanzania: Lake Tanganyika...
TCCAAAGGTATTAACACTTCTATCCCAACACAAACATCGCTCAACGATATTGTTGTGATCAGTTCAGAGACACCTTATAAGTTAGCAGAGATTATCCGAAATACTTGGCCACAACTTTACAGACCATCCAAAGTATCCTATAATAAAGAAAAGCAACAAGACAATGAAAAAGTATCAGAGTGAAGAGTATTTTTCAGTCCTTGATAAAAAGACTGGAAGAAAACTATTAGATTGTGGTGATGAACAAGATGCGCTTATGATGGTTGCTATGGACCCACAGAACCGCACCTATACTCGCAATCAGTTTCTGATGGGTCAAGTGGTGGACCTTCAGATTCCCAAAGCATTACCAACCAGCGAGATCGTCGTGAATATGGACGGTGGTGTTGGTGGTTCCTGGGAAGTTCGTGAACCAGAACCACTTCCTCAAATCAAACTCCCAGACCGCCAGGCAGAACCAGTGATTATATGACACGAGTGTATATTCGTGCTGCCTGCAAAAATAAATAAGTCATTATATAAGATGCACATGATTCGAGTTGTATTTGCAGCACCTGAAAAGGAAAAGATATGGGAAACTGATTATATAATGAACTGTCTTCTTCCCGATGTCTCCAAGGAAGAGGTGTTTATTCCATTTGAGCAGATTGCAAATAAAAATATTCAAGCAGACGTTTTTGTATATAATTGTAGACTTCACTCATATGAAGATGTTCTGAGTGTAGTTCAAAAAATTAAACCAAAAATTATCTTTCATCTTTCCGATGAATATTGGTTTGAGGATCTATCACAATGGAATGAACTTGCAAATCATTGCAATTTATTTTTGAGACAGCATCATCATCCAGGATTTACATATACTGAAAATACAATTCCTATGCCATTGGGTTATTGTAATGATGCTGGAGTTGAAAATAAAAAAATATTAAGTATTTCTGAGAGAAAATACAATTGGGCATTCATTGGTGATATGAAAACTGACCGTTGGGAAATGGTCGAAGCATTCTCAATCATCAAGAAAAATTTTACTGGTTCTGGGATATCAAAACCAGAGATGATGGATGTTTATTTGAATTCTATTTTTGTACCCTCTGGTAGAGGTAATTCAAGCATTAATTGCTTTAGACTGTATGAAGCATCAATGGCGGGAGCGATTCCTGTTGTTGTTGGTTCTCAGGAAGAACTTGATTTGACTTTTATGTACGAGGAAAATCCACCTTGGATTTTTGCGGACACATGGGAGAATGCAGCAAAAGAATGTAGAAAATTACTTCGAAATAAAAAAGAACTACAAATTATTCAAAGAAGAATTCTTTTGTGGTGGAAAACAAGAATTGGAAGAATTAGGGAAAGAATATACCAATCTTTGTATAAAGGTATTAGTGTAGTTCAGGTAGGATCTAATAAAGGTTCTGATGATTTGTATCGTCATCTATCTTCAAATTATTCAAGTCTTAATTTTGGATTATTTGTTGAAGCGAATCCTGTTCATATCCCAGAACTTACTGAGTGCTATAAGTGCTTTGACAATGCAATTATCAAAAATATTGCAGTCAAGTCTCCTAATCAGTCTGAAGACAGTTTGACTATTTTTTACGATACAAATGATCCTGGACTTCAGGTTGCATCATGTGATATCAATCATGTTTTGAAGCATCAACATTGTTGGCCAGGTGGTGAAATCAAATCATTTGAAATCCCTGCAATTACTCTTGAGGAACTTTTAGATTCTTATCATATTCAGAAGTTAGATTGGTTGTTGCTTGATGTGGAGGGTATTGATGCTGAGATATTGCTTACATTCAATTGGTCTAAGTATCAAATTCAAAGAATCGAGTTTGAGTATCTTCATTTAGAAGAATATGCTTCTCAAATTCATCAGATGTTTTTGGATATGGGATATGAACAAGTCCCTTCTTTACATGAGTATGATTGGGCATTTGAAGTTAGGGAGAAGACAAAAATTCCTCATATCTATCAGCAGGATAGGTTTGGTGAAGATTGGTTTGGATATCAAACAGTCTATTCAAATGTAGTTAAAAGATTTGATTCTGGTAGTAGATTTGTTGAAGTTGGTTGTTGGAAAGGAAAGTCTACTGCATTTATGGCAGTGGAGATTGCAAATTCTAATAAAGATATTGATTTTTTCTGTGTAGATCACTGGACGGAAGAAAATATATTAAACACATTTAGTTCTAATATGTCTACGTTGAGAGATTACTTTATCCCTATAAAATGTAATTCTATCGATGCCGCTAAAAAGTTTGAAGATGAATCTTTAGATTTTGTTTTCTTAGACGCTTCTTTGAATTATGAAGAAGTGAAAGGAGACATCATCGCTTGGTTACCAAAGATAAAACCAGGTGGAATCCTTGCAGGGCATGATTATTATGTTAATGGTATCAATTGGTTCCCTGAAGTTCAATGTGCTGTGAATGAACTTCTTGACGAAGTTGATACTATGGAAAATTGTTTTATTTACTACAAACCAAATCCAAATAAACTCAATGGTTTTCCACCAGTTCACTTCATTAGTGTTGATGATTCTGTTGAGCGTAGGGAACTTCTCCTGAAAAAGTTTGAGAAGTTTCAAATTACGAATGTTACTCCCCATATCTATGAACGTTATAAAGATGAGAATCATACTATTGAATCCGATCTTATTCATCGATTGAGTATTGGTAGTAGAGGTCCTGTAACTTCTCATTTAAAAGCAATTCGAGAGTGGTATGAGAATACACATGAAGAAGTTGCATTTTTTTGTGAGGATGATTTGAGTCTTGATACAGTAAAATACTGGAATTTTAATTGGGAGGAATTTTATAAAAATCTCCCAAAAGATTGGGGATGTATTCAACTTGCTTGGTTGAGAGAGGGTGATGAGGATTTTTATCGATTTTCAATCGGTTTTAGAAATCGTTGTTGGTGTGATTGGTCTGGTTGTGCTTACTTAATTACAAGAGAACATGCTCGTCTTTTAGTTGAAAACTATTACTATGATGATACATTTCATTTGAATTTAGTTGGTGAATATGTTGATCAACGTGAGGAATGGGCAAGAGTCCCTGTAATTGAAACAATCATTTTTTCTCCAGTAACTAAAATTTACGGTATGCCAATGTTTGTTGAAGATGTGCTCGGATGTAAATCGTCTTATTTGGGATTGGTTGGTACTCAGGTAGGTGGTCAGTGTGATGTTCATCATATGCAATCCTATCAAAGTGTGATGTATTGGTGGAAAACTACGGGACAACTTCATAAATTTACTAAATTAATGGTAGAGTGATTCGAATAAATAGGTGTAAGTTGCAGTAACTTATGGATCTCCTCCATTCGCCTCAGGAATACTTGTTTCATTTGAGAACAACAAGTCCAGGAGAAGCGAAACGAATATGGAGGCGAGAGATAAGAGAAAAATGGGAACACCAGTGTGCCTATTGTGGATCAGAAGACAACCTGACTATTGACCACATTGTTCCACAGTCTAAAGGTGGAATGGACTTCACAAAGAACGTTGTCTGCTGCTGCCACTCTTGTAATCAAGATAAAGGGCATACTCCATGGGAACAGTGGTATCTCTCTCAGGAGTTTTTTAGTGTCGAAAGATATGAAAAAATTAAAGAGTGGATGAAGCCAGATCCACCAGTTAATTTGTTTAAATATCGCCCAAGAAGGAATAATGCAACTTGAATAAATAAATCAAAGGCAGTATATACTGCATCTTTTGGTAAATACCGAATGCGATAAATGGCAACACCGTATAGGATTAAACGATCTGCTGTGCCTGGAAAGGCACCTGCAGTAACCGATTTACAGACGGGAGAACTAGCTCTTAATACTTATGATGTAGAACTTTATACCTTAAGAGATAGATTTGCTCAAACTGGAATTGCAACTGAGGTTGTCAGAGTCGCAGCGGGCGTTACAGTTACGAATGTTATTTATGTCACAACAGACGGAAACGACAACAACACAGGACTCAAACTCGGAGACGCAAAGCGAACCATCAAAGGAGCCCTCGGAATCGCATCAGCAGGAAATGTTATTAAAGTTAGTGCTGGGACTTATATAGAAAATAACCCCCTTAGAATTCCAACTCAGGTTAGTATTGTAGGAGATAATCTTAGAGAAGTATCGGTTACACCACAAAACCAGGGTGATCTATTTTATGTTGCTCCAGGTAATTATATTACTGGAATGTCTTTTGTTGGATCAGCAAACACTGGTGCTATCTTTGCTTTTGATCCAACTAATATTAAATATTTTTCTCAATCACCATATATTCAAAACTGTACAAACTTTATCCCTGGAACAATTGGATTAAAAGTTGATGGTAAACATGCCTTAGGACCTTTGAAATCAATGGTTCTGGATTCCTATACTCAGTTTAATGAGGCTGGTATTGGCGCTTCAATTACAAATGAAGGATATGCCCAGTTAGTTTCATTATTTACAATTTGTGATGATGTTGCCGTATTCACTGGATCTGGTGGTGCTTGTGATTTAACAAACTCTAACTCATCATTTGGAAACTATGGATTTGTTTCTGATGGTGTTGGACCACTGAAATTTAGGGGACACCTAGTTAATCCCGTTGCTGTTAATGAATCAACAATTACACTTAATGTTGGTGTTTCGACGTTAGGTATTGTTACAGCAACATATGATCATATAACAGGATTATTAACTGCCACAACAACATCTGCTCACGGGTTCAATGTTGGAATGGGAGTTACAATTAGAGATCTTCAATTCTCTTGCCCATCTGGACCAGGAATTATTTCATATCCAAGTGGAAACTATGGATATGTATTTAACATAGATTCTGTTAATGCTTCCAATAATTTTTCAGTATATGTTGGAACTTCTACACTTCCACACACTTATGAAAGTGGTGGACAGGTTGCGATTAACGTTGTAAGACCTTTTGATGGACAAGTTATTTACTTTGATGATCTTTATTATACGGTTGGAAGAGTTGTTGTAAGTTCTGCTGGAACTGGATATAATTCAACACCAACCGTTACAATTGATGCTCCGAGTGCTAGTTGGGGAATTCAAGCAAATGCAACTTGTGAATTAGAAGATGGTAGTGTTTCGAATGTTGTATTGATTTCGAGTGGAAGAGGCTATAGTTATGTTCCTTCCGTAACCTTTTCTGCTCCTGATGTTGGATTTAATACTGCAACAGGAGTAGTGGAATTAATTCCAAGTTATTTTGCTGTAGAAAGTTCTACATCTCTTACCCCTACTGGTATTTGTACGGTTTCAATTAATGAAAATCTTCCTTATGCCGTGAGTGTTGGAGCAACAGTTCCTTTTTATAAGCAGAGTAGATTATTGGCATCTGGTCATTCATTTGAATATATTGGCACTGGAACCACTATTGCCAATGCTTTACCACAAAATGGTGGAGTCTTAATTCAAGATAATGAAGTTGATATGAGAAATGGTGGATTGGTTGTATTCACCAGCACTGATCAGGCAGGTAACTTCCGGATTGGTGAGGGTGTTGTTATTAATCAATTGACAGGAACCATCTCTGGTAATTTCTATTCTAAGAGTTTGTTTGCGAACGTGACACCATTAATTCTAGCATTAGGAGGAAACTAATAAAATGGCTTTACCATTAAACGTATTTAAAACAGTTACTTTTGTTGCTCCAACAAGTCCCGTTGGAATCTACACTGCTCCTGTTGGATATAGTGGCGTTGTGCTTTTAGCACAGGCAGCAAACGTGGACTCAACAACACATACGGTTACATTTTCTCATAAGAGAGCAACTACAACAACTGAGATTGTAAAAAACTTAGCCATTCAAGGTAATGACTCTGCCAGTCTTTTAGACGGTAGATTAATTCTTGAATCGGGTGATTCTGTACTTTTGTCTGCCAGCAATAGTACAAATATTAAATTGACTCTCAGCCTTCTGGAAACACTCAACTAATATATAAGAAATGTCTAAGTTTCTCAGCGGAAGACAATCCAATCTTAATATCGGTATAAACTCTTTTACCGAGAATAAAACTGTTCTACAAACAATCGGTAGGGTTGGGATTGGGACAACTACGGCTGAGGATTATCACCTTGTTGTTAGAGGTAGTGAAAGAGTTACCAGTAATCTTTATGTTGATGAAACACTGTATGTTTCTGGTGTATCAACATTCCAAACTGGTCCAGTTCTAATTGGTGGTGCTACATCGACAGGAACTTATAACCAACCTCTCCAAGTTGAGGGTGGTGCTTATATTTCAACTTATGTTAGTATTGGATATACTAACCCATTTGCCAACCTTACTGTTTTTGATCCAAGTGGTCCTTGGATTGCTCTAGTAGACCCAGGTCAATCTAGTTCTGCTTTTGAAGATAATGGCGGTGACCTTTTTATTAGATCTGAATCTGGTAGTGGAACAGCAGGTCATATTATTTTTCAGACAGGAACTGCGAACTATCAACTGAGACCGTCTCAGTCTGGATCAAACCGAATGAGGATTGATACAGATGGTGATGTTCTTATCAATAGTGATTCTTCTACTGGAACTATTGGTCAAAAACTTCAAGTTTTTGGATCTTCTTATATACAAAATCAAGTTGGTATTGGATTTACTAATCCAACTTTTGCTTTAGAAGTAAATGGCACTGCAGTAGTTACTGGATTAACCTCTATCAGAAGACAAACTGATATTGGTGGTAATTTATTCGTTTCTGGAATTACAACACTTACAGGACCAATTGATGCGAATGGTGATCTAGATGTAGATGGTGATCTAGATGTAGACGGACATACTGAATTAGACAACGTTAATATTTCTGGAGTTACCACTTTTGCTGGAGCAATTGATGCAAATGGCGACATTGATGTAGATGGACACACAGAGTTAGACAACGTTAATATTTCTGGAGTTACCACTTTTGCTGGAGCGATTGATGCAAATGGTGACATTGATGTAGATGGACATACTGAATTAGATAATGTTAATATTTCTGGATTTTTAACTGCCACTAGTGCCAGATTCAATGGTAATGTAACAATTGGTGGTACATTAATCTATGAAGATGAAGTTAATGTAGATTCAATTGGTATTGTAACCGCTAGAAGCGGAGTTAGAATTACTGATGGTGGACTCACTGTAATAGGTGTTGCCACATTTAGTAATTCAATTAATGCTAATGGTGATCTAGACGTAGATGGACACACTGAATTAGACAACGTTAATATTTCTGGAGTTACAACTTTTATCGGTGCCATTGATGCGAATGGTGATTTAGATGTTGATGGACATACTGAATTAGACAACGTTAATATTTCTGGAGTCTCTACATTCGTTGGCACGATTGACGCGAATGGTGATTTAGATGTTGATGGACATACTGAATTAGACAACGTTAATATTTCTGGAGTCTCTACATTCGTTGGCACGATTGACGCGAATGGTGATTTAGATGTTGATGGACACACTGAATTAGACAACGTTAATATCAGTGGTATTGTAACAGTATTTGATTTAGATGTAGATGGACACACTGAGTTAGATAACGTCAGGATTTCTGGATTTACAACTTTCCAAGAAGACGTATTCCTTGGAAATGATGATCGAATCATCTTTGGTGGTGCTCAAGACCTTCAAATCTATAATAATGGAAGTAACTCTTTTATTGTTGATAGTGGAGTTGGAAACCTCTATATTAGAGGAACTTCATCAATCAACTTCCAGAGTGCTGATGGATCTGAGGATTATGCTAAGTTCAATGTAGATGGTGCTACTGAACTTTACTTTGACAACTCTAAGAAGTTTGAAACAATCAGTACTGGAGCCACAGTTTATAATGATCTTTATGTTGGTGGTGATTTGTTTGTTCAAGATGATCTAATCTTTGACGAATTCACTGCTCGTAATGCGACTCTAACTGGTAATGTTAATACAAAAACTTTACTCGTTTCGGGTGTATCTACCTTTACTAATGGACCAGTTTTAATTGGCACGGGAGCATCTACTGGAACTGCAAATCAACTTGTTCAAATCGGTGTTGGAACAATTGGCGGAGTTTTCATTGCTGGCAATACCGGTATTGGGACAACCACTCCAGGATATAAATTAGATGTTAATGGTGATATTAACTTCAATGGTGATTTATATCAAGATGGAATTCTGTTCGTTGCTGGTGTAGGTATTGCTTCTACAGAAGTTAATCCACAATCGGCAACGATTCCTCAACACGCAAGAGTCGGATCTGGATTTACTGATATCTGTTTTGTTGGTACTGGATTAAGTATCACAGGATATGGTAGCACAGTTATTATTGATCTTGACGATGTTGGTGGAGCAAGAGTTTCTGTTTCAACTGATCCACCACTTGGAGCAAGACCCGGAGATCTTTGGTGGGAAAATGATAGTGGAGATCTTAAAGTTTATTATGTTGATGGTAACAGTTCACAGTGGGTTGATACCAATGGTGGAGAAAACCTGGCAGTTATTGGAGAGTTTCCACCAGCATATCCTCTTGCTGGAGATCTCTGGTGGGATAGTGTTTATGGATCTCTAAAAATTTATTATGATGATGGTGATAGCCAGCAGTGGGTTGATACAAGCAATGCTGCTATCAATAATTATTGGGTTGCGGCTGAAGCACCATATGTTGGTATTCACACAACTTATAATGTTGGTATTGGAACAACAGTTCCAAATGAAGCTCTTGACGTTATGGGATATGTTTCCATTGATGATAGAGTTTCTTATGGAACAACAACCGCTAAAACTTCATCAATCTCACAAGTTGGAATTCACTCTGCTTTGGCAATAACTTCCTATCGTTCTGTAGAATATACAATTCAAGCAACACGAGGAGTAAGTTATCATACAACTAAAATACTTGCTCTTCATGATGGAACAACGGCATACCCAAGTGAATATGGAACTGTATATAATACTTCAACAGTCGCTACTTATGATGTAGATGTTTCCGGTGGAAATATTCGATTACTCGCAACACCATCAACTTCAGGAATCACAACGTATAATATTATTTTTGATGCCATCAAGGTCTGATAAATACCTAAAAACCATCGGGGGAAAGTGAACCTGTGGGAACACAAAATTTTAGAGTCAAGAAAGGTCTAGAAGTTGGATCAGCAACAACCATTACTACAACGGACGCTTATGTTGGTAGTGGTTTAATTGTTTCTGGTATATCAACTTTTCAAACTAATGTTTTTATTGATGGGTCAGTAGTTGTAGGTGCTGGTGGTAGTGTAGCAACATTTGGAAGTGATATTGTAACAAGAAATATTTACTCCACGGGTCTTTCTACATTTGTTGGATCCATAACAGCAAACAGTGCTACCTTCTCTGGAAATGTAACCATTGGAGGTATTTTAAAGTATGAGGACGTTGTTAACGTTGATTCAATAGGAATTGCTACGGCGAGAAGTGGACTCAGAATTACTGGTGGTGGACTTGATGTAGTTGGTGTTTCTACCTTTGCTAATGCGATTGATGCTAATGGTGATCTAGATGTAGATGGTCATACTGAATTAGACAATGTTAATGTTTCTGGTGTTATTACGGCAACAACTTTTGATGGAAATCTAAATGCCTTAGGCAAAACCTGGTATGTTGCCACTACTGGTAGTGATACAAATTCAGGAAATAACATTAATGAACCATATTTAACCATTGCTAAGGCACTGAGTGTTTCTACAAATGGCGATATTATTAATGTATCTGCTGGTGTTTATGGGGAAGTTTGTCCCTTAACAGTTCCCAGAGGTGTAACTGTTAAAGGTGCTGGTTTGAGGGCAACTACAATCAAACCAACTGATGGAACCAAGACAAATGATATTTTCAGATTACATGACATAACCACTGTTGAAGATTTTACAATCAGCAATTCATATTATAATTCTTCAAACGACACTGGATATTCTTTTACATATGCTCCTGGCATAGCAATCACAACCAGGAGTCCTTATATTCAAAGAATTACTGTTCTTAATACTGGAACTACTGTTACATCAACAGATCCTTATGGTTATGATACTGCTGATTCTCCACCAACTAGTTATATCGCAGGTAGAGGTGCAAAAGTTGATGGATCGATAGTTGCTAGTAACTCTCTGGAAGCAGGGATGTTGTTTAATGAAGTTACCTTCTTCACACCAAATAGTAAAGGTATACTTCTAACCAATGGTGCTCGTGCTGAGTATCTAAACTGCTTCCACTACTTTGCTTCTCAAGCGATTGTGGGAACTTCAGGAACTGTAGGCATTGGTAGCACTGCTAATGCGAGAATCAAGTTAGTCGGTCTTAACACAACTCCAGCAGTTAATAACGTTATTAAGCTTTACAGTGGTGGATCACCTGTCGCTGTTGGCACAGTATTTTCTTTTAGTGATCCTTATGTAACAATTACTGGCAAAGGTTACGGGACATTTACTTCAGTTGGTATTGGAACAACACAAGATGTTAGAGTGTTCCAATCTGACGGAACGACTCAAGTAGGAACAGCAGGAAGTATTAGTTTTGCCGACTACAAAATGTTCGGTGCCGAAATGCGTTCGGTCGGATGTGCCATTGAATATGGTTCTCAGGGTGTTGTTGCTGATGGAGTTGGAGTACAACTCCGTCTTTTCGCAATGAACTTTAACCACGTTGGTAGTGGTAAAGATTTTTCAAATGATGATACTCTAGTTGTTCAGGCAAATGAAGTTGTAGAACTAAACAACGGACAAGTATCTTATGTAAGCATTGACCAAAGAGGTGATTTTAGAGTTGGTGATGCTCTGTACATTAACCAGGAAACTGGTAGTGTAAGTTTTGCCGCAACAACTTATGATCTTACTACAACTGGAAATCTAACAGTTACCGATGGAGTTTCTAATTCAACTGTTATTACTCCAACGAGTTTGACAGTTGGCAACCTTCAACTTGCTGCCAATACGTTCTCATCCACGACTGGTGATATTACAATTGACCCTGCTGCTGGAAATAAAACTCTGATATCCGGAGACCTAAACGTCAGTGGAGTTAGTACTTTTGTTGGGATTGGTACATTTAGTAATAATCTTTTTGTTGGTGGTATTTTATACGCACCATCTTTGAACATTACTGGTGGAGCAACTCTTGGTGATGATTTAACAACTAGAAATATAAGTGCCTCTGGTATTGCTACAGTTACTGGAGCAACAGACCTAAATGGAGATTTAGACGTTGATGGGCACACTGAACTGGATAATGTAAACGTTTCTGGAGTATCAACTTTTGTTGGTATTATTACTTCACAAAATAACGTCTTTGTTGGAAACAATTTAAGTGTTTCTGGGAACGCAAAAGTTGTTGGAATCTTAACAATAGGTTCCTCTTCTATCACTCTTGATGGAAATACCAATACAATTAATGTTGGTTCTGGCGCTACGATTCACACTACAACATCAACATTTAATCAGGTACAAGTTTCTGGCGCTTCAACATTTGTTGGAGTTTCTACATTCAAAGATAAAGTAGTATTTGATAGTACAAATTCTATTAGAATTCCTGTTGGCAATACTTCACAAAGAGACATATCTCCTATTCTTGGACAGATAAGATACAACAGTCAACTCTCAACATTTGAAGGTTATGGTGCTGGAAATGCTTGGGGATCTTTAGGTGGTGTTAAAGATGTAGATGGAAATACTTACATCATTCCTGAAACTTCTCCTGGTGCAAATGAGAATACTTTATATTTTTATACTGATGGGTCTAATACAGCAACTCTTTCTGGAGCAGGATTTACTGTAAGTGTTCCTTCAACACTTGGTATTACCACTACAACTTATCTTACGGCACAACAGGCAAATATTTCTGGTGTTATTACTGCCACAGCATTCCATACTGGTGCTGAAGGATCTGCTATTCGAATCACAAATAATACAATCAGTGGACCATCCTCATTAATTATTGATCCATCAGCAGTTGGTGATAACACTGGATCTGTCAGAATTAAAGGTGACTTATATGTTGATGGTACTGAAACATATATTAATTCTTCAACAATTGAACTTGCTGATTTTGTTGTTGGTATTGCATCTACAGCAACTAGTGACCTTCTCATGGATGGTGCTGGAATTGGCATAGGGTCTACTGGTAGCAGAAAAACATTTACTTGGGATAATACAAATAGCTCTTTAAAATCTAGTGAGAATTTAAATCTTTCGTCTGGCAAAACTTATAAAATCAATGGTGTTGAAGTTCTTTCTTCAACTACATTAGGATCAAATATTGTCAATTCTTCATTATCCTCTGTTTCGCCTTTCTTAATATCAAACAGGACAGAACTTACAATAGGTCAACCAGACTCTGGAGATTTCATACTCATTTATGATAATAGTGACGGACAACTTAAGAAATCAACAATTCAAAATGCTGCTTTACAAGGAGTTCAAGGAACGCAAGGACTACAGGGTACTCAAGGACTACAGGGTACTCAAGGACTACAGGGTACTCAAGGATTACAAGGCACTCAAGGACTACAGGGTATACAGGGAGTTCAAGGAACACAAGGACTACAGGGTACTCAAGGACTACAAGGCACTCAAGGTGTTCAAGGAATACAAGGTGCTCAAGGTTTTAATGGTGTACAGGGAACACAAGGACTTCAAGGTACTCAGGGTCTTCAAGGTACTCAGGGTGTTCAAGGCACTCAGGGTGTTCAGGGTCTAACAGGCAGCCAGGGGACTTTTGGTACTCAGGGGGTTCAAGGAACTTCTGGTTCGCAGGGTACTCAAGGACTACAAGGCACTCAAGGTGTTCAAGGTATTCAAGGTGTTACAGGTTCGGGTGCTCAAGGAACTTCTGGAACAACAGTCGTTAAAGGATGGGTAAACTGGAATAATGCTACAATTCAAGGAAGTTTTAATACAACTGGAATAACAAAAAATGGTAATGGTGATTATACTGTAACATGGACTAACTCCATCGGTAGTAGTAGTTATGCTTGTGTTATGACTTCGGCTCCAAAAGTTGGAACTAATGACCAATATAATATTATGATTGCACCAAGAACTACCACCACTAATGGTCTTGGAAGTGTTACTAAAACAGCAACAACAATTAGGGTTAAATCAGAAAATACTAATATTGATTCTGAAGAAAACTCTGTTGTTGCTATTAACTAATAAATAATTCAAAAAATTAGAATCATGGAATCTTACGATCATCTTGGAAAAGTAGTTATTTTCCCCAACGACGAGACTGGAGGGATTCATTTATTTTCTCCTGCTCCAAAATGTGAATTGTCTTTAAACCAAATGATTGATCAAGTTGTTCCTAGCAACAAACCACATCAAATTTTAAATCAATCTGATGTTCCTGTGGACCATACTTTTTTTGATGCTTGGACTTACGAGGAGAATTAAAATGGCAATAGGAATTGATTTGGAAAAAGCAAAAGAAATTCAAAAAGACAAAATTCGTCGAGCTAGGAAACCACTTCTAGAAAAACTAGATGTTGATTTTGTTCGTGCTTTAGAACTTGGTGGTGATACTTCTTCTATCGCAGCACAAAAGCAGGCACTAAGAGACGTTACCAACATAGTAACTGAAGCAGAAATCACTGGTACTAGTGTCACTGAAATCACTCAAGAACTCAAAGCAATCTGGGATGAGGATTTACTAGGATCTAAACCAGAATAAATAACTAAAAAAGCAGATAATGGCAGCACTAGATTTTCCAAATAGTCCCGCTCTTAATGATTTTTATGTTGCCAATGGTAGAAGGTGGCATTAAAGATTTGATTGCTCTTAATGAAAGTGTTGAGAAAACCACTTGACACCTGACCCAGGACGCCCTATAATATGGGGGTAATCAAGAAAATTCCCAATGACCACCGCACAAGAAACCGTTCAAGGTATTGTGATTGATGTATGCACCCGCACCTTTCTGCTGTTGAGCGATCAGGGCAGTGAGCGTCTTGTAGAGTGTGAGACTGTTGAAGAGTTTATGAACGTTCTGGAAGTTGTGACCGCACAACTGGATCCCGAACAGATTGAGTATGCCGACCTTGCCATTCGTGGTGAGAAAAACTAAATAACAGGACAATGGAAGTTTTCACCGTGGAAGAGTTTCAAGAGAGGTTTGATGAACTGATGGAACGTGTTGAAAATGGAGAGAGTTT
>Ga0194117_10004082_pt1 | contig 14150 bp, 8 predicted proteins | sample TA2MahsurfametaG_FD_160579 | JGI IMG/M metagenome (GOLD analysis project Ga0194117, IMG submission 160579) | Freshwater microbial communities from Lake Tanganyika, Tanzania - TA2015009 Mahale N1 surface | ecosystem: Environmental > Aquatic > Freshwater > Lake | place: Tanzania: Lake Tanganyika...
GTCGAGAGATAGAGCCTAAAAACTAGTGGTATCGGTTAGATCGAAAATAGTGACTTAGTTATAGTATTTATTGCATCTGGATGATGCATTTATACCATAAAATATAAAATAAATTTCGATTTTTGGCAAATATCTTATCAGCAATATATGTATCAGCAGTAATCTCATAAAAAATCAAGAGAATAACACTAAATATCAGACTATCACTCTAATTGAGACAAATGATATGGAGAATATATAAATTCAGAAACAAAAGCGATAAATAGCATAGGTGGTTCTCCAACATAGAAAATCCTTAAATGTAAAGTACTTGTAAATAAAATGATATTTATTGTGGATTTATAAGTTTTTTGGGCATAAATATCATTTAAAACTACTCTATCCATTCTTGCAATTGATGATAGCCTCTGCTTCGCTAATGAGCTCATAGTCCCTAGACTCATTGATCAAATCGACTATCTGCGCTATCTTCTTCTTTTAGATTTCTAGGGTTTCATAAGAGCTGTCTCTTTACACTTCCATGCCTTCGATCTAATTTTCACATTACTTTTTCCTCTAAGTGAAGTTTTTCTCTAAGACGTTGAATTAAACCTAAAGTGATTCATTTATTTGTTTAAGTTGCTAGATTTCTCCATTGAGCCTATTTTTTTCATTTAATAAATTTTGATTCTACTTGGAAATGGATTCAAGATATTATTTATGATTTATATTTTATAATTCTTGTAGACTAAACAGCTCGTTACCCTCGTAGATTTTGTTTGAAAACATGTAGACGAAATCTAAATACATTGCACAATTTTGAATAGGTATCTGAGTTATGGGAGCTCTGATTCTGTTCGAGGCGTTAATCTCGAAGTTGTTGAGGTTGATGTCGACTACTCCTCCTCTCTTTTTGATTTGGCCCATAACGAGGTAAATTTCAACAGAAAAGCTGGGTTATTTCGAATAAATGAAGAATTCGGATGTGTTTGTGAGTGTAATTTCTCCGTTGACCAGAGTCTGTTTTTTGCAGTGAATAAAATGCTTTTAGTTTTTCCTGATTTGTATGTAAAGATCCACACTCTACTTGATTCTGAGGCAGACCTTATCCACTTTCAATAAAACTCTGTACATATTAATATTAACATAAACATGTTCTAGAATTTCAACGGAAGTAATTACTATTCTAAACCTCTCTAATAACATAACATACTGTAAGACAAGAAAAAACAGTCATATTTATAATGTAATTATTGAAAAATCATTTCTTTTTGAAGATGTTCTTCACAAATTATCCCATCTGCTTAATACCATCGAACATCTTTTGGTTGTTATGCATTGCTCGTTCGTATTTTTACTGCATCGACTGTCTTAATTATTACCTTTTTCTCTGAAATTACTATTCCTCACGTCTTTTCATTGCTTCTCTCTTTATCTATTACTGTTTTCTTACAGATTATAGAGTAACTCTATCTTTTTGACTATACTTTTCGGTTTTTTTTCTGAGCAAATCCTGTGCAAAACGATTATAATTATCGTATCCACTACCTAGATCGTCATAATTTTGTCGCTGTTGAGTTGCTCTCTTCATCATTTCTTAATGATGCCTTCGCATTTTTTACCGGTATTGAGACTCACTCATGGGTTATTAGGGTCTTTGAGAATAGTAGTGGTTATAATTTTACTGTTCTCGTCGTTTGTAAGATTAATTTTCGGTAAAAGGAGATTATCTTTTGGCAGAGTTCTTAGCTTACTTCCTCATTTAATCGTACTATTTTCTAGTTTGTACTTCTGACAGAACTTGGTAGGCTTCATTAATTTCTTTAAACAACTCTTCTTTGCCTTTATTGGCATCAGGATGATACTTTTTCGCCAACTATTTGAATGCCTTTTTGATTTGTTCTTGAGTAGCCTAAGCGCTCAGATTGAGTGATTTGTAGTAATCTTTCTTTGTATCGAATTTCGGCAATCCAAAGCTTTGTTTCAATATTTTGGTTAGTGTTCGCATTATTCTGTTAATTAAGTTTTCAACTCTGATCACCTATAATTATTATAATTGTGATTGCTTACCATGGCCTCGAAGAGAACTTTGAAACTTATAGATACCAAAAATTTGCTGATTTCATGGTCACTCAAGATGAATGATTTCATAAAGCATACAATTTTGATGCAGAAAAAAGAAATTCTCATTATTGGTAATGATACAAGTCGTTTTGCTTTGAGGTTGAGACAATAGTTATCACAGAAATCTAAAGTAACAGTGATCAGCGATCATAAAAATGATAATCCAATTGAAAATAATGTAATATAGTCTCTGAGTTTGAGGAATTATAATTACAGACAAATTTAATAAAAGCTAAGCGGAAAAAGATTTAACGCGATTGTAGTAATTCCTCCAGAATCCCTGTCACAATTATAGTTTGAAAGTGAAGCTTTTGTAAAGGAATTTACATAAAAGCTATTTTCATAAACGATGAAAAATGTTTTGGCTTACAGACTAGCATACAAGTACCTAACAAAAACAGGAGTCATCATTTTATCCTGCAGTTAAAAAGAACTTGTCAAACATAAACTTACCAAAAAGAATAATGACTAGGACATACCTGAGGGAGTTACTCCAAAAGAATACCCTCAATCTATCTTAAGAGACCTAGTTAGTTCCCAAATCACACATTTAGGAGTAGTAATTGGCGATAGAGACTATACCAACTACCACTCTTTCAGCGTGATAGCAGGGTCTCAAGAATTCTCACAAAAAAATATGGAATTAACTGTAGACTACTACAAAAAATGGATCAACAACAAAAATCTGCCTGCAGCTGGTGCTTTCGCTATATTCCGGGAGAAAACCTAAAAAACGAAGAGAGAGTTTGTGGAGTACATTTGATTAAATATTTTCGTCAGAAAAGATGAGTTTATTGTTGAAATGCCACATTTAATATATAATTTTCATATTATTTTATTCTTTGAGATGGAGCTTTCAGAAACATATGACACAAGAGTTGAAGTAAGAAACCACCAGTACCAAAACATCCGCCATTTTGACACACATCAACACTTCAGAAATATGTCTCCGAAGGCTGAAAAGGATCAACTCATCAGAAAAATTTAAGCACTTGCAAGTAAAAATAGTGTACTCCTTGAGAAGCAAGATTCTCTACAAAATACTGTATATGTCTTGTTATTTAGATCTATGACCTGCGGAAATTATTGGAATTTGTGGGCAAGTAGAGTTTATAAGAATGCACTTTTTTGCATAACAAAAATAAGGCTCTTGAGAACAAAATCAAGGGCTTGTAGAAAACGCTAGAGATTTCGCATTCCAACTCAAATCACATTCAGAGATGTGGTCTTTATTGGAGAGAGTTTCTCAACTGATCATTAATGTCCTATTTATAGTAAACAATAATACTTACAATAAACCATCTTTTAAGCTAGTAAGATAACAGTGTGAAATTTTGATAAGATTTTTTCAATAATTCTACGGATGAAATGATTTTATTCATTTTGAAACTGAGTTTTCGATTTTTTTTATTCATATTATCTAGAAGCTTATGTTTAGTTATGGAAGTTAATTTAAAGATCGAATCCTATATTTTACTTCTATTACTTACTATTTTGATCAACTAATACTAATGAGAGAAGATTTTAATATTCTCCTCCATCAGTTAATTATACAGTATCACTAAACATACTCACTGAAAAAAGTCCCATCAAACGTTTATTGACGTAGAAAGATTGCTTCACTTGGTAACCAGAAAGAAATGAATGATGAGAAATTAAATTCAGATAAAAATAACGACACTTGATTGGCTCTATTGTCAGATAAAAATAACGACACTTGATTGGCTCTATTGTCAGATAAAAATAACGACACTTGATTGGCTCTATTGTGGTTTATAGCAAAACCTTTTGACGAATCTTACATAAAAAGTGTCTTTACGAATCATTTTTATTATGGGGTTCTTTAACCTGATTATTTTTTATATGATATAAGTTGGGAGTTTCAGATAATAAGTAAAAGAAAGAGTGATGATGATAAACACAAAAATCAGGTTCAGCTGCTTTCAATTTCGAAGGCTTTGATCTACTTAACCAGCTTTTTAAGGTAGATGTGAGATCTTGCTTTATCCTCGTCATTAAATTTGAATATCCTGAGTTTTTGATTTGAAAGACTGTTAAAAGACATTGGAAGTTGTGTGTAGGAAGTCTCATTTTGAAATAGGTTTTAAGAGTTTGAGTTACCTCTGTAAATATTTTAAATATTTTCCATTCACTTATATTTAAATATTTATAACGCGCGAAAAGAATTATAATACGCGTTTTAATTTACTGAATATTTTCTGAGCTCTTGGAAAAGTAGGAAGAAAACTTTGAATCCAAAATATTCTTCGGGGAGATATTTACAAATCTATGTTGAGGAAGAAAAATATTTCTCAAATCTTTTACGTAAGGAATTACCGTATTATTTAAACTATTTTAAAGTTAAGCAATAAACGATAAAAGTTTTTCTTTAAGAGCTCCTTCGTTCTTAAGTAGCCATATTTAAAATGCAAATCATAATAAAATTTTAATGAAATTAAAGATCTTCAAAAAATTCTTTCTATTTATCATTTCACTGTGCTATCTTTTACATAAAAGTTCCGTAAGTTATTCCTTGTCCAGAACCTTTTTAAATTGTTTTCCCTTACAACTTCAAAAATCTTTTGAAAAGAGGTAATACATCACGACTTCGATAAAACTTTTGGCTATTGACATTCACAAAGCAAACTAAATCTTACAAATTTATGAATCCCTTGTGATTTAAATCTATGGAGGACATTGAGAAATCCTCTCGGGCAAGACCGTCCAAAGATACACATTTCTCAATTTCTTCAAACCAAATTCTACAGGACTAAGTATAGAGTTTAGCAAGATCTTTGAATCCGTTGAGAGGATACTAAGGTTTGGTTGCGAATGGATTTTTCTATTGGATTGTGATAGCTATAACTTCTTTGAGTTATTTCTACTCTAAATAAATATTTCGAGCCTGGAGTTAGTTTTTCAATTTTTGCAATTTATTTGGTTATTTACATGACTCAAATGCTTCCCTAATTTTGAGCAAAACTATATCAATTTCTATATGTTTGCTTAGTTTGTTTGCCACTTTTGTGACTTATAGAGTCTAGCTAAAAGGCTCTATCTCAATTTTTCTCTCTTAGATCTAGACATTTTGATTTAACATTGGTGAATTATCTAGCATTTTATGCTTTATTGAGTCGATTTTCAAATCAAGATACTGATTTTTACTCAATATCTTTTATTTTTCGAGATTCACCTCAAGTTCTGTCTAAATCTCTAACTTTGTTTTATCTCTGTCTATATATTGACCAGCATAATATGAAGCTCTTTTACTATGATTAACTTTAAATGAAGAAATCTACGAAATTTAATCCTTTTGGTTTTCAGATTCTAATACTTGAGGAATTTACACAGGAGACATTAAATTCTTCTTTCGTAAATCTTCCCTTACGATTTTCTCAGGTTGATAATTTTTTTCAGCAAATGATCCCTTATCTGTTCCAGAGTCTTCGTCAGATATGTAAGAATATTTGGGTTTGTTACTTTTATCTTTTCGAGTTTGATTTGAAATACTTGGTATACTTTCATTTATAGAAGACTATTTAATTGTATATTTTTCAACGTTTGTTCCTTTTTCTGCAAGAGGAGTTGGCAAGGTTGGTCTTCTTTGTTTATTGTTACTTAGTATGCTATTGATTTTGAGGCTGATGGAATCTATGTTATTCAATCTTTAGTCAATATGCTTTTCATTCAAGGGAGACTAAGGCTCACTTTCAAGCATATCTTTGCTATAAATGGGAGAAAATTCCTATTTTTGTTGAGAATACTTTTTTTAGCTCTTTTTCAAGGACTATGATTCATTGTTTTAAAAAGAAAAGTCTTTGTCTTAACTTTTGAGGCTACTGATAGGAATATTGATATTCTATAGCCCAGAATCTTGTTGTGAAGTATAATTGTAATTCCTCTTTTTAGTAGGCCGATTGTTGGTGAGTTCTTAGTAACTTTTTGGTGCTTGAAAAGTTAATCTTTTGTACTAGTAATTCATTTTAATATTAAATTTAATAATGCAAGACATTTAGTAAGATAAAAAAGTAAATTAGTGAAATCAAATGTTATTTTTCATCCACCCTTTTCTTTGCCTAGCCAGATGTCATCATCTCTGAAAATTTTGATGAATTCGAACTTAAATAATGTCTAAAATTTGATTTTTTTGTGTTGGACTGTCCATATACTTGCGATTAGGAATTAAAGAAGTTAATGTGAGAGATGATGTTCTTATAATTTCTTTAGACCTCTCTAGATACATTTCACTATTGCAGGACTATAAAATACTTCATCAATATCGATAGATTGATTTAATAGTGTAAGTGGAACCAGCTACTCTCCAGTAATGAACTAAAAAATGATATTCCCTATGCACCAAATATCATAGTATTCGTCACAATGTATTTTGTAGGGGTTATTTAGGATCTATCTTTTGAATTTGCAGGTATTCTATATAAATTGATACATACTAATGTGTAGACGATCTGATTACTCGTGATAGGGCCATGGGGGTGTTTTATTTTGGATAGATAGCTCATTACAGTGAGAATTTAGTAAATCTTCACGCCAAGCTCACTTTCATTAAATTAATAGTCTTTTTTTCTAACTAGGGAGGATATTTCTATGCCGTGAAGATACTACTAGAACATGTAGATGTTGTATTAGTCAGAAGTATAACCGATAAAGTTGGCCAAAAGCCTATTCTTTATTTTTGTGTTTTTCAAGTACTCTTTGAGTTAAGATAGCAAATCAGGATGGCCCATGCTTTTCTTTGAGTAAATTTTCATTTTGAAAAAAGCAGCTGTTTTTTTATGGCGCACTAGAAAACAGGTATCTTTTGTTATTTACTTTATCACCTAAATGTCTGCAATGCTAGTTGTTTGGAATTGCCTGTACTTGATAAAAGAAGGAGGATCTTTGTTTGTTTTTTTTTTATTGGTTTGTAACTTGATAGAGCTGTTCAAAAACCCAGTATTTTGTTTTATTATGTTCGTAGTAATATTTTTAGATAGAGATCCATCGTAGTATTTTGTTTGAGAAACATTATTGGGAGTGTAAAGTGTATTTCTTGAAATGGTGCGCAGGTTGGTTGAAGAAAGATTATGGATGATGGGCTGTGGACTATGCAGTTTGCTTGCTGTATTTTGTGGAGATCTTAAATACGTTTTGAAATCTTTGATCGTACTTGAATTTAGAGTGCTTTGCTTGGTTTAATTTTTTATATGGTTTTTATCCAACTATTGAGGGTTTTACTGGCGCTTCTCAATTAATAGTTACTTACATCATGTTCGAAAGATACCTTACCTCCAAAACTTTTTGACTTGCTTCTATCAAGCTGCACCTGGTTCTTGTTTTTAGGAGAATTAAGAAATTCGAGTCTCTTGGGAGGATTGTAAAACATTTATAATTATTATTGAGAAAAATCGATAAAAAAAAAACATTTATTCATCCCATCCCATCTGTTTTCCATTCATCAAATACGCTTCTTCCAAAATACAGAAAACAGAACTTAAAAGATTGTATTGTTCTTAATGTTTTTATTAATAAAGCAGGTTTATCTGAATTAATTATATCACTATTTTTCTTTATATCTCCAGACATACAATGAGCAATCCTCTGGCGAAATTCCATCTGCTCTCTCTAAAAAAATAGTAACAATACAAACATGTAGATTCCAATAGCACTGCATAGTGAGTTGCATATCAGATTTTACCTATTATAAACTCAATGAGCAAGAGGAAACATGCCTCAAAAATTGCAATTCGAAAATCAACGGTTATAAAAAAATGTCAAAGGGATTGGGGTTACCGATACCTATCAAATGATTGTAGCCAGCATCTGTCATAATCTATCTTATCATACTATCTAGCCTTTATAATTAAAATCAATGAATAACCAGGAGCTTTAGGTAGACAACTTCTAAGATAACGCCATCAATAATTACAATAGAAATCTCATCAGAGAATATTTTAGAAAGGCAAAAGTTACTTCAATTGCTCTAGTTGTTATTTGGGTTATGTTTGCGATAGAATGTATTTTTTCTTGGAGTCAAACCAAAACCATCAGTAGAATAGACCCATATGTTTTAGTAGATTTAGGAGGAAATGTTCCTATCATGGTTCAAGAAGGATAAGTTTATAGGCTAGGACTTGCGATGATTTTACACGCTGGAGCTTTGCACATCTTAATGAATACTATAAGTTTAATCGGATTCTGTGCGATAGTGTAGTCTTTATTCAGTACTGGTCTTTATTTTATTGTCTATGTATTCGGAGGAATCCAAGGTAAAAAGTCTACTATTTAGGAAACATGCTCTCTGCTTGGTACAATTTAAGATACGGAAATTAAAGTATAGTTGGGATTGGAGCTTCAACCTCAATATGTGCAGTGATGGGACTTTACATAGCAAATGTCATCTGCTTGTCAAAGAAAAATCACAATGTGGATGGAAGTAGACAGTCAATCGTAAGAATGATAGGCTCACTTTTCATTCTTTCTCTCATCGCAGGTGTTGATTTCTTTGGCCATTTCGGAAGTCTATTCTCTGGAATACTGTTAGGACTGACTCTGATTCCAGGCTAAGACAAATAATTAACCATGTTGAAACGAATCGGAATCGTTTTACTTGCTATTTACACAATGATTCTTTTGACAATATTTATTTGATCAATTATAACTCAGTAACTATTAAAGTTCTCGTTTGCTGTGGATGCAGATAGAGTTGGATAGTTTACCAAATTTGTTCAGGTTGATCTTTTTGGAAGCGCAGTATGCTTTTACTTATTCATTACTCATCGGTTTTTTTTAGAGTTTTATAAGAAGAGAATCGTAGTATGTTAGATATTTCTGCTTTATCTTTTCCGCAATTGATGCTCTTAACTACTAATGGCCCAGAAGTTGGAGTTACGAGTACAAGGTATCTATGATAAAACTCGATATACTTTTAAAGGCTGTGATATTACCACCGATTTCTAGTAATTTTTCAAAAGCTTCATAGTACTTTTTATTTGCTTACTGAATATTGATATTTGTAAATGATTATTAACACCATTTCATGAGTTACTCTCCTTGTTGCCTGTATTTACCATTATGAATGATTTTAAGGTAGAGGTACCAGATATTGAGGTTGAAGATGATTAAGCTTTTGTTATTTTGATGTTTCTTGGGATCACGAGAGGCAAACAATTTGAAAAAACCAACTTACCAGTCAATTTGTTCATTTTATAAACAAAATTAATAGCAAGTCTTTATTTTCTATAAGTGTTCTCTTATGGGGATATAGGAGACAAGAGTATAGATGTTATACTTTGAACTCTATAAATTTGATGACTATTCGTTAAGTTGTGACTCTATTACTGCCTCGCATTTCATCAATACATTCAAAATCATGGTTTGGTTACTTTAGCTTTGTTATTCCTCATTTGATTCTACAAATTTAAGTTCATTCCAGAAATCATAAAAATATCTACGAATGCGCACTACAGCGACTAGCTCTTTGATTCGAAAGATATTTTTTTACATTTTGGGAATCAACTAGTTGATCAGTTCTTTATTCACTGCTTTCAGAATTTGGTATTGTTTAGATTTAGAGAAGAGAGCTTTTTACTGTTGTATCAGCTTTATCCAAGTTTTAAGTATCGATTAGTAGAGCTAGGGAATATTACTTGCATAATTGAGATTGTTTATCATAGGATACAGACTTATCTTCATATTTTGCAGACGATTGGAAATGATGGATTGGACGAATAGTTGACTATCTTTGGATTTATTGAAAAAAATGTGATTGTAGTTGTTAAGAGTCAATTCTACCATTTTGGGAGTCATGAACTTCTTGACTATTTGTTTGATAGCTTACTGGAATATATTTTAAAGTTCGAGGACTATTTCTCTTACAACTAGGAATTCATTACTAAGTTATCTAAACTATGCCGATTGTTCGATGATATTATGAAGTTTTTATAATTTTGTGAGATATTCCTCTTAGTCGATCAGACTGCTCTTTTAGCCTTACCCTAATGATTGTTTCTCTTCTATGAGTAAATCTTTCCTCAGCTACTACATTTTTATTAACTCACACAATAGATTTAGTATTTTTTATCTTTGTCTTAATACAACATCTTGCTATTTGTATTTTGCAAGCTCGTTGGAAATCATAGCTAATTTGGATTGCTTTGAAGAGAGGCCTTAGATTATTGACTCTGTATTTTTTACAATTGATTTCAGGCGATTCTCGATAGATTTCGAACATTTATACAAGATCCTCTAGTTGATAATAAAACGTTAGCATTCGGCTAAAAATTTGTTTTAGATCTGTATTGTCAGTTCTTCTTCAGTGGGTGGAAAAGAGGAGGGTGGGTCAAGAGATTACAAGAAATCTAGATTAATATTTAACTCGAGGCTCATTAGATTCACTTGTATTTATAATAGATCAAATGTTCAAGAAGAGAAATATTGAAAAGAAAATCGATATTAACAAAGATCTCGATACCATAGAAATCAAACCTGAAGAAAAAAATGAAGATGATATGTATTCAGTACCTAAGAACGCTGCTTCCAAGAAAATATCAAAACAGAATGAAAAAGATGGTCGCAATGCTGACCAGAAGGCGGAAGAGCCGAGAAAGATGAGATATGGACTTATCGAAAAATAGGCTACTTAGGTAGTTTAAAGGCCGAAAGAATAGAACCCTCTGATGTAAGTTGAGTTTTATTTAGGAATATTTATGTAAAAAAGAGAATAGAGGAAATAAATACTAAAAAAGAAGAGGAGGCAGTGGATACAACTGCAATATAGATATTACAATGGCAAAAACAATATTTAACATCAGCTGAAAGCAAAATTACGGAGTATGATGTCAAAGAGATCCAAAAAAAATTAGAAAAGATGGCTACTTAGGCTATAAAAGGATAGTTGGAGAACAGAAATAGATATCTGGTTGATTTGTTGCAAAATTAGTATGAGAGGATGGAGTATGCTAGTAAGAAGGATTTGAAGATGTTGAAGCAATAGAGGTAAAGACTTGAGAAAGAATTATCAAGTAAGTATAACAGTGAAGGAAGACGCCATTATATAGAGTATCTTAAGCATTAAAATTTAAACAGTTGAAGAAAAGATGATTGTTTTTGCTAGACTTCGTTCATAGTTTTTAAATTCAGCATTTTATTTATTGAAATTTATAACATCTATAGCTTTAATTATTCTTATTGATGACTTTAAAAGTCAGAAAAACTAATATAGATTTCAACACTTTATAAATTTTTTATGACTAGAAACAAAGCTCTGAACTTTTATACAGCCTAATATTAAGTAAGATGAGTTTTTAGTTAGTTTTCTAGACATTTATCTTTAAGAAATAATGCAAGCTATTTCTTCAAAGAGATCTGAAATAGGATATTTGAGTTTGTACTTAAAGAAAATGTTAAAGAATAGATGATGAAGTTATAAAATCTTAAAATTAGTCAGTCTTCATGAAATCACGATTTAATACTTTTTACGAAGCAATTTTAATTATTGCAGAAAAACTAAGAAAAATAATTTTAATGCCTATTCTTGCCTTGTGAATCATTAGCTTAAAGATAAATTAGAACAAAAAATGCCCTTTTTCCCTAACGACTTCTGATTTATATAAGTCATTTTCAATACTTGCAATAATATAAAGATTTTTTAACATGGAATTACAACCTTATGATTTCGGCAACAACATCTAAACTAGCGATCTCTGTGCAGATATTGGATATCTACTCATCTTACCCTTCTAATACACTGAAGCCAATAATCCCAAAAACTACAAGTTCGTCCCTTATATTGTCACATTCACCGATTACAATACAAAGATGAAAGATGTTATGGAGGAATACAAAACTATGAACAAAGAAGTTAAAAACAAAAAACTCGTGTTTGCTTTGAATAAGAAAGATTTTTTGAATGAAGAGATGAGCATAAGAGAACTAATGGTCCGTATGGGAGGAATCAACATAAATGGAATTAACTTGTTTACAGAGTAGGCTAAAATTCCTATAGTAGATCCTGATTAAGAAATCATAGTAGAATTCTATGACTAGTGTGCACTCCAGAATTACTTCAAAAATCAGGCAGGTTTTTCAAGTGAGTATCTAAACTTGTTGATATAAATAGAAAGACCAAAGTCAATGAATTAAGTCTTTACAGTTAAAGTTCATGGAGAATCTAACTGTAATGTTTTTACTAATACAATTATAGATTAGATAAAGAAATAATATGGAGTGGCTTTAAAAATAGGAGATATCGCTGAAATTATTAATAAGGATACAAAGAAAAAGCTATAATAGAACGCTTTTTTAATAAACCAGAAAGTATTTGATAAAACTAAGATACTGTTTCGACTTAAAAATCCCAATATCCAACTCAAACGTCTCAAAACAAAGGATTACAATAGTTTTATTACAATCTATAAAGAGGGAGAACGAGATCCCAAAAAATTCAAATACAGCGATATTTCAGAACTTACCTTTGCTTAACTTTACAGTACCCATCTTGAACTATAAGAATCCAAACAAAGAAAAGACCTATACTATGGACTTAAAATTACTGACATAATCATAAAACCTTATGAAAAAATAAATATGGCAGAGATTTATTTTAAAAATGAAAGTAAAGAACCTTTGAATGTTGTAGGTAAAGTTATAAACTAGAAAATGGTATTTTTTTATACCATCCCTCAATTACTAAAGGAAGATTAGGAATTCGTCCTTGATAAATACATAAAGATTCCCGAAAATCAATAAGAACAGAGGAGGGATTTTACATAGAAAGCAAAGGAGAGAGCTAAAAAAACTCAAAATGAATATTTCAAGCGTTTTTAGCGTTTAGAGCCAATTTTGATATATACTACTGAGCTACGCTACTTCGAATAAAAAGAAAAAAAATAGGCAAAGATTTATGAGTCACTCAATCGGTTTTTGAGAGACAATCCCATTCTTTCTCTTGAAGAAGACAAGCTGAGATAAGAATGGAGGTATCTTTACTCCAGTACACTTCTCAAACATCTTCAAAATATACCTAAATACTCTGGAAAAGTCTATAGAGGAATATCTTATGACCCTAAAGCAGAAAAAGGTAAGATCATAACCTTCAAACAGTTTCTATCAACTTCACTAGATAGAAAAGCTGCTTTAGATTTCGCTATTAAGGGTAACAATCCGATTAAACATTTGTTTGAACTTGAAATCTTTGGAGGGTTCCCCATTAAATAATACTCTATTTTTATGAAAGAAGAAGAGATTCTTTTGGAACCATTTACAGATTTTTAAGTTGTCGATATAAAGCCGACTAATGAAAAGGTGGGAGCTAAAGTACATACAATCAATATTTATTACTTAAAACAGCTGAAAACATAAAAAAAATTGCCAGATGTAAGAGCTAATTTTATAGTATGGATTGATGATAAAACTAAAGAAGGTAAACAAATATACTCTAATTTATAAATGCAAGAAACGACCATGTTAGTTCAAATACTCTCAACTGCAGAGCTCAAAGGGTGGCTCAAGCAAAATAACTTTCTCTTTCAAGATAAGACAGCCAATTTAATCTTCATTACCAATATGAGCAGAGTAGAGAATGGAAAATTCAATGAGTATGCAGGAATAGAAGGGCTTAACTAAATCAGATAATTTGATAAGAAATTACCAGTATTCTTTTATATAGGAGATAAGGTTAAGGCCAATAAAAAATTTGCATAACGAAAAGTTGATACAAAGAATGTATTGATGGGTACCACCATAGTTGAACTAAAATAGTTCATAAAGAGAAAGATCTAAGGAAATAATTGAGTTGTTTTTTATAGAATTTATCCTTTGTTTGAATTTTTACAGATAGAGCTATGGCTATAAAGTATAGAAATCATGATTTACTTCAAGTAGTTTTCTTCAAGGATTACTAAAAAATTTTTTTCATAGCTTCTTATTTCATTTTCTTCTCTTTTTCTCTCTGTTACTCAAGTAATCTTTCTTTCTCCACACCTTTTTCTTCTCTAGCTTTTTGTGTCGCTGCTAAATTTTCCTCTCTTTTCTTTTTATCCTCTTCTTTT
>Ga0194117_10004095_pt1 | contig 14118 bp, 8 predicted proteins | sample TA2MahsurfametaG_FD_160579 | JGI IMG/M metagenome (GOLD analysis project Ga0194117, IMG submission 160579) | Freshwater microbial communities from Lake Tanganyika, Tanzania - TA2015009 Mahale N1 surface | ecosystem: Environmental > Aquatic > Freshwater > Lake | place: Tanzania: Lake Tanganyika...
TGATAAGAATTACTGTGCAGATAGTTATAAGTAGCTTCGTGGACGAATATCGACTCCAGATGTAGAGTCCAATGCAAAGAGAGAAGAAAAATATAACTATACCGACACACGCACTGACTGCACAACAAATTTAAGTTTTATGGAGTTAATAATAACCCTAGGGTTTGGTGGCAAAACGTGGTTTATATGTGCCTAAGGTCCTATGTTACTGATTTTTTACTTTTTGTAGCTATTTTACTAAACAATTTGTTTCATATATGATTATAATTTTAAAAAGCTAATATCTCTAATTTTGCCATTATCATTTGCGCAAAGATGTATGAGTTGCTATATCTCTATTTTAAAATCCAAATTCATCCTGCACAACCTTTTTTCCTGCTGGATCGTCCCTCCTCTATTTTTTGTGCATTTGCTTCTCCAGTGCTTCCTTTATCAGCTCTTACTACACTTCTGCTTTGCCCTTTGAACACCAAAATGCAACAATCATAAAGAAGGGGATGAAGACTATTAGAATTATGCTCCATGCTGTAATCAAACTATTCGTTGAAAGATTGTTACTCCAAAAGTAGAGTCCGATACAAAGTCCAAATATGGCGACAATAACACCAAAGCAAGAAAATACTCCGCAACATACATCAAAGTTACTTAGAGTGTAGTAAGTTTAAGGCTTACCTTAAAATTGCGGGCGAAAGGCCACAATTTTTCTAAATTATCTAGTGCTTACTTTTTATAAAGAAAGTTTTCTTCACTTGAGTTCATTGATTCAATCGGTAGGTAGTATAATGAAAGGGATATATTAAAGAAATTTAAGAATCAAAAATTTAAAATAAGAAACTTCGTCTTTAAAACGCTGAACTTTATTATGAATTTTATTCAAGAAATACTAAATTTATGCATATTGGCTGAAAAATAAAAATAACTTAAAGAACAAATTTATATTGTTCATTCCCAATTTTTTTTTACAAAGTTAACATAGTTGTATGCCTCCTGCTGCTCGCGGATACGTAACAGACTCGCTTACTTTCTTTATTAAATAGCAGAACTGCGTTGTGCAACATTCTACATCTCTCTGCTACGCCATTCTCTTATTTTCTGTAATTTATTTTGATAACGGGTTTTTTTTAGTTACTACTAAAATTTTATAGTGTCCAAAATTTTATCGTTTTGATTTGGATGGACAACTTGAGGCTTTTAAGTCGCAACCCAACCGTTTGTCTCCTTTGTAAATAATGAACGATCAAATCTCGTTTTTCCTTGGCCTAAATAAGATAGATAGTACTGACATGGTATAATGTTTTTGGGTCAAAATCTCTTCTTTTCATTTAAGTAGTTATAAGATTTTGTACAAGATGAGGAGAAGATTGCATATGTCTTGTATATTCAAGTTACTGATGAGTTTCATTTTACTTTTGTTACGATTTTAGGAGTGTAGTTCTGGTATTTCTCAAAATAGGATCTGCTAATAAATCATCTACACTTTTGTTTGCAACGATTAAATGTCTGATTTGATGGAAATCACTTGTTTTTTCGACATGATTCAATAGGGATTTCTCAAAATCATTAAATTTACTTAAAGTAATTAGATAACCAAAAAAGTCTTTTTTATTTTAATTGATACGACCTTAGTTTATTTTCTTCATTTTGCTTACTGCAGAGTTGAATTTTGCAATCAAAGAATTCAAAGTAGAGTCAGTGAGTTCTTTCTTTTCTAGGCTTTTAAAGTTTCTAAGATTTTAGCTCAAATCGTCTACCAATTTGTCTCTTAAAGGCAGTGACTATTCAGTTGAAAATGTTCTAAAGTTAAATGGGATTCCTTCAGTTTTGCCCTTTAAAAGTGAGATTAATTCTTGAATATTTATTTGTGAGGTATTCTTACTATACTTTTAAAAAAGAAAGTTCAACTATTACTCTTAAATACTTTTGTTAACTTTTTTCTTGACTTAATCTTTAAACTCTTCTCGACTTATACATCCCTTTGATGCTACTCCCCAGTTTTTAAGAATTTTTCGGATCTGGCGTGAACCTTGATACTTTCTTTTTAACTAACCTTACGTTTTACAAGATTTTTGCGTATTCTAAGTGTCTTTATTATCAACATAGCTACAATTTTACTTACGATCTCTGATATTTCTCTTTCTAAGATGAGAGGTTGTTGTTATGAACTTCTGGAGGGGTTATTTTTTATTTTCGGGTTGAACAAAAGAAGAGAATGGATGAAGAGGATGTATATTTTCTGCGGATAGTGAACGATTAGATGCTCCGTGGAAGTGTTGTCGGGTTTTACGAAGTAACATAGAAGAATAAATTAGAATTTTCTGTAATAAATCTTCTTAAATATTTATTCTTTGAAACAAGGGAATTTTCTAGTTTAAATACAAGATAAAAAGACAATTAATTAACTCTCATCAGGGCTATTGTTAAAATGGCATAGAAAAGTTATACAGAATATTTTATGTTATTTGTATGATTATATTGGTTCAATAGCTTAATGATATAAAAAGCTCGAAAGTATACCACACTTGAGTTGATGAATTGTTTAATCTAAACTAACCTTCATACATATTTTAGATTGTTTTATTTTGAGAGAATTAGTATCGTTTTGTCTATATCTATATTCAAGAAAGATGACCTTTAGATCCATATAGATGGCTCATTTCAGACTGTTTCTACCTAGAGAAAATTTCTACCACTCTGTCGAAGAACTTCTCAGCCTTGGAAACTCGCATATTATTGATATCGGCAGCCCTCTAAATCGACCATTCTTCAATCAACTCAAGAGAATTGATGACCTCCTCAATAAAGTTCATACCCTGACCTAGGCACTCAAATAAAAGTCGATATCTTTCGAGTAATACGATTAGACTGAACCAAACTTTATGGCAAGTCTGCAAATGCTGTGGAGAAAACAAGCTTAAAAATTAGGCAAGTAAGATAGCAAACTTATTGACCATTATGACACAGAAATATCTGAACAATGGTAAAGATACATCGACAAGAGAAATAGCTTGGAGAGACTCAAAAGCAACCAGAAAGCTGTGTTATCAAAAATAGCTTGTTTTGAGGCTCTAAATACTTTCTTTGGGGAAGGAAGACTAGTTGGATAGCTTGCGATTGGAGGAAGTAATGGAATTTCAGCCATGGTCGGTGTTGTTGAACCTAGTTTAGAGCTCAAGTTATCGCGAACAATCTACAGAATCTCAAGAGGATTTGCATATTTCAAAACAATCGATAATTTTGCCTTTTAGGGACTAAGAAATTTCCCTGACCAAGTGGTTATTTTAATTTACCCTAGCTCCTCGTCAGGAGTCTTGTAAAAAAAATTAACAAGAGTGATGTAGACCTTCACAACTACTCTAATACAATTTAGAGAAGGACAGAAAGCTACTGAATATATGAAAAATTGTCGTAGATAATTCTAGTAGGCTAACAATTTGATTGATTTGAATGAGAAATAGCTGAATAAATTCTTAGATTCTACACGTAATCGTCATTCCATAGAAACATGGAGAATATTTTTATGGAAATAACATCTCATTTATGATACCCTCAACAAGATGCTTCTCAAAGATCACTTTCTTGTTGCTGATGTCTATCTCCCTCGGTCAGAAAAAGCAAAACTTTAATTAAGGATTAGTACTATTTCACCTCCACCCCAGGTTCAGGAATTACCAGTTATCAAACCACCAACTGCGTTTGATACAAATTGTTATACAACAATTTCCCAATAAATTACAGACACATATGGTGTACCTCGGTACCAGTAAATGAATCCAGCTATTTTCACAACAGTTACTTTCCCTTTCTTTTTCGGAGTAATGTTTGGCGATATGGGACATGGTTTAGTTCTTTTCCTCTTCGGCCTTTATCTTGTTTTTAACAATGAAGTATTAAAGAAAACATCTTTTGGATTTCTTTCTAGCCTCAGATACATGGTGTTGATGATGGGTTTCTTCGCTTTTTATTGTGGATGGATTTACAATGACTTTTTAGGTATGAATCTCAATATTTTTGGTTCTTGCTATGATCCAACAAAAGCTTTGGAAGATAAAGACAACTATCTTGAACCACACCCTGACTGTATCTATCCTTTTGGTATAGATCCTATTTGGGGCAAAGCTGGAAACTAGTTGGTTTTTGTAAACAGTTTGAAAATGAAGATAGCTGTCATCATTGCTATTGTCCACATGTCAGTTGGTGTTGTTATTAAGTACTTTAATGCTAGCTTCTTTAAAAGAAAACTTTAGATGTTCTTTTAATTCATTCCTCAAATATTATTCTTGGGCCTCTTATTTGGCTATATGGACTTCCTCATAATTTACAAATGGTTGACTAACTGGGGTTGTGTAGTTCGTACTGACCCGATTACTGGAGCTTAAGGTATAGCTTGTAATGAAAATCATATGCCTCCTTCGATTATTTCGACTATGATGGATATCGGTCTAAAAGTGGGCAGTACTGTAATTATTTTTTAATTTAGTTGGACTCAAAGGCTATGTGGGGAGAGGCAGGAAATTCAAGTCAGGATACCATTCAAGTCATCATATTGTTGATAGCTGTTTTAAGTGTACCTATCATGTTGTTCCCTAAACCTTGTATTGAAATAAAAAAACATAAAAAAGTTCACAAAGATTATCCTTTGCTTGCTGAATAACTTTAACACTAGAGATAGAATAAAGTTAATGAATCTTAGGAAAGCTCAAATTATGAAAAACCTCAGAAATAAAATTACTTTAACTAACCCTAAGCTAAGTAATAGGAACATGATTCCTCTGAGATTTTTGTTCATCAACTCATTGAAACTATCGAGTTTGTTTTAGGAGCTATTTCAAACACTGCATCTTATCTGCGTCTATGGGCTCTTTCATTAGCTCATTCTCAGCTTGCAAAAGTATTCTTCCAAAAAACTCTGCAGTATGGTTTCACAGGAAATGCTTACTTAGGACTAGTTGCTGTAATTTTACATCTATATAGATGCCAGTCTTATTCTATATTCTCATTTGGGTTACCTTTGCAGTGTTGATGTGCATGGATACTATGTAATGCTTTTTGCACTCTCTTCGTCTCCATTGGGTCGAATTCCAGAATAAATTCTATAAAGGAGATGGATATAAATATGAACCAGTTTAGTTTAGGAAATATATCGCCCTTATGAAGCAGGAAAGCGCTAAATGATTCTATTATAAATCTTATCAAAAACGAAATTAAAGCAAAATAAGTTTATGCCTATATCATAGGACAGTTAAAAATTACTCAAAGAATTTGAAAACCTCTCCGTTGTTATCTACTTTTTTAAGGCCCTTTAAGAAGCATCCTTTTTTTAAATCTTCGACTCTAACTTACTCTTCTTCTTAGCCATTTTTATTGACAACCCAGCAAGTTGGCTATTCATCTGTTTATAGAACATTATATGATATAATATGCTTCTTTTTCATTCGAACTTGTTCCACAAGAACATCTCTTCTCAAAAGCTTGGATAAATCTTTATGAGGTTGTTTTCCTCCAGGCATAATCTGATATTTTAATCCATCATCTTTTTACTATACTTTTTTAGGCTAGTTCCTAACGGATTCCTTAATTATTTCAAACTTATGTTTGTACTATTACACACAACTGATGATATCAATAAGCAATTCTCTATAAATATTTGGAGTTTATTCTCCACTATTGGTGAAAATCCTTTTCAAATAACGAACACCGGCATATGTTTGAATATCATAACATTTTGCCAAACATTTTTGCTTGATATTATCTATCTTTGTAAGAAAACTTTCAGTAGGAACCACATGAAAACCAACTTGTGGGTTATATTTTAGTTCATCTTATTATGAAGCAGCTTAAATTCCAAGATACTTCAAGAAGTTGGGAGATTTTTGGACAAGCTGCCTTAAGACATTATCCTTACTGATAATAATAGTGGTAGAGTCATTGTATTTTTCCAAGTAGACTGGGAAAAGAGCGGCTTTAGATAAATACTTTTTGACATATTTTCGATCTAATGGAGTGTCCTTTACAAAGAGACATATCATCGACTAGATCGCATTCTTGATCGTAAATTTACTTTCCATAACATATTTAGCCCTTTATCCGTGAACCATGATATATTAACCATTTTTACTCACATTTACAACGACGCTCCTCTCAATAAAAAATTTTTAATAGTAAGCCAGAATCAATTTCATATATTCAGCAACATGTTTGTAGATATGGTTGTAACATTCTAGTTCTCTTCTTTTTATTCTTCGTAATCGGATTGAAAAGATAATGATTTACTTTGTTATTTTAACGATTTCTTTTTTTAACGATTCTTTATGATGCTTCCTGGAGACTGCATATACACTGTTTTTAAAGTAAACTAGTCTAATATTTTTTTTCTAGAGGACTGAATAGTAAAATTGTTACTTTCGATGATGTATGGAGAATTAAAAAATCGTCGTTTTTAGGCTTAAGTAGTAAGCCAAGTTATTTCCAACATCTCTATTGACTTCATAAATTCTTATGCTTCTCTTAAACATTAAAGAAACTTATCTTTTGAATGGCCGGTCGCTTGCTCTACAACATACGTGCTTATCGAAAATCTGATTTTACATTAATGCTTTTCTGCTAATTGATTGAGTTCTTTTCGATAGATGCAGAACATGGTATAGACGAGTTCAATTTAAGCTGCACCTGATTGGTAAAAACCTTCGTCATTTTACTCTATTATTTCATTTAAAGGTAGATTTTGTTCAAGTAGATTTTCGTTGTCTGAAATATCACTTCCTAAACTTATCTATTATTTTTAAAGAGGCTATTCCATGGAGACAATTATAATTATACAGAAACCAATAATTTGACCTCACATAGCTTTAATTTTTAAAGTAAATATAACTAATTCCCTCTGAAAGAAGATGTTACCAATACCTTAAAGTTTCCTTCTGAATTCTAGAGAAGGTCAACCATCTGATATGTAATTTTCGATATTTAATTTGTACTGAATTCATATTTATTGATTCTATCAGCAGCTGCAAGAAGTTGAATTCTTTTTGATTCAAATCTCAGTGTCGCAAAATGTGTAAAATTTAAATTATAGATCAGATCCTTGAATTTGAATTTGAATATTTTAACATATTTGAAGAAAAATCCGAGACAATATCGACTTCAATTTAATTTTGCCTAAGAAATAATATAAACAGTCAATATTTAAGTTTCATTTAGTTTTAACTTAGAAAATTTAAAATTATTCACTATGTATTGTAATCCTCCGGCAATCAAAGTCAGTCGAAAACAAAGTATGATAAGAAACATATTTACTTGATTTCTTTTCTTATTTCCTACTTATAATAATCTCACTATTAATTTCCAAAAGAAGAATTGATAGAGGGATTAAAAGTACTTCTCCTTCATAAAATCAAGTTAGGTCCAAATTACTGTTTCACTGTTCTATCCTTTTAATGTAACCTGCTGAAGAATAATGGGCGCTGAATTTGTTTACTCTCTTTATATTCAAATTAAAAAATAAATCTTGATTATAAATAATTGATGTTCCGTTCATTACTGTGCGCTCTACTAATAGTCACCACTCTACAAGGATATTGTTCAGATAGCTATTTCCTTAGTCCTCCTCTTCCTCCTTCAGCTTTCGTCGGATAATACTACACAACAACATTCAGAGTCCTCGGACTCGATAATCCCGTGTTCAAATTCATCGGGCTTCCAGCTTGCTTCAAAGGCTACCCCGACGGTACAATCTAAGGTACACCTGATTAAGCCGGCTCATATGCAGTAACTGTTGCTTACTCAACTCCTGGATGCAATGCCAAGACCGATATCGTTATAAGAGTCGCAGCTTCAGTCTCTTCAGTTTATGCTACTGACAAAAAAGGTGGAGTTCTTGCAGTTAATAGATTTATTGTTGTGAATAATGCTAGTTCATTAGTCTACAAGGTTGGAAATAAAGTCAATGTTAATTTGCAAGCTGTCAATGGAAAAACCCCTTACACTTGGAGCTTTGTCAACCTCCCTGCAGGTTTGACTGGAGATAAAACTGGAAGAATTACAGGAGTCATCTAAAATGAAGGATATTATTCTTTCAATGCCATCTGCAATGATGTTACAGGACAATCAGCTGATGTCTACTACACCCTTAATGTTCAACCAAACACCTTGGCACGTAAATATTTTCTGATATAGCTTCATCAGTTTTGCTTGAAGTCCCCAACAGAAATGTCCCAGTCCAATATGACATCAATCAAGTTGCCAACCAACAGATTGCAGCTGAAAATGCTGTATATGCTGCTATTAAAGTTGTCAACAACTAAAAGCATGAAGTAATTTATAGACAAGAAGTTAGAGCTAAAACTACTCTTGCTCTTAAGTTTGCTAGTGCTCAAGAGAAAACTGCAGCTGAAAGAGTTGCATAAGCTGCTAAAAAAAGAGATCTTGCTGCCAAAGCTGAAGCCAAGGCTCATGAAATCCTTGAAGCTGCCAACAAAATCGTTTCTTTGGCTACTTTGAATGTCAACAACGCTATCAAAGCTAAGGATATTGCCTTGAACAACCTCAACTTAGCCCAAGCCAAGTTCAGTGATGCAACAAAAGCCCTTCAGGTTTCCAACGGTAGATTCATCAATGCCCAAGCTGAGAGCTCTCAAGCTGCTCAGAATGCTAAAGCTGCCCTTACTGCTGCTCTCAACGCTCAAAATGTTTACAACTTGGTTTTCAATGCTTATGGACAAGCTAAAAAAATTTTGAGCGAAGCCCTAGATCATAAACTCTAAGCTGATTTGGTTGTTCAAGCTACAAGAAATGCTTTGAATCTTGCGACTCAAGTCAACAGCAACGCTCAATCAGATCTAACTGTTGCTCAAGATATCTACAAAAAAGCCTACTCAGCTCTAGATAATGCTAACAACCTCATCTCAATTTTGACTGGACAATTGAACGAAGCTGGAAACAATTTGGGAGTTGCTAAATTCAACCTTGTCCAAGCCAACAACAACTTATTTGTTGCCCAAGCCAAAAAAGAACAAGCTGATAAAGCTACCGCTATTATTAAAACTCAAACTGTTGCCCTTCCTGAGCCAGGATCAACTTCAACTTACATTTTCGGAGGGTGCAACCAGTTGGCATATCCCAGTATTTCAGGTACTGTCGTTATTTCGAGATCAAACAGTCTCGGTTACACCTTGAGCTCAGGACACACTCTTTTGTTCGGAGACTGCACCCAGAGAGATCCCTGTGCAGACGGTGATGTTATCGTTTACAGTGGATACTTGAAAGATGGCTATGTTCACGCTTACTCAGTTAGAAAGTACGTCAATTGATGTTTTATCTATTAATTTTTAGGATTGGGTAATTTACAGGATTTTATATGTGTATCAGGTCAATTATTGATCAAAAATCATAAAATAAGTGACATGAATAACAAAAATAAAATTAGCAAAAGTATCATATAGTCGTATATAAGTAAAGGTTAGTTTTTTGACGAAATTTCTGGTTTATCTATCTTAGATCTTAGTAATATTTAGTGAGTAATCTAATGGCTTGTACAATATTTGAGTAATAAATAATATTACAAAAACTAAGATGTCAATAAATGATACATTATTTTTACTTGTCTTTTCCACGAGGACTCTTAAGCTCAGCTGTTGATGTTGGTTTTTTCTACTTCTATTTCTCTTTTTATGCTTGATATTTTTCTCTAAGTTTCAGTTATTCACTAATCTGCCTGATGAAATCAGCTTAATTTGGTATCACCTAGAAGTTGAGTTGAGGATCTTCTATAATTGGGGGCTATTCAACGAGCATCCAGTCATAAATTTTATCATCTAAGAATCCAAGCTGCTCTATTTTTTGCTTCATGACGGTTTTGTAGTATACATATCTAGGTTTCTAATCAAAAGCCAAATTTTTGGTATATTTGAACAATATCAGTAGCTCAGGATATCCCTTGAAAAGCTATTACTACGAAATCTATTGCTTCATTTTCAAAACACTTCTTGCTCGCTAAATTTTTCCTTTTTCGCTATGACTGGCTATTTCAGACCATGGTAAAGAACCTTTCATCATGTAAAGCATCAAGTAAATCAGAGACTCCATATCATCTCTTCTACTCACTGCATCGCCTCTGTTATACCTCACGCTTGAAAATTACATATTCAAACATCTAAGTTCATAACGATTGTTTTAGGGAATATGCTCCAATGTTTGTGTATCTTTGAATCTCGCTGCTGCACTGTAGTCAACAAGAAATACTTTTCCTTGTTTTTCTCCTGGCCCCAACATGATGTTCGATGGCTTGATTTGATTATGTATAAAGTTTTTGAAATGAAAATACTGCAAAATGCTGATAAGCTCTTGTCCGAGCATAAGAACAGTCTTTTGAGAAAATAATCCTCCACATTTGTGTAGGGGGGTTTACATTGAAATATCGAGTTATTCTAAAACAATGAAGTTATAATCCTCTTACTGTCCACACCAATGCATATGAGGAATACCTATTCCTCCCTGCATAATTTGTAAGATTTTTCCTTACTGAAGTATCGTTAGAAATTGATCATTACCTCGCATTTTGTACTACTCTCCTTTCATAAATAGAGATTCAGATGTTTGAGTATGAACCCCTTTGTAGAGTAGGTGTTCGTGAAGGCCAGGGATTTTGCCTAAGAAGCGAAACCGGCCAACTAAACGTACTTCGATTGGTCTCATAAAAGAACGTAGAATTACAATTATTAAATATCATAAATTAGGATGCCACCTAAATCAAAAAAGAAGACAAAGGTATCTCTTTAGAGAATGTTGTTATAACCAATACCTTAAACACCCGTACCTTAACCGTATTTCAATATCCCTTCCCCTAAGCCATATGTATTTCCTTTGAGCAGTACCTTGTTGGAAGGTATTAAACTTCTCTAAAACTACTTCCCTGATGATATTAATAATAAAATAAGGAACAAGCTTCATGGTCGTAACATCGAAAGGATGACTCGTTTTAAGGATGTGTATTGTATGATGGGAAAAGGAGGAAACGGGCTACTTGTGCGCGATCATTTAATGTAGATGAAAGGAATTACTGCTTTTGCCTATGGACCTACCCATCTTATTGTTGCTTTTGAAGATTTGAGGCTTCAGATTTATACAATGCAACTAAAACTGGTGAAAGTACTAAAGAACTTTTCAGCCAAAAGAATAAACTTCTTGAAGCTACTCGCAGTCCCAAAAACCTACGAGAGTTTGATCATTCTCGCTAACATAGGGAATAAACTCATAGTGTATCGAATCGAAAAAAGCTTCTTTTCAACGCTAGCAGTAAAACTAACACAAGATGTTCTCACAGACTTAGATTTTCCTGTGACTTACATCACATAAATCCCGCCCATTTTCAGCTATTATCTGCAGAGAGATTCACAATATCGAAATACAAGTCTATTAGCAATTGCAGCAATCAATTCTGTCTATATTTTATCTATCAATCATACTAAACTTGATGGATAGGTTTTTTGGAAAAGGATCTTTTATAGAAAATCATAAGCTGCTACTTGTAGTACTGTATCTTGGGGAGAAGCGAATATACAAGCTCCTTCTAGAGATATGAAAGGATAGATGCTCATTTTCAACTATTCATTCGACAATCAGCTGTACTTTGTCGCTTTGAGATAAATATAAAAGTAGGACGAGGGTAACTTCCAGACTAAGTGCTAATGGGTGTAGAGCTATCCATTCGAGCTAACCAAGAGAGTGGTTTTTTGCCAGCAAATGAAAAAAAGTTAAGTACTTTTAATTACGTAATAAAATACAGTTTTAGTATTCCACACTAAAAATTTTGATATTTTTGAAAAAGCACTCAAGTAGGATCAAATTGAAGTTTAGGCTGAACCTTTCTATGAGCCTCTATAGTTTAGATTGGTCGCAGGAACACGAAGAAAATAAATGAACGGAGCAACATAAGATGAAATAGCAATGCTATCTCATGTTAGATATTTGAGTTATGCCGATACATTCCTCTATTAGTATCCAAGCAATTAAATCTACTTCCTCACTCAGAAGCAGTTCGGAGTTTATGTTTATTGTAATTGGAAGTTGATTTCAGATTTGTTGAAAGTTTAACAAAAATATGAATGCGCGATGATATTTTTGATTGCATTGTACAAGAAAGCAAATAGATTTGATTTGGGAGTGGCTGGACAGGAGAAATAACTATCAGAGTATATTCATATGTTATGTATTGACTTCATCAACAAGAAGTTGGGGAAAATTAAGTAATTGCCTTAGATTATTGAAAATCTGTTGGAGCAAGATGATTACTTGAAAATGATAGTTATACCTTTGGAATTTCTGACTGAAACTGGGGAGTATGACTTTCTGTTTGAAGTGGTCAAGGACAAAATTATTGCCAGTCTTACCACAGATCAGTCGAATGCTGCTTACAAGCGTTCTTAGGCTATTTTTTTCAAAGTGTTATAAAAATTCATAGAGCATGGCAGAATTAAGTATATCCCATAGAGTCAAATCTAAAGTATTCTCAAATATTTTATGGAACACGATCAACTCGAAATGATAGACAGACTTGCGATTTATTTCGATCTTACTAGAATTGACAGGAATGTTGTTATCCAATACCTTCTGCAGAATAATCTTGTAGTCAGTTTGGCCCATATTTGTACTCAAGGTAACTAGAGTTAATTTGTGACTCCTTTTGTCAAGTTTTGGGGATTCTCTCAGGACCATAAATTTAAGAAATAGATGGATTTTGCTGCTATGTATGCTTTTAGAGCTTTATGGTATGTCAAACTCTGTCTGCAGAGAAATTGGATCCTTAAATAGTACTCCTTCGATAAATACTCAAAAATGATCGTAATTTTGAGTCAAAACTTTTTGGGAGATAAAATATTGATGAGTCTGTTAGATCTGCGACCTGCTGACTGTCTAAATACGTTGTCATATTACTTTACGATATAGAACTCTCAGATTATTAATGAGAATAGTGAAAAGATAATAAGTTCTCCACTTTAGGATTGGATTTAGCGCAGGTAAGGAAATGAAAAATTAGAGGAACTTCTGTCGGGTATTACAGCTTTCATGCGCAAGTCATTGAAAGAACAGTTTTAGTAAAGACTAAGTATCTTTTTGAGCAGTATTATCATCTACAAAACAGTCAGATTTACTCCCTAAAATTACTACAGTATTCTCATCAACTTGATTAGAAACTATTCATTCTGCAAGGAGGTTAATTATGGGTTGTAACAAAAAATGTTGGATGAATTTATGTAAACTCACTATAACTATACTGATGAAGAAAAAGATGAGATTCTCTCTGCTCGCTATATCACCAAAATACTTACTTTAGTGTTTTACATGTGCAATCAGTTTATTCAAAGGAGACTACCTGAACTTTATGAGGAGTCACGACTTTATCAGCTTACGGATTTACATGCTGAGATCAGTTTCTTGCAAGGAAATTTTTCAAACTGTATTGATATCTACATAAGATCCAAAAAATCAGCGAAAAATTTGTTATTTGAGTTTTTATAAAACTCGTTTAAACGACTTGTGCTCTAAAAAAAGAAGTAGCAAAAAATGACACTTGCAAATTGTATTAAAAGACAGATTAAATACATGGTCAGTCTAGAGCCACATAAAACGAAAGTTTTAGTCCAAAATTATGTTCCTTAGATTCAGTAGGAACTAATAGCAGCTTTATCTGATGACGAAATCCTCCAGCTCGAGTATTTATAAGGAATAACTAATGATAATTAGAGGACTCAAATGAAGAATAAACTTTCAGAGCGATCGATTTTACGGTTCGTATAATTGATGGCGATACATAAACCTGACAATCTCATTGATGCCTTTAAGAAAAATCCTCACTTTTCGATCGAATAAAGTTTGAAAATTTGTGAGAGGCATGAAGTTTATGATTGTATGGAGTACCTCTATGAAAGGATGGGATCAATAGCTGAGTCAGTCAAAATCGCAGCCTTAAGAATCGATAGAATTTTGAAGACTCGTAACGAGTATGATGAATAAAATTTTGCCCCTTACATCAAAATCAAGTAGATTTTGGACAACGCGATATAAGTGTGTAAAAAGAACCATTCTGAAGAAATATGGGAATCTTTGTTGGACTCTTCTATCTAAAAA
>Ga0194117_10004099_pt1 | contig 14106 bp, 6 predicted proteins | sample TA2MahsurfametaG_FD_160579 | JGI IMG/M metagenome (GOLD analysis project Ga0194117, IMG submission 160579) | Freshwater microbial communities from Lake Tanganyika, Tanzania - TA2015009 Mahale N1 surface | ecosystem: Environmental > Aquatic > Freshwater > Lake | place: Tanzania: Lake Tanganyika...
TTATTTGAGAATTATAAAAATATAAATACTCATCAACTTATGTAGGTAACTATAATTAAATGTAGGGACCTAAAGTCGTAGCAGAATTCAAAGTTGTTTTGATCGGAGACGGAGGTGTAGGAAAGACTACTTTTGTTAAGAGACACATTACCGGAGAATTTGAAAAGAAATATATCGCCACTCAAGGTGTTGAAGTCAGCTCAATCACTTTCTACACTAACCATGGACCCATAAAACTTTCACTTTGGGATACTGCCGGACAAGAAAAACTCGGAGGACTCCGTGAGGGTTACTATATTGGTGCTAATGCCGCAATACTGATGTTTGATGTCACAACCAGAATCACCTACAAAAACGTGCCCAAGTGGTACAAGGATTTGACCAGAATCTGTGACAACATCCCGATTGTTTTGGTTGGAAATAAAGTTGATCAAAAAGACAGAAAAGTAAAAGCCCGCCAAATTACATTCCATCGCAAGCGTAATTTGCAATACTTTGACATCTCAGCCAAATCAAACTATCAGTATGAAAAGCCTTTCCTCTGGATCCTTAGAACTTTGACTGGAGATCCTAACCTCTATTTGGTAGAAGCTTTGGCCTTGAAACCCCAAGAAATCGCTATGGATCAAAACCAAATCGAAGAGTTGGCAAAAGAATGGCATGCTGCAGAGCAAGCTCCTCTCCCCGACTAATAAGACGAGGACTTCAAATGATTATCGTCGGCTAACTCATAACTAATCACTTTTATAAAATAATCATTTTCTTTTCAGTCTTTACATATATCTAAAATTTGCTTTTAGCTGCATTTCTTTTACAGACTATTTCAGTAAATAGTTATTTCTCTTTTCTTTTTTCTACTTCTAAGCTTCAGCAATTATCTTATCTCCCTCTCTCATTGACATCTGGTTTAGATATGATTTCCTGGTCAATTTTTATTCAAGTTTTCGGGAGTAAATTTATGAAAAAGACACCCTGTTCTGAATTGCACTCTTAATTCCTTTAATGAGTTCTTGAGTATCTGATTTTTTAGATTCTATTTGGTTTAAAGACTGGCTGGCTCTTCTATTTTCTATAGTTTTTTTCTAAGCCTCTCTAGTTTTTTCTAAATTTTTTACAGTTTCAGCAATCTTATTTTATCTAACTTTCTAAATTATAAATTCCTTACTCTTTTTAAATCGATGTCTTGCAATTTCTCAATGTAAGACTCCAAATTTCTAACTTCTTTCATTTTTTCAAGACTGGTTTTTCTATACTGCTTACTTTTGATTTAGCTATCACTTGTCACAAGTATTTTTGGAAGTTGCTTCTTAGAAGATTTAGTGACTGAAAATGTTTCGTATTTTGTCGAAGGCTCCTCAATATACTTAGTTTTAGAGTTATCAATACTGTATATTGTGTTTTTAGAAACATTGACTTCACTACGTTTTTAGTTGAAGAAGGTTTCCATATTTTTAGAGTTTTATTGCGATTTTTTGAAAGATTAATTGATAAATGTTTTCTCCAAAGATTTGATCCTTGAAAGTGTGGTTTCTCTAAACTTTTCCTTGCTCTTTGAATGACTATTCCTCTAAACCATAATCTTCTCTAAGTTGCTTACAGATAGCCGAATTTTTGACTCTATTTTGGTTCTTAAAGTATTTCTCATATTTTATTATTCGTTCTCGATGGCTTTTCTCCTCTCCTTGGCCTTGAACATCTTGGCATTTTTGGTCCTGATATTCCTCTTGACGACTATATGATGGTATTGTTACCTTGTATTTAATGTTCAATCTTTTTGGTGAGATGTGTGAATTAATCCTTGAGAGTGGGTGCCTTGACTTGCTAACGTGTTTATTACATAGTTAGGTGTTTAGTCGTTTGGTGTAAAATTATTGATTGGGTGCTTTATTGGCTGAATGAGACATTCTTTTATTTTATTATTAATTCAATATACATTTGTTTGACCTACAAATATAAAAGCATTCATCAAATTAAATCAGTTACCTTCTGCCTATTTAATATTAATGGATGTTATTTTTTTAATTTTCTTCTTAGCTATCACTTTAGTTTCCTTTCTTTTTCTGAGTTCTTATTCTGAATAAGGAGAATAATGTTTAAGTCTTACTACTTATCATTATATTTATATTTCCTATTTTTATGTAAAAGGAGCTAAAGGCGCTTGACGCAGAACTTGCTAGCAATGCTTTCATACGCATCCAAGATACATCGAACAAAGCTTAAAATTCATTATTTAGAGCATTAGCAATGGCCATCTACTTTAATCATCAGCATAGCATTTAACTTAAGCAAGAACTCAGACTTACTCTTATTAACAATCTAGCTGAAAGGAAAAATAGCTGCTATCCTCTGCTCAATGATACTACCATGTTGAAAAAATACTACAACAATCAAGAATTGATTTTGAACTATTGGTAGAGCCAAGATCTTGAATGCTTTTTAAACGTATCATCAATCGAATTTAGGATAATCTCAACTTGGCTTCAGCTGCCTTCGATCGCACCATCTGCATTCTGACTCTAGACAAAGAAGGCTATCTCTGTGAGTCCTTCATAACTGCTTGCAAACATCAAAAAAAAAACTACATCTACATAGCCAAAGTGAACAAAAAATACTATTGCGTTTTTTAAACATCGACTTACGCACATTTGCTATATGTTAAAGAGAAGATTATTGATTAAGTACATGGACTGCTATTCAGTTGGTGACTTCTGTAGTCTTAGGTAACGAGGGAAAGAAATATCCGAAATAAGAAAAGGTCATAATTCATCACTATGACGATGTACACCATCGTAGGCAACATAAGAAGAGTCTTTCTGAATGTGACGATTTGCCTATACAAATTCAGAGCTAGTAAAGGAAAAAATAGCTCTAAGAAAGTTCAGATAGAGGCTGCAATCCAAACAACATTCGACTTTTTGATCCAACATAAATACCAGTCGTAAAATCTTAAGATGACTATTTCGATTTCAATAGTCATGGCAGAGAAAGCTTTAAATCAGTTGAAGAGAATAACAGAGTATACGCATAGCCCTACAACTACTATTCCTATCCCTATACCTACTACAATCAGCACGAAGCGCAGTATTTAAATCAAGAACAATATATGACAACCTAGCAACATTTCGGTTATATCGAAGCTACTGGACCGATTAATAACTAAAGATACACTGGAAGGCTTAAATTTTTTGACCAAAATGGTAACTATGGGTATGTTGTTGCTTACTTAGATTCATTGTGATCGACAATTTGAATATTGACATCTTTGTGCACTACGATGATCTCTCCAAAGCTGGTTTGACCAAATAGAAGCTTAACTCTCTCAAAAATCACTACGAACTCAGGTTCGAGTTTACCTACTACGAATACGAAGGAAAACAACACAAAAAAAGTAAAAAAGCTATAGACCTCACCATGCTTTCCGAATGATCAACACTACTATAAATTATACTATAGGCCTTATTGAATTATCTAGCTAGGTATTTCAAATAGTTGTTGCAGAGGTATCATAATAACTTTAAGCAAAATACACAAGCAGTAGAATATTATAAAATTGATAAATGGACTTTCAAGAATGAAAGTGTAGCAACTGGTTACGATGATTTTACCCTCTCTTCTCACTAAATTTACGCTACATGTTTGCTAACTCTTGCTCTTTCTCCTTGATCTTTTCATTCAAATGGGCATCTTAGTCCTTCAAAAAATCTAGTTTTGCTATCAGCTCAGTCATTTACACTGTATGTTTCTTCCGTGAGTTCTTGAGAGCAGTCAGGGTGATGTTTTTGCGGGCAATTAGGTCTTTCATGTTTTTGGAAGAATTTACAGGTTGTTTCTCAGGTTGCACTTGATGATAAAAATCTATCTTTTTGGCTTTATTTACAGGTTAATCCTTCCTGAGTTTTGCTTTTTCTTTGAATTCTTCATAGGTGATCAAAGGTGGACCATTATAAACTTCTTCTTTGGTTTTCCCTTGGGTCTTAGTATACTTTTACTCAAGTTCTTCGATTAATTTTTTGATTTTAAGATAGCCATTATGTCTCTATGTATGTTCAGACATTAATTTGGAAAGTTCTTCCTTTTCAGTCTTAATCTCTTCAGCGAGTTTAAAAATTCTTTCTTTATCACTATTATCAGTGGTATTTTTATTACCAGAAGACTGACTCTATTCCTCTACAACATTTCTATCACTTTTCTTGAGTTGCTAGATTTCCAAACCTAGATGTTTGATAGTATCATCTTTGGATTTGATGAGTTCTTCCAAAAAAATAAGTTATTCCTTTTCCGATCCAAAAGAGTTGCTTACATGAATCTTGAGTTCACACTATTTGAGGACATCATTAACCTGTGCTATCTCTTTTTTGATTTGATCTTCGATTCCAAGATTACCGATGGAGCTGAGAGTATTGAGTTTGATTTTGTTTTTTTTGAACTACTTCAAGTTAGAATTTTGAGGGACGTTGACTTTTGATTTAGTATCGGGAGAACGATTATGAGAGAGCATGCTGACCTTTTCACCTATATGACTAGCAACAAAACTATTTTTGGAATCTCTTTTAAGACGTTTATTTTTCGATTATTACATCAATATATTATAATTTCGCTGGCTTGAAGTTGTCCGCCACATCTCAGGCTAACAATTTTCCTTTATATTACCAAGAAGGTACTGGTATTGTTGGTGAGTAATCTATTATATATTGACGAATAATCTAAACACAGTAGCATAATGAAACTCGTGTCCATCAACGCCGTACTTATTGCATCTGCCAACATCTCTCTCTTCATCAACTGCTACATCGATTAACACTCCTATCCTCCTCCCTCACTTTTCCTGCTCTCACTTGTATTCATCGCATTGATCATACTGTTAGAATATGAGCACCGTCAGTTCAAACAAAGTAGTATCAATATCCGCTAGTCTTCCTTACTACATAGAAACTACCTGTTTCTGTTTGCGGCAGGTTTATTCCTCACTTTTTCGCAAAGATATGACTGGCTTAAATCTGAAGAACATCCTAAGCTCAAATAGTATACGTTACTGAGCGGGTCTATCCACTATTCGCTTCTCTACTATGGCCTCAACGTAGTCCTAGGCCTGAGTTATCAGTACTTGTTTTTTAAATAATACCAAAAAGCAAATAGAAGTAGGGTTGAATGGTATCAGGCAGAATCACTGATACACTAAAACTGCTCTATATGTTTACTGGGTATTTAGTAGGGCCAAAAATTAGGAAAAATATAATGCATGCATTTATTCCACTTGGGTTGCCTTAACAAGTGGCTGAAACAAAAAGCATAATGCCCTGTCTGCAAGTGCAAAATTATACTTCTTGACTGATTTATATTTTTTGATTAGATACTAATCCCTATCAATAAAGATAACACCAACTTAGACAACTTACGAAGAATAATGTTTCTATTATGAAAAGAAGAGAGTTAGAAACATAGATTAGTGAAGAAATAAGAGTTCAAAATAGATATTGTTTAATTAAATAATAAATATTAAAATATTTTGTGGTAGATGAGTTCAGATAGACAATCCACTGACATCCTCAGATTACTGGCTGCTAATGTGCACCTTGGCGCTTAAAAAATAAACCATAACATGAAGCCCTTCGTCGATGGCAGAAACAACGCCGGAAACTACATCTTCAAAGTCGATGAAATCTACAGAAGAATCAAACTTGCCGCCAGAGTCATTGCCTCCATCCCTTCACTCTCAGAAGTCATCGTTGTCTGCGCTAAAGAACATGGACAAAGAGCAGTCTACAAGTTTGGACAATACACCGGAACCACTGCTTCCGCATCTTCAAGATGGATTCCCGGAACTCTTACTAACCAGATCACCAAAAAGTTCCAAGAACCCAGATTGTTGGTTGTTGCCGATCCCAAAAGCGATCATCAAGCTGTTGTTGAAGCTTCATACGTCAATATCCCCACTATTGCTCTCTGCAATACTGACGCTCCTCTTGAATTCGTTGATATCGTCATTCCCTGCAACAACAGAGTTCCTAAAGCTATTGCCACTGTCTTCTGGATGTTGGCCAGAGAAGTCATGATCTTGAGAGGAACTCTCAAGCAAAACGAAGAATGGAAAGAACTCGTTGATTTGTTCATTGCTCGTGATTTGGAAGCCATCAGAAGTCAACAAGAACAACTTAGAAGAGAAGAGGAAGAAGCAAACAGAGAAGAAGGTGGAAAAGGCTAAACTGAAAAACAACCTCAATAAGGTGCCACTAAGATAAAAGAAGAGGATTGGTGATCTCTGTGAATTATAATCAACTAACAATCCTTTGCTCTTTTAAAAACTTATTAGCCAATACTGTCAAATTGATGCTCATCTTATAATGTCCTACAAATGCCAAAGAAATATGTCTGTTTGGCAATTAAATATTAGGCATGTTCTACGTTGGCCATCATCTCAAAACAAGAATATCGTTCCCTCACAGTTCTATGAAAGATCTAGGTGACTATACTTACCTTTACAAACATCTCAAACAAGCTATTTAAGGTCGATGCCTCCCATAAAATGGTTTCCTTATACAAATCCTCACAATGAAAGGTTATGAGAAGCAAAAAGGAATTAGAATTCACTCTATCGAAGTTACTGAAGAAGCTTGTTAAGCTATCATACATTTTGACTGTCTTTGCTTCAAAGGTACTTTCAATATTACTTAGCCCAAAAGGGAGATATCATCGATATTATCATTGATGAAGTAAGTAACGACATGATCCACGGAAAACTTGGAGCTGCCGAGATCATCATTCCCCGACAGAGAATTTCCAGTCTGGACTACAACGAAAGTGACAATGTCTATGAGACGGACGAAGACATCGCAGTAAGTTAGACGATCGGTCTTGGTACTAGTTTGCGCTGTAGAGTGTTGGAATGGGTAGTACACGGAGGTATTGTTAATTTAACTTAGATAGCAACATGAAGATAATTGCTGAAGTAGACCAAATGCTACTGGAGAGCAAATTCACAAACAAATATCAATGATAGTATAATTGCTTTAGGTTATCTTAAATTGACTCTGTATCAAATAAAACAACTAATGACCTATAATATATTCCTATATGCATAAACTATGACTCAGTCTTTTTTCGACACTTAGTTGAGATAGTATTCTATCTGGTCTGCATTCAGTTTAGTGAATTTTGGATTTTTAACTGACACGACTCCTATCTCGATATCGTTGGATTTAAACTACTGTCCGATTACTGTCTGTAAAGCTGTGATTGCTAGCTTCACAGCTTATTATTAGGATAACTACCATCCATTCTTTTTCATTTCCTTCTACAAAAAGTTGATAGCATCTTGCTCTTTGACTCCACTTGCGACTCCTTTGTAGCCGTAGTAGTATCCAGCTGGATCCACTTTGTAAAGTGAAGGTCCCTTCTCTGCATCGATACCTGCAACGATTGTCTCAACCCCAAAAACTCTTTGCATGGCTTTTTGAGTGGTAATTTGATTGTAATCTGCCAATCTTGAGGCCAAAAAATCGACTGGAATATCATGACCCATTTCATGTTTATAGTGAGCTGCTTCCATCTGCAGGCGAGTCAAGATATTTTTACTATCAGCTATATCATACATAAAATACGTCCCAATCCAATAGTCATGGCTCCTAATTTAGGAGTTACATTATGAATGCAAGTAATAGTATTGGGATCAATGAATCTATCCTAAATTATGAACAATTTACTTGTACTTTCTTCTAACTGAGAAGTACAACTGAATCTTTTCCACGGATGGCGATAGCTGTGATTCCACATGTTTTGACTGCTTTGAAAGCATACTCAACCTGATAGAGCCTGCCCTCGTTGCTGAAGATAGTGATGTAGTATTCCGACCCTTGTCCAGATTTGCTCATCAAATTTAAAAACTATTTAAATTGGATTGTAATATTGCCAAGCAACACATAATCATAACAAATATCTAAATACAATCAATCTTATTCTTCAACTTATGCTGGTTTTTGATATGTTACTAATCGCAGACCATCCTTTGATCTACTGAAATGTTTGGGTTTCTCAGTACTGCACTGCTGCCAGATTACTAAGAAGATGCAGGCTATGAACATGAACAGGATGAAGATTACAACAAAACGAAGGATCGAGGCTGTTGAAATTTATGGAGTAAATCTATTCAAAGGAGAAAACAACAAAGTAGATTTATCCATATTAAGAGAAATATAGTGTCCCTTCAGCAAAGGATACCCTATCTGTATTTCTTATGGCGCTCCCAACTTCAAAAAGAAAGAAGTCACCTTATTTTTGTTGTTATATGAATCTCTCAACTAGTACAAACTCATATTGATACTTACATTTGTATCTAAGTAGAAACTCACAAAGGTTAGGGCTTAATCGATAGAGGACATGTTGGCACATTGCAGCTGATTACTTGATCCTGAAAATTAGCATTCTATATTTTCTGACTCAAAACTCGTTTCGAGATCTTATTTCATAGATAGAGGCAGAACAACAAATTGAGACTAAATTGTTAATTTTGGATTGATAGCTGAAGATGGTATGCTATAACAATCCCATCTATTGCTCTTTTCTTTAGCAATTACTAATTTACTAACAGGCAAAATCCAACTTTTACCATCTGTTGTTTTGTTGATAGGTTTTTCATAAAACCTGATGCCATTATCATAACCTCTAGCATTTTCATCCTCATAGCCTCCCAGTTGCATCTTAACATATTTTCCTCCGGGAGTCGAGTAGAAACTAACGATGTCTTACTTAAAATAATCTTTTGTTTCCTCTTTTATCAACTTATATATGATATTTTTGTCCATCTGGGGACCAACACTCATAATACCATTTGTCATTGGATGCTTTTTATCTGCCTGTTTTATCTTCGATAAATCAAGACTTATAGTGTGTGAATACTTCGAGTCCTCATAGAGCGCTACTTATAAGAAGAATCGCTTCCATCCTTAGAGTGTATAGCCTTATAAACTAGAAACATGCATTACTCCCTTAACTTCTTTGGGTTTAATTGACTTCGGTTTTTTAGAGCTAACCATAACAGTTGGTGACACTATGAATTCTTCTTGGTTGTATAGTGAGACTGCGATGTGGTATTGTTGGTTATTTATGGTAACAGGCATGTTCAATGCGACGTCAGCTGATGAGGTAGCGATATCAAGATCAATATCGATATAGCTGTTTATTCTGATTATTAAGGCGAGTGAGATAAAGATCGTTATGATGTATTTATGTCTTGTAAATATCATTTAAATTATCATTGTTTATTATAAAAGCATGCGGTGAGATAGCCTTATTTTTAACAGGTTTTATTGTTTTTAGTACATAGCTATATAGAATAGTTTGATGAATGATAATAAATCGATAAAGTTTGTTATTTATAGTTAATTGCCCTTATCTTATACTACCTTATATAATTGTATTATATGAACACATAGAGTCACAAACAAACACGTTTAGAGCAATAAAACTAAAGACCCGTTTCATAGCAAAACGATTTCAATCGTTCAGAATTATCAATTGTTTCCAATCCAATTAAAAAAACCCATCTTTCTTAGTCACTCAAAAAATCAATTGCCTAAACAGTACACAAACGCCACTTATAAAAACCAGCATCGAAAAAAACAGAAGATTAAGAAACTTTACTTACTAAACTGGTTAGAAACAAAATCAAAGATTTACACAGATTAACAGTTTGTGAAATTTGTAGTACTTAGTTTAAAAAGACAGAATTTTATCTTTGTGACTGTCCACATAAGTATAGTTTCTGTCAGCCCTGTCTTTATATTTATGCGATGTTCAAAATCAAACAGTTCTAAGAAGTCTATTGTCCTTCAGAGAACTGTGGAATGGTCATAAATACTGATAGTGATTTCTTCAAAAAACTGTCCATAAATTTACAAAACAATTATCACAAAATACACAGATTTACAATCGCTGCTAAAGACTCTTCAGTTGTAAAACTGTGTCCAAATTAAAAATGCTAAGGAATGCTTAAATTGAAATAAGATTAAGGTCTTATTTGTGACACTTGTAAGACATAGTATTGCGCTAAATGTTTTCTGGCTAAACATGAAGGAGATTGTTAATAGTTTTAGCTTAATTACTTTCAAAACGATTTGCATTACCGGCAGTGTAGGCGATGCAAGATGATTGTTTAGAAGAATCAAGGTTGCAATCACATGACCTGTAAATGTCTATACTAATTCTGTTATATATGTGGTGAAAAATGGAGTTCAAATCATTCAAAAATGCATCAAGAAAATCCTTAGGAGCCTCACCCTCAAGCAAGAATACATCAGCACTCTTTGATGTTATAACTATTTGAGTGCTGTATTTGTGATGGGTGCCATCAAGGTCAGTGTCTTAGCTTTTGGAACTCATGTATAGGAAAAATAATCAAAATAATTGTCAAACTGATAATGCTTGTATTGTAGGGAATTCGGGTGCTTATACAGATAGTATTTAAAGATCTCCCTTTTGTAGTTTGGATATTTGTCTGCACAATACTAATAGGTCTAATGTTCACATCTATCCAAATTGTTTGTGAGAGTAACTGTATACAAAGTATATTGCTATTAGTATTTTTCCCAGTTGCAATGATGATGGGAGTGTATCGATCTTTCGGGGAGGTGTTTAACCCAGCAATGCACTAGTTTTACAATGGATTAGTCTCAGCGATCATCGATAGCTTTGATGATATCATAAGCTTTTGATTTTTATCTCTTCTGCTTCAGGAAGTGGAAAAGAAAGACAGAATATAAATTAACAAATTTGACGTATTGATATAGCAAGTTGATTGCTAATATTGTATCTGTACAATTATTATTTCAATATTTTTTAATAAGTCTAGTTTTTATAAACAGTTAAAATTCAAATCACAATGCACACACTTAAAGCAGTCCTAATCACTGTTTTTTTACTCTTAGAACATCCTATGTTATTCAACTTGAAATCTAGGAGCTGTATAACGCTCTCCTATCATCCATATTGAAAAAGTTGTAGACCAAAGCATGAACTATGAACTAAATGTAACACAAAACTGGCTGATTTATCCTGAACTCTACAATGTCATCAACCTATAGTTTGGTCAACACGTTGGAATCAAAATAAGAATAGCTATCTCTCTGAGTGAACCATGCAAAATGAAGATCAGATTGATGGTTGATGGAGTAGAGAGCAAAGTTTTTAGGAGGTAGGTGGTATAGACTAAGTGTATGGTTTTTGTAGCTAGTTAGTTTTTATGGATGGCAACAGCTAAACATACTTTGCAAGTTGAATACATCAAAACAGGTCGAGACGAATACATCATCAATGACAGAGTCAACATGACTATGTTCAAACTAGACTACCTGTAGAGAGACATGATGCATCAATTGAGTCCAGTTATAAGGATTTAGGGAGATAAAAAGCAAATAGAAAGTATTTGTTGAACCAAAATATCCTTTCAAAGTGATTGGTGATGACAAGTGGTATCTATTGCCTGGCCTGAAGGCAAATATATATTTGTCAGGCAGATCATAAGTGACCATCAGCTACAAGACAGTGCTAGTTTTCAGTGGGAACACCTTCGTGGTGACAAGAATAATGATAAACAACGTAGAAGAAGATCAAAGATTTAGAGTAATAAATGGTTTATTTACGCTTCCTAGTAATTGGGCTAGCCATACGGTTATTCTATAAACTGGAAATTATGAAATCAAAGTCTAATACCGGACACTAGGCAAACCATTAATGTGTGAAAAAGGGGACTGGAATATTAATTTCCTTGAAGTTACATATTGATAGTTTTACTGTATCTTTGTTATTAAAAATAGGTATAGATTGGGTAATATTAAAATGAATTGTTGTGTTGGCGTCCTTAATTTCCTTCTATTTGAACTTTTATATGTAAATAGTCTCAAAGGGCCTTTTTAAATCTTTCCGCGAGTTCAAACTTACTGACAAAAAGCTGGGAAATGGTTCATTTGGAGTTGTTAATCTTGCGTTGCACAGACCTACTGGCCGATTGTATGCAGTCAAAATAGTAACATCTCATAGATGCAGATCGATCTCAAAACAGTCCCATCCAGTGCAGAAATGAAACTAGTCTAAAGATAGATTCGCCTTCATTCTAAAGTCCAGCATCCTCATATCGTCACACTCTGGGACACACTTTATGAAGAGGGCAATATCTACATGTTCATGGACTACGCAGAAGAGGGAAACTTATTCTTCTATCAAAATACCAAGCAGACTTTCAGTGAAGTTGAAGCTGCTCTTTTTTTTTGCCAAACTGCTCAAGCAGTTGCACATCTACACTCACTGGATATTATGCACCGCGACCTAAAAGTATCACTATTTAGATGCAGCCGGAAAATTTACTGCTAGACCGAAACTTGAATATCAAACTCTGCGATTTCGGATGGTGTGCTTAAAATGTACATACACAACGTGCTACCTTTTGTGGGACTTATTAGTACATGGCACCTGAAATGTTGTTTAACAATTCCTATGACTACAGGATAGACTTCTGGGCACTAGGAATATTACTTTATGAACTGGTTCACGGACATGCTCCTTTTAGGGGAGAGACTTCTTAATAGGTTAAACAACATATGTTGCAAGGTAGTTATGAACTCAGTGATAATCTTTCCTAATCTTTGAAGCAACTCATCACTAGCATTCTGAAGTTTGACCCCAACTAAAGATTAACCCTCAAGGAAATGCTAAATAGTTAATGGGTCAAAAGCATGCAAGATCTGATCTAACAATGCACAGAAGAATTAGACCATAGTATTATAAGCAATTTGCACTCTAAACTCGCACAGAAATGCCAGTAGAAGAATTCAACTAAGACTCACTCTTCATTCGCCAAAGATCATCCACATACTAAAAATATAAGCTTCAATATTTCAATCAATAGCTTTGCAGTAATCAAATCAGATAGAAGTGAATACACGTCTCCAAACAATGTATTTGTCGAGAAGAAAAAGAAAAAAGAGAAAGAAGAGAAGAGATGTAGGACACAAGCTGAAAACCAGCTGTTAGAGTTAGCACATTCGCTTAGCCCAATCAGAAAAAAATAAACCTTGAAAAACATAGAGAGGAAGCCTAGAGTTGAAAGAAAAGCGAGATTTTACGACAGAATTTCTCAATAATGCAGTTAAAAATCCCCTTTCCGTCGTTTTTAAAACAGCATGTTTTCGGGAGGAACTTCATCTAAATTTAATTCAATTTTAAAAAAGAAATCTCCCAACGATAAGTTATCATCAGTTGTGAACAGTATGAAAAGCATCCATAAAATCAAGACAGGTCGAGCGAATTTATTAGCTACTGGTAACAATGCACATTGAATGATTATTATAACATTTTTCTATTAACTGTTTTACTACTTCATAAGATAGATATTCGTTAATGTAGATAACTTTCAAGGATGAAAACAAAAACAAACACGCTCCTTTTCTATAACGCTTCAAACATAAAATCAATAAAATCGATCGCATTTCTGGGCTCATGGGAGCTTTAGGAATTCAAAATCTTGCCACTAACAAAGAAAAAACCATCCCAAGAAAAATAAAAAGTCAGAACCACACATAGCATTCCAGTTCTGACCAACAAACCTCTAAGCAAACAATATTAGCAAGTAGAGTAGCAACTGAGGTTAGTGTGAATCGGTTCAAAACATAGAGCGATGAATAATGCGGTAACAAAGAAAACAAAGATATCAACATTTCGAGATAAAGTGTCAATCGTTATAGCAAATACGCAAAATGGAAGTTATGCTTATAAATAACCGATTAAGACGACAATCTTAGGCAGAAAGACATGAATACACTGATTTTGCCCAAAATAGCGAAGCCTATACAGTATGCATCGCAGGGAGGGAGCCGTATAAAGGAGAAGCTGCAGAATAAAAAGAAATTTATTTTGGATAAAACTGCAACTGAGAAAAGATAGAAAGAGTAAAGGAGAAATGCGATTATCAGATGAGGATGATTTATATATCTGTTGCTGATTGAATATTTGGTTACTAGCTCGTTTTTACATGTGGCGCAAATTTATGGCATCCATGCCATTTATTGTTACTTCTTTATAATTTTATAACTTGCTTGACATAACTTAGACTTGGGTTGA
>Ga0194117_10004101_pt1 | contig 14094 bp, 10 predicted proteins | sample TA2MahsurfametaG_FD_160579 | JGI IMG/M metagenome (GOLD analysis project Ga0194117, IMG submission 160579) | Freshwater microbial communities from Lake Tanganyika, Tanzania - TA2015009 Mahale N1 surface | ecosystem: Environmental > Aquatic > Freshwater > Lake | place: Tanzania: Lake Tanganyika...
AAAATCAAGAATCGTGCGTGAATCGATTTTTGAAGATACCTGAAACGCAATGCGTGTCGGTACGTTCGCTTTAATCAAGCCAGTAATCACATCCACCGAAGGACGTTGGGTTGCGAGTATCAGATGAATGCCGGCAGCACGTGCTTTTTGCGCGATGCGCGCGATCAGCTCTTCGACTTTTTTACCCACCACCATCATTAGATCGGCTAACTCATCGATGATGATCACGATGGTGGGTAGCTTTTCTAATGGTTCGGGTGCATCCGGCGTCAGGCTGAAGGGGTTAGGAATCTTTTGTGATTTTTTGCTGGCGTCAGCAATTTTTTGGTTAAAGCCTGCGAGATTACGCACACCAAGCTTAGACATCAGCTTGTAGCGACGCTCCATCTCATTCACAGCCCAATTCAGTGCATGGCCGGCCTGACGCATATCGGTCACCACGGGCGCGAGCAGATGCGGTATGCCCTCGTAAATCGAGAGCTCGAGCATTTTCGGGTCAATGAGGATCAGCCTTACTTGATTCGGATCGGCTTTGTACAGCAATGACAAAATCGTCGCGTTAATACCGACCGATTTACCTGAGCCAGTGGTACCCGCCACCAGCAAGTGCGGCATCTTGGCCAGATCAGCGACGACCGGGTTGCCGGCAATATCTTTACCCAAGCCGACACTCAGCGTTGACGCGGTGTCGTTATAGACCTTGGAGCCGACAATCTCTGACAAACGCACAATCTGCCGCTTGGGATTCGGCAGCTCGAGGCCCATGTAGTTTTTGCCGGGGATGGTTTCCACGACGCGTATCGAGGTGAGCGACAAGGCACGCGCCAGGTCGCGCGCAAGGTTCACGATCTGGCTGCCCTTGACACCCGTAGCAGGCTCGATCTCATAGCGGGTAATGACTGGGCCTGGATAAGCGGCAACAACTTTGACCTCAACGCCAAAGTCACCCAGTTTTTTCTCGATCAGGCGGCTGGTGTACTCCAGCGTCTCGACGCTAACGGTTTCTTGCTCGGTGGGTGGTTCATCCAGCAGCGATAGCGGCGGCAGGTTAGTGTCGGGCATATCAAGGAACAGCGATACCTGCTTCTCTTTCTCGACACGCTCGGATTTCGGTACATGCACGACTTGCGGCACGATTTGTATCGGTGGCGCTTCGACAAATTTTTCGCGTTCTTTGACGACGGCCTCTTCGCGCTTGACGATAGCGACCTCACCGATCTTGCGGTCTTGATAGGCGCGGTACATTTGCAGCAGCCATTGCGCCGTCCCTTCAATCGCACCACCGAGTTTTTCAGCAACGGCCAACCACGACACATGAAAGCACAGCGAGAAACCAAGACCGAACACCATTAACAGGATGAGCGTTGCGCCATTAAACCCGAGTGAGCTTTGTGCAAAGCCGCCCAGCGTCTCGCCCAGCACACCGCCAGGGTCGCGTGGTAGCTGTACCTTCCATGTATACATGCGCATGAACTCGAGCGAACAGCTGCCGAGAATGAGCAATACAAACCCGCTACCCCGAATCAGACCCTCATAGCGGTGACGTTTTTCTTGCTGCTTGTTGAGCAAGAATCGCTGCGCCAGATACCGGTAACTCACCCAAACCGAGGCCAGCAGCGCGATGCAGAACCACCAGGCAGAGAAACCAAACACGTACAGCATCAGGTCAGCCAGCCAAGCGCCTGCGGAGCCGCCCCAGTTGGTGGGACGCGCGCTCATGCCGGCGTGCGACCAGCCGGAGTCGGCCGGGGTGTAGGTGTACAGCACCAACGTCAGATACACACCCAGCACCGCAAACGCCACCCAGCGCGCCTCGGACAGCAAACGCAGCAGTCGGTTCGGCAGCGCGTCGGTGGCGGGCGTCTCGGGCTGAGCGCTGGAGTATCGAGTGCCGGTTCGGGTCATGGAGGACTAGTTTTTGGCAGCCCGCAGCGAGGCGGGCTGTTCCACTATAATTTCGGTTTGTTGTGCAGGGCAATATCGCACCATCCAACACCGGATGATACTCCGTCCACGCGACTGAAACTGCGAAAACAAGCCGCCCTACCGCTCGATTTATTGTTCATCCTAGAAGATTCCCATGTCCCTACCCAAGCATGCCCGCGTATTGATCGTTGGTTCAGGCCCTGCCGGCTACAGCGCCGCCGTCTACGCTGCCCGCGCCAATGTGAACCCGGTGCTGGTCACCGGTGTCGAGCAAGGCGGTCAGCTGATGACCACCACCGACGTCGAAAACTGGCCCGGCGACCCGATGGGCGTGCAAGGCCCCGAGCTGATGCAGCGTCTGCTTCAGCATGCCGAACGTTTTAGTACCGAGATCGCGTTCGATCACATTCATACCGTTCACCTCAACCAGCGCCCGTTCCGGCTGGACGGCGACAGCGGCAGCTACACCTGCGATGCCCTGATCATCGCGACCGGCGCCTCGGCGCAATACCTTGGGCTGCCCTCGGAGCAGGCTTTTATGGGCAAAGGTGTATCCGCCTGCGCGACGTGTGATGGCTTCTTCTACAAGAACCAGGAAGTAGCGGTGGTGGGTGGTGGTAACACCGCGGTGGAAGAGGCGCTCTATCTTTCAAATATCGCGAGCAAGGTGACGATGATTCACCGCCGCGACAAGTTTCGCGCTGAGCCGATCATGATTGATCGGCTGATGGCTAAAGTGAATGAAGGCAAAATCGAGATCAAGTGGAATCACACGCTTGATGAGGTAACCGGCGATGGCAGCGGTGTGACTGGCCTGAAAATCAAGAGCACTGCCGATGGCGCAGTGTCTTCGTTATCCGTGCATGGGCTGTTTGTCGCCATCGGGCATAAACCGAACACCGGCATTTTTGAAGGTCAGCTACACCTGAACAACGGCTACATCGTCACGCGTAGCGGTCTCGATGGTATGGCAACCATGACCTCGGTCGAGGGCGTATTCGCAGCCGGTGATGTGCAAGACCATATTTACCGCCAGGCGATTACCAGTGCCGGTACCGGCTGTATGGCGGCGTTGGACGCGCAGCGGTATCTTGAGGCACTCGAGTAAAAAACTGATCCCGGCCTTCACATGAAAAATCTCGCTGAACTGAAGGCCTTGCAGCAGCGTCTGCAAGAAAAAGCAGCCGCGCACGCCGAAGCGGAGCGTAAACAACGCGAGCTGGCAGCGCAGCGCGAGCGTGAGGCTAATTTGTTTCGCAATAGCGTGGGCGATGTCAAACCACTCAACACCGCGCCGCGCGTGCTTCACCCGCCGCCCAAACCATCACCGATTGCGCAGCAGCGTATTGCCGACGACGAAGCCGTACTGAAAGAATCGCTATCGGATGAGTTCAGTATTGAGACGCTACTCGAGACGGATGACGCGCTCAGCTACGCACGACCTGGTGTTGGCCTGGATGTATTGAAAAAATTACGCAGCGGTGGTTGGGTGACACAAGATCAGCTCGACCTTCACGGCCTGCGCGTGGATCAAGCGCGTGAGGCGATCGGCCAGTTTATTCGCGATGCGGTCAAACGCGGCGTGCGCTGCGTGCGCATTATTCATGGCAAAGGCTTGGGCTCGATGGACAAGAAGCCCGTCCTGAAAAGCAAAGTCAGAAACTGGCTGGTACAGAAAGATGAGGTCATCGCCTTTTGTACCGCGCGCGCGGCTGATGGGGGTTCCGGCGCGCTGATGGTACTGCTGAAGGCGTAATTACACCGCGTCTGGCCCGGTTTCGCCGGTACGAATCCGTACCACCTGCTCGACTGCGGTGACAAAGATTTTACCGTCACCGATCTTGCCGGTGCGCGCGGCTTTGACGATCGCCTCGATCGCGTGGTCAACGCTTTCGTCGTCCACCACGAGTTCTACTTTTACCTTTGGTAAAAAATCGACCACGTATTCGGCGCCGCGGTACAGCTCGGTATGGCCTTTCTGTCGGCCGAAGCCTTTGACTTCAGTCACGGTTAGTCCACTCACGCCAACTGCGGCCAGCGACTCGCGCACCTCGTCGAGCTTGAATGGTTTGATAATGGCGGTAATTTGTTTCACGGGCGCTCCTCTCGCAAATAGAACATGGCTCACGCATCCATCGGGCCAGTTAAATCTCACATCTTCAAATCTTCACATCATCAAATCTTCAAATCTTTAAATACTCAAATCTTCAACTCTTCAAATCCTTGTTCGGGTAATTCATATTTCACCCAGACACTTACACGCCATCGGCTAATTTGAACGAGTGTATCTGCTTATTCACTAAACTTCGACGTAATCGGGTAACGCCAGTCGCGGCCGAATGCTCGATGCGTGATTCTCGGGCCGACCGGTGCCTGTCGCCGTTTGTATTCGTTGATCTTCACTAGGCGCGTGATGCGGTCGACATCTTCCTTACGATAACCCGCGGCCAACAGTTCTGCAACGCCCTCGCCTTCTTCCATATACAACCGCAGGATACCGTCTAATACCTCGTAGGGCGGCAAAGAGTCTTGATCGAGCTGGTCGAGGCGTAGCTCGGCGGAGGGCGCGCGGGTCAAGATGCGCTGCGGAATAACCTCGGTAATAGCATTTCGATAATCACATAGCCGATACACCATCGTCTTGAGGATATCTTTGATCACCGCATAGCCGCCGGCCATGTCGCCATACAGCGTGCAGTAGCCGGTCGCCATCTCGCTCTTGTTGCCGGTGGTGAGCACAATCGCGCCGGTTTTATTGGAAAGCGCCATCAGCAAGGTGCCGCGTATACGCGCCTGCAGATTTTCTTCGGTGGTGTCTTCGGCCAAACCTTGGAATACAGTTTGTAATGCATCGCGGAATGCATCAAAACAATCTGCAATCGGAATTTCATCGTAACGCACGCCTAGCCGCGCAGCCATATCACGTGCATCGATCCAGGATATCTCGGCCGTGTAGGGCGAGGGCATCATAACTGCACATACCTTGTCTTTGCCAAGCGCATCGACCGCAATCGCCAAGGTCAGCGCCGAATCAACACCACCGGATAAGCCAATGATCGCGCCCGGGAAGCCGTTCTTGCCCACGTAGTCACGCACGCCAAGCACCAACGCCGAATACACCTGTGACTCAAGCGACAGGGGCTCGGGTAGTGACATTGGCACTGGCTGGCCATCGTCAAACGACACCAGCATGAAATCTTCCTCGAAAGGCTTCAACTGGGCGCGTACCTGGCCTGCTGCGTCGAGTACGAATGAGGCGCCATCGAAGACCAACTCGTCTTGCGCACCTACACAATTTACATAGGCCATGGCGAGCCGCTGATGGCTGACCGTGTCGCGCAGGGTCTCGACACGCACATGCTGCTTGTGCATGTGATACGGCGATGCATTCAGCACCAGCAGTGCCTGCGCGCCCTGCTCACGTGCCTTGCGCGGCATCTCAGCGTACCAAGTGTCTTCACAGATATTGATAGCGAAGCGCGTGCCTTTGACATCAAATGTGCATACATCGTCAGCCGCACTGAAGTAGCGCTTTTCATCAAACACGGTGTAATTGGGTAATGCATGCTTGCGGTAGGTGTGTACGACTTCACCGCCGATCAAGACTGACGCGGCGTTGTACTGGCGGCCGCCCGTCTCACGCAGCGGATGTCCAACAATCACCCGCAAGTCCTTGAACTCAGCCAGTTGCGCCGCGAGTTGATGCAACGCATGATGTGATTTTGCGTAGAATGACTGACGCAGCAGTAAATCTTCCGGGGGATACCCAACCAGCGATAACTCGGGCGTGAGCAAAATATCAGCGCCACTGGCATACGCTTGACGCGCAGACGCGATGATGCGTGCGCTGTTGCCGGCGAGATCACCGACCGTACTGTTAATTTGAGCGAGAGCAACAGTGACTGGCATCACGAAGAACAGAAATAATGGAGAGCCGAAGCGCGCATGACTCAAACTGTAAACACCGCAGATTATCGCACGCGTATTGTTTCTTCATTATCGGAGGTCGGACAGCCGGCGTGGGACGCGCTGGTACAGGCGCAGCCACAGCCGAATCCCTTTCTCTCGTTTGCCTTTTTGCATGCGCTGCATGAGTCGGGTAGTGCCTCGGAAGACAAAGGTTGGCAGCCGCAGTACCTGACGCTGTGGCAGTCACAAGCGCTGGTGGCGGCGTTGCCGATGTATGCCAAGTTTCATTCCTACGGTGAGTATGTTTTCGATTGGGCCTGGGCCGATGCCTACCGCCGCAACGGTATCGACTACTACCCGAAACTGCTGAGCGCTATTCCGTTCACCCCGGTGACCGGCGCTCGTCTGATGGCGCATGACGATGCAGGGCGCGCCGCGCTGCTCGATGCCCTGCAAGCACTTCAGCGAAACAGCGGCCTGTCTTCGACGCATGTGCTGTACCCAACCGAGCCGGAGGCCGCGTTGTTTGCTGCGGCGGGCTTTATGCTGCGCAAAGGTGTGCAGTTTCACTGGCAGAACCAGGGTTACGATACTTTTGAGCAGTTCTTGTCGACGCTAGAGCAGAAGAAACGAAAGAATATTCGCGCCGAGCGACGCAAGGTGCAGGAAGCTGGCATCTCGCTTCGGCAAGTGCGCGGGCGCGATGCCAGCGAAGCAGATTGGCAGTTTTTTAAACGCTGCTACGATCAAACATATCGCGAGCATTACTCAACGCCCTACCTGAATCTGGATTTCTTTTTGCGGATTGGCGAGCACATGCCCGATCATGTTTTACTGGTGATCGCTGAACGCGACGCGCGACCAATCGCCGCATCGCTACTGATCTACGATCAGCGCGCGCTGTACGGCCGCTATTGGGGATGCATTGAGCAGCACGCTTGCCTACACTTCGAGACCGCTTACTACCAGCCACTGGAGTTTTGCATCGCGAACGGTATCGCCGCTTTTGAGGGTGGCGCCCAAGGCGAACACAAAATGGCACGTGGCTTTTTGCCCGAGCAGACATGGTCGGCTCATTGGTTAGCGCATCCGTCGTTCTCGGATGCCGTCGAGCGTTTTCTCAGGCAAGAAGGCCGGGGTATGTCGGCCTATTTAGATGAGCTGAATGAGCGCAACCCGTTCAAGTCGTAGGCGCACGGCCTTATGCCTTGCTGAGTTCGCGCCGGTAGTTTTCGACGCCTGACAAAATTTCTTTCTTGGCCTCGTCGGGCCCGTACCAGCCATCCACCTTCACCCATTTACCCGGCTCCAGATCTTTATAGTGCTCGAAGAAATGCTGGATCTGCTGCAAGCGCAGGTCATTCATGTCGTCGGGTTTTTGCCAGTGGGCATAGATCGGCAGTACTTTATCGATCGGCACCGCGAGCACCTTGGCATCACCACCCGACTCGTCGGTCATTCGCAGTACGCCAATCGGACGACAACGCACCACCACCCCGGATATCAATGGGAAGGGTGTAATGACCAGCACATCAACCGGGTCACCATCATCAGCAACGGTATCGGGCACATAGCCGTAGTTACATGGGTAATGCATTGAGGTACCCATGAAACGATCGACATAGAGCGCGCCGGTTTCTTTGTCGACCTCGTACTTGATCGGATCGGCATTCATCGGAATTTCAATAATGACGTTGAAATCATTCGGCACGTCGCGTCCGGCTGGAACATTATTCAGACTCATGAGATTCCCTGGTGTGTTAAAGACTTTTTGATGTGGGTACTTGGGTGGTCAGCGCACACAAACGAAAGTGCGTCGCCGCCGCCTCGGGCTGCCCCAGGACTTCATACATTTGCGCCAGACGCAAGTGCGCCTCTTGCAAGGTAACTCGATCGCTGGCGCCGAGCACGGCTTGCTCAAGATGGCGCTGCGCCTTGCCCCATAGTTTTTGCTTCTGGCAAAGCGCGCCGAGCAGTAGCGCAAGCTCCGCATCGTTGGGGCGCTCACGCAGCCATTGCTCGACATGCTCTATCTGCGACAGCAGCGTTGCCGAACCCTCTGGGGCGGCGCACTGCCGGTAGGCTCTTAGTAGTCGCACATCCCACTGCACCGCCAGGGCTTTCTGCAAGATATCTGCCGCCTCTTGCTGGCGCCCGATTTTCATGAAGGCGCTGGCTCCCATGGCGGAGACGGCAACGCTCTGACGGTCGGCAGCAGGTATGGTGGCCCACAGTTTTGTGAGTGATTCAGCGTCGTCTGCTGCCTTGGGTAGTAGCGCTTCATAGGCCATATCCCGCAAGCGACGCGATAGGGTCGGGTGTAAGGCCGAGTGCTTGTCAAGCAGATTAACCAGCCGTAAAACCTCGGGCCAGTTACGCGCGCTTTGGTTCACTTTTAGCGCCAGCCTGAGCGCGTGCGCGTGACGCACGCCACTGCTAGTGAGCTCCTGCAGCGCGGCGAGTGCGGCATCCAGATCTTTATTGTCTTCCGAGAGTAAATCGACGGCGCTCATCAGGCGCGCCGTGCGCAAGCCGCTGTCGCTTGCGGCATCGCTCAGCCACTTGTCGCGCCGAAGTGGCTCTTGCAAGCGCTGCGCGGCACGCGCACCAAGCAAGGCGGCGAGGCCTGCGTGCTCTGGCGACTGAGCCGCTTTGCGCGCTGATTTTTCGACACGACCGAAGCGCCCCTCGAGATAGGCGCGCAACGCGTCTTGCAGCGCCCGGCTAGATTCACGTAGTTGCCGCATCGCTCGGTACTGCTCCACCCGGCGCGGTAAGGCCATGGTTGCTCTGACAGTATTCACGATCAGCAGCAGCAGTAAAAAACCGAGCAGGAGAATAACGAGGAAAAAATTCAGCGAGATATCAATCCGGTGCGGCGGATAAAATAGCACCACATTGCCCGGATTAAAGCGCGCCAGCACCGCCAGGCCGATTGCCGCAGCAAACAGTCCAACCAACCAGAGAAAGATACGGGTACTCACCAGCACGCCTTGCTCATGGACGCGCGCGCGACTGGCGCACTGCCGCCAGACTGTGCGACAGCGTGGGCATTTCAATATTCAAGACACTCTCGCGAATCTGTCGAATGAGCTCGCGCCCGGTGCGGGTGTGCGAGTCGCGCAGATCGAAGTAGCGCTGCAAAGCACGGTCGGCCTCTGCCAGATCACTACGAAATGCCGCGTCATTGCGCGACAGCAGCGCGACACGTGCATTGAGCAGACGCAGCTTGACATTTTCGCGCGCAAAGAACGCTTGCTCCGGCGTTAACAACAAGGCCTCGGGCGCGCTCACTGTTCGCACTCGCAGTAACTGCTTTAGATCTGCCCATAGCTCACCGCTCCAGACAGACCAGCGCTCTTGCATCTCAACACGCCAATCAAAGGCACTGTTGCTCTCCGCTTTCTGGCGATTCGATAGTTTGGTTTTGGGTGCCGGCGCGACGATGGCTGGCTTTTCATCTGACAGTAACGGCATCGCATCTACTTGCGCGATGAGCGAATCAAGCCGGACCGCAACGCCTGTGAGGTCGACACTGGGCAAGCTTTTGAGTTTGTCGATATCTTGCGCAATCGCGCGGCGAATCGCGATGAACTGCGGGCGATCTACCCGCGACAGCCGCGCATCAGCGTTTTGCAAGGCAACTAAGGCACTGCGTACATTGCCCGCGATCTGAAGTTGTTGGCTGGCAGTAGAGAGTACCTGTTCGATTTCTGCTAACGCCCAGTCATCACGATTTTTCGCCAGATCCCGGTAGAGTTGCTCGAGCGCTGCTTGTTGGTTCTGCGACTCTGACTGACGCGCCTCGAGCACGGCCACTTTGCCTTGCAATACACGAAGCTGATCATCAACCCGGTCGGCGATGAGCTTGGTTTGGCTGTTGAGGTTTTCGCCAGACTGAAGGCGCTGCGCAACCTCACGCCGGAGGTCGGAGATATCAGAGCGCGCGCTCCACCATTGCAGCGCCAGCAGCGCTGCTAGCCCAGCGAGCATTAACTTGAGGCGAGCCTCGACATTTTCAGGCCATCTCGGCCACCACCAAGGCCGCTCGCCTGCAGATGTTTGGCCAGGCTCACTGATTGTTTCGGTGCTTGATGCCGTCAGTGGCTGCGGCTGCGGCGGCGGCGCGGGGCTGGGCTTGACTGACTCCTCGTGCCCGTTTGGAGCGCCTGCATGGGCCGTGACATCGTTAGACGCGACATCGATCGCCGCGGCATCGCCAGCAGCGCCGCTCGCCGGTGTAGTTGCGTCACCCTCAAGGGACTCCCTTTCAGGCGATTGCGCTTCAGGCGACTTAGCTTCAGACGACTTAGCTTCAGACGACTTAGCTTCAGACGACTTAGCTTCAGACGACTTAGCTTCAGACGACTTAGCTTCAGACGACTTAGCTTCAGACGGCGCTGCTTCAGAGGGAATGTTGTCGGAGGGTGACTGTTTGTCGCTCATGTCACGGATTGTATCGCGGCGACTAGGGCTTCGTCGCCTGAGGACGTCTGCGTTACATGCGTAAACCCAAGTGTTTGCGCGCTTTCCGCAATACGCGGGTGGGGTACCAATAGCTGAGTGTTCAAGATCTGCTGGATGCCTGCTTGACCGCAAGCGCGCTGTACCATTTCAAGCAGATGACGCAGTGCCTCGGAACTGGTGATGACCCAGCAGGCATCAGCAGTGATCAGCTGATTCAGCTGTGCATCTAGCGCCGTATCGAGCTCGGGCATGCCACGTCGGTAAGCGGCGATTTGTTCAACCTCGACGCCGGCAGCGCGCAAGCGATCGGCGAGCAATTCGCGGCCAGTCTCGGCGCGGATGATCAGCACGCGCCGGCCTTGCAGGGCGGGCAGATCGAGCACTTCGAGCAAGGTCTCGGAGTCGGTGCGCTGCGGGTCAATCGGGCTCACCACCCGGGCACCGCTACCGTTGAGGCCATGACGCGCCAGCGCCAGCCGGCTGCCCTCACCGACCACCGCCGCGATCACCTGATTCGGCCACTGATCAATATGTTCGAACGCCGCATCAATCGCGTTCGGGCTCACGAACGCGACCAATGCGTATTCGCTGAGGTGTGACAGCGTGCTGCGCAAGTGAGCGGTGTCGGCCAGCGGCTGAATCTCAAGCAAAGGAAAGCGATGAACCTCGACCCCAAGCTCAGTCAACCGCGTGACCAACGCATCCGCTTGCGCACGAGGACGGGTAATGACGACGCGCCTACCCACGCCACCGGAGTCAGTCAGTGCGACAGGCGGCAAGGATAGCGGTCGCGTCTTGCGCTTCGAGCGCTTGCGCTACCTGCACACCCACCGCCTCCGGTGTCGCCGCAGCACCATGAACCTCGGCGCGCGCGATGCGCTTGCCGTCCGGGGTGGCCACCATCGCTGTCAGGGTCAGCGCGTGCTGATCAACCGTCGCGTACGCCGCAAGCGGAATCTGGCAGCTGCCGCCAAAGCTGCGCGAGAGCTGACGCTCGGCGCGCACGGCTTGCTCGGTCTCGGCATGATTGAGCGGCGCAAGCAGCTGCACCAGCTCGTTGCGCCCGCTGCGGATTTCGATGGCCATAGCGCCTTGTCCTGGTGAAGGGAGGCTCTGCGCGGGGTCGATGAACGCACGTATACGCTCTGCCATGCCCAATCGCTTCAGACCTGCTGCGGCGAGGATGATGGCGGCGTATTCTCCGCGGTCGAGCTTGGCGAGGCGGGTATCCAGGTTGCCGCGCAATGGGTGAATCTGCAGCTGCGGGAAGCGCGCCGCTATCAGTGCCTGACGCCGCAGGCTGCTGGTACCAACCACAGCGCCGGGTGGCAAGGCCTCGAGGCTGTCGTATTGGTTGGAGACAAAGGCATCACGCGGATCTTCACGCTCGAGTACCGCCGCCAGCGTAAAGCCCTCGGGCAGCTCCATCGGCACGTCTTTCAGTGAGTGCACAGCGAGATCAGCGCGGCCTTCTTCCATCGCCACTTCGAGCTCTTTGACAAACAAGCCCTTGCCGCCAACTTTGGATAGGGTACGGTCAAGAATCTGGTCGCCACGCGTGGTCATACCGAGGATTTCAACGGTGCTGTGCGGATATAATTCGAGCAAGCGTGCGCGAACGGTTGCAGCTTGCCACATCGCGAGACGACTCTCGCGTGAGGCAATAATCAGTTTTCCGGAAAATGTGGCGTTCAATGCGGTCTTTCGTTGGAAGGTCGCAAGGCCAGCGACGCTCTAATGATCGGCGGCTAACCGCGGCGCATTCTATCACCCCTACCACCCTCGGCAGCGCGGGCTCAAGCTCGACTGAAACATCATGGCGCTTCGAACTCCCGCAGTAGCTCGCCCCTCCAAAACGGCCGACAAAGACGCGCCGCTGCGCGAAGATATTCGTTTGCTCGGCCGCTTGCTGGGTGAGGTAATCCGGCAGCAAGAGGGCGAGGCAGTTTTCAAGCTGGTTGAGAGTATTCGGCAGACGGCGGTGCAGTTCAGGCGTGAATCTGATGCTGAGGCGGGCGCTGATCTCGACCGTTTACTAAAAAAACTTAGCCGCGATCAGACTAATGCGGTGGTACGCGCGTTTTCGTATTTTTCTCATCTTGCGAATATCGCCGAAGATCAGCACCATAACCGCCGCCGGCGGGCTCATCAATTGGCGGGGTCGGCGGCGCAACCCGGCAGCTTCCCGGCGACGCTGGCAAAGCTGAGCGCTGCAGGCGTCGCTGGCAAGTCGGTGCAGCAGTTTTTTGATGGTGCGCTCATCTCTCCCGTGTTGACTGCGCACCCGACCGAGGTGCAAAGAAAAAGTATCCTCGACGCCGGGCGCGAGATCGCCCGGTTACTCGCGCTGCGTGATCAGCCCAATACGCCGGCGGAACGCGAACGTAATACTGCGCTGCTACATGCCGAGGTCGCCAAGCTGTGGCAGACGCGTATGCTGCGCTACCAACGGCTGACGGTGGCGGATGAGATCGAGAACGCGCTCTCGTTTTATCGCATCACTTTCCTGCGTGAGCTACCAGGGCTGATGGAAGAGATCGAGCATGACACGCTGACCCAATACCCACATCTGCGTCAGCTGCACCTACCGCCATTCGTGCAAATGGGTAGCTGGATCGGCGGCGACCGCGATGGAAATCCGAATGTCCATGGCGCCACCATGCAGCAGGCGATGTCGCGCCAGTCCACGACGATTTTCGAGTTCTATTTGGAGGAGGTGCACGCGCTCGGCGCCGAGCTGTCGATCTCGACACTGCTGGTATCGGTGAGCCCTGCGCTACAAGCGATGGCGGATGCGTCGCCGGACAACTCACCGCACCGTACCGATGAACCCTACCGACGCGCGCTGATTCTGGTGTACGCACGACTTGCGGCCACTGCGCGCGGACTCGGCGTGTCGAATATTTTGCGGCATGAAATCGGCTCGGCCGAGCCGTACACGTCACCCCAGGCATTTATCGCTGATCTGGATACGATTGGTGATTCGCTGCGCGCGAATCACGGAAGTGCACTGACCCGACCGCGCCTGAATACGCTGCGACGCGCGGCTGATATCTTCGGCTTTCACCTCGCCACACTCGATATGCGGCAAAGCTCCGATGTGCATGAGCGCGTGATCGCAGAGCTGTTCAAGGTGGCCGGTCTGGCTGAAGATTATCGTGAGCTAGACGAGCAGCAAAAACAGGCACTGCTGAGCGCCGAGCTGGCGCAGCCAAGATTATTGCGCTCGCCGTATGTCAGCTACTCCGACGAGACAGTATCCGAACTCGGTGTGCTGAAAGCGGCGCGCGAAATTCGCGTGGCGTTCGGCGAGCGCGCGATTCGGAACTACATCATTTCGCACACTGAAACGGTGTCCGACCTGCTTGAGGTGTTACTGCTGCAAAGAGAAACCGGGCTGTTGCGCGTGCTGCCTGACGGTCGGCTTGAGTCCGGCGTGATGGTGATTCCGCTGTTTGAAACTATTCCCGACTTGCGTAATGCGTCGGAGATCATGGAAGGCTGGTTATCACTTCCTGCGGTGCGCGCGTTGGTCAAGCACCAGCACTCGCTACAAGAGGTCATGCTTGGCTACTCCGACTCGAACAAAGATGGCGGTTTCCTGACCTCGAACTGGTCGTTATATAAAGCCGAGGTTGCGCTGGTCGAGGTATTTGCGCGTCATGGCGTCAAGCTACGCCTGTTCCACGGGCGTGGTGGTACCGTGGGCCGTGGTGGCGGACCAAGCCACGACGCCATTCTGGCGCAACCGGCGGGCACGGTGAATGGACAATTGCGCTTAACTGAGCAAGG
>Ga0194117_10004102_pt1 | contig 14093 bp, 17 predicted proteins | sample TA2MahsurfametaG_FD_160579 | JGI IMG/M metagenome (GOLD analysis project Ga0194117, IMG submission 160579) | Freshwater microbial communities from Lake Tanganyika, Tanzania - TA2015009 Mahale N1 surface | ecosystem: Environmental > Aquatic > Freshwater > Lake | place: Tanzania: Lake Tanganyika...
ATTATCGTAAGAATATATATTATTAGGCTTAAAACTACTTAAAAACTACTCAATAGAGTATAGTATAATAAGATGACAAAGAAAACATCTAAGACTGCTACCGAGACTTCCGAAGGAAAAGTCGCCACTCCTGCTCCTGTTGTTGAAACTGCTGCCCCTGTTACTGAAAAGAAGACCAAGACTACCAAGGCTCCTAAGGTTGAAGCTGCTCCAGCCCCAGCTCCTACTCCTGTTGTTGAACCTGTTGCTACTGAAGCCGCTGCCGATACCGAAGCTCCTCTTGCTGAGCAATCCGTTGAATTCCTTGCTAAGCTCCAACAACTTAGTGTTATGATCTCTACTCTCAAGTCAGAATACCGTGCACTTGAGAAGAAGTGGTCTCGTGAGGTGAAGAGTGCCCAAAAGGTTTCTTCTAAGCGCAAGCGTAAGGCTGGTAACCGTGCTCCTTCTGGATTTGTCAAGCCAACCAAGATTTCTGATGAACTTGCTTCTTTCCTTGGAAAGGAGAAGGGAACCGAAATGGCTCGCACTGAAGTGACACGTGATATCAACAAGTACATCCGCACTAACAACCTTCAAGATAAGGAAAATGGTCGCAAGATCAATCCTGATACCAAGCTTGCTGCTCTCTTGAAGCTTAAGAAGACTGACGAACTTACATACTTCAATCTTCAAAGATACATGTCTCCTCACTTCGCAAAGGCCACCAAGGAGGCAACTGTTTAAATAAAATAAAATACATAATCATATAATATTTTAAATTTTTTATATAAAATAAATTTAAAATACTTAAAAATATAGACAATTAAGGGTGTAAATAAAATTAATTTACATTATTTCTTCTACTGTTTTATAACACGATGACATGATGGACATAATGCAATTAAATTATTTACATCATTTGTTCCACCTTCATCCAATCGTAATTTGTGGTCGATTTCATATATATAAATCATTCTCATGAATTTTTGCTTCATTATGATCTTCTGTTTATTTCCGCATTTACTTTATTTAATTTCTTTTCTTGTAGTCCTTTTTGATATTCCTTTAAACCACGCAATGGTGCTGTCGGTTTAAGTTTATTTATAGCTTTATCTAATAGAATTATTTCCCATTCAATTTTGGCTACTACTTTTTTTAAACTATCAGTATTAGCATTCTTAATATCATTATCGAAATTTTTCAACTGATGCGGGTGTATTGGGAGAGCCAAGTCGTCAATCTCTATGTGAGTTAAATTTTTAAGTGGCGCATCTGTGTTTTCACTAACTGAAAATGCCTCTTGACCGTAAGCTCCTTGTAACTGAATAGATCTCATAAATTGTCTTTGCTCCTCAGTAACATGATAAATATTAAGTGATGCCAAAAACATAAGTATATAAGGTAAAAGAACTAAAACCCAAGAAATCGATTTATATCCTTTATCGCATAACCCTCCTAAAATAAAAGTCCAAACAAAGGCGAAAAGCATTTTCCAAAATGCAAACATAAAAGAAACACCATTAAATAAATCGAATATTGTAGCTATTATCGCAATAGCAAAGTAAATTTTCGCAGGAGTACATAGTTTACTAAAATTTATCATTTATATAAATAGATTATATTTTATTTTACACCCTTCAATATAGCAAAAATAAACGTTTAATTAATCCTCATGATGAACTTACATATTTAACTATTCAAAGATATATCTCCACATATAAATTGTTAAATTTTTATTACTTTGCAAAAATATAAAATTTATAATTTTCAAGAATTAAATTGGTATATTTATTTTTATTGAAATACTTATTATATTTAATTAAATTATAATGAGCAATGAATTAGAGAAATACAAGCAAAATAGAATAAATGAAGTAACTTCTATTTTTAATTCGAGTGTAGCGCGTTTAAATTCCAATTTAGCAATGAATATAAGAAGTATTCAGATATCTCGACTTAGAAATAAACAACAACTTATTAATGCTACCATAAATAAATATAAAAATGATATAAATATACTACGTAATAAATTAAATGCATCTATTCGAGATATTAATAATTTTAAACCAGAATTTGAAGTAAATAAATCTACTATTAAAAATAAAAAAGCCTTACTTATAGGTATAAATTATATAAATACTCCTTATGAATTGAGTGGATGTATCGATGATACAAATAGAATGAGGGATTTACTTTCATCAAATGGATTTAAAGATTTTAAAATACTTACAGATTTAACTGGTACAAAACCTACAAAGTCGAATATTTTAAATGAATTAAAAGATTTAATTATGAATGCTAAAACTGGTGATGTTTTATTCTTCTATTTTAGTGGTCACGGTTCATATACTTATGATAAAAATAGAGATGAAACTGATGGAAGAGATGAAATGATTATAACTTCAGATTTACAAGGAATTCTTGATGACGAGTTAAAATCTATTCTCCAAAATCATTTGTCGAGAGAAGTAACAATAATAGGGCTCTTTGATAGCTGTCATAGTGGCACAATGCTTGATTTAAAATATAATTACTTATGCATAAATCAATCAAATGATGATATGTATTCTGAAAATGATAAAGTATCTGAATGTCAAGGTAATGTTATTATGATTAGCGGATGCATGGATTCGCAAACTAGTGCTGAAGCTTTGATTGAAAATAAGGCTCAAGGTGCATTAACTTGGTCTTTTATAGACTGTTTAAACAAAACACCAAACTGTTCTTGGAGAGAATTATTGAAAACTATGAGGGAAACACTTAAAACTAATGGGTTCTCTCAAATACCTCAATTGTCAACTGATTCATTTTGTGATATTGATTCTAAAGTTTTTATTTAGTTTGTTTTATTATTTACTAAATATGTATTGGAAGCTCTATAATATTATCATTTTATACAAATTCTTAATTTATTTTATATAGAGTGAAAAATTATATTATAATATTATAATATATGAAATTAAGTAATCTAACAAATCTATTTATACTATTATTTGTCTTAGTTGTATTAGCCTTTTTATACAAAAGATTTGAAGATAAACGAATGCGTGAAGAAAATGAAGATAATTATGAAGCTATTCAAAAATTCCTCCTTGACGATGTAACTTTAGGTAAGAGTAAAAAACCTATTTTATGGATTCATGTTCCATATGAATATAACTCTAGAAAATGGCTTGATTTTGGTTCTAGAAGTTCATTTGATTTAAATCAACCATATTTATATTTAACAGTAAGAAGTATTATTAAACATTGTAGCGACGTATTTACCATATGTATTTATGATGATAATTCGTTTGGAAAATTATTGCCTGGCTGGAATATTGATATGACTAGAATATCCGATCCTATTCTCTCCAATATGAGAACATTAGGAATGATGAAATTGCTTTACGTTTATGGTGGTATGCATTGTCCTATTTCATTTTTATGTATGAAAGACCTGTCTGGATTATATGCCAAGGGAACTAGAGGAAACAAAATGTTTATTTGTGAAACAATCGATAGAAATTCAACTTCAAATACTAAAAATTTTTACCCTAACGTATCATTTTGTGGTGCTCCTAGAGAATGCGAAACAGTTGCGCAGTTATGCAACTATATTGAAATTGTTTCTTCCAATGATCATACAGCTGAAACTAAATTTTTAGGTCAATTCGATAGATGGTGCATGAAGAGAGTTGAAGAAGGTAAAATAAATTTGATTGAAGGTGTTGAGATTGGAACTAAAACTGTAAGTGAAGAACAAATTATTTTAGATGACTTAATGTCTAACCATTATTTGGATTTATATAAAGGAACTTATGGTATTTTAATTCCATCAAATGAATTACTTAGTCGCATACAATATGGTTGGTTTGTCAGAAGCTCACCAAGACAAGTGTTAGAAAGTGATACCATTATTGGAAATTATTTGCTTCTCTCTATCGGTCCAGAACAACAAGCTGGATTTTTGGAGCCATTGGAAGTCAAACCAAATTGGGTTTCCTTTTGGAGAACACCATTGCAAGCTCCAGTTTGGGGATTAAAACCTAGTCTACTCGGAGATAACATAAGTAAGATACCATATCCAGGGAGATAAATCTATATATATTATTTTAACATGTTATCAAATATAAAATAATATTAAATAAACATACTTAAATACATGTCAGCAATACAAGTATAATAGTATGTCTGCATTTATGAATAACGTACCTGATTGTTTAGTATTCAAGTTAGAAGAAGTTGAACAAAGTAATGGAAGAATAGATACAACATTATACGTTATTTATGATAAGAAAAATTACAAATATTTGGTAAGAGGTTCAAGAAGATTGAGTGCAAAATACGAGCCCTGCACTTATTCATTTGAATGTGAATATGCACATGAATTAGCTGATTTTATTCAATATTTGATTTGTCCACACAATAAAGTAAACGAGATTTTATATAATTATGATAATCTTCCATATAATTCAAATGATATAACATTTGATTTTTTAAATGAAAATGCATATGAAGATTACGAAATTTCAGGATATAATGATTTTACATTAAAAAGACGTAGGCTTTTAAAAGTTTTAAGAATGTTGAGAAATGTGTTTAATAATTATTAAAAAATTAACAAATAATATTATAATTATGAATGATTCTGGCTCGGTTCTTTTAGCAACATCTCTTTTAGCATTAGGTGGTTTAGGATTATATATGTTTAGAATGACACAGGATGACGAAGACAGTGAAAATAAACATAATAAAAATAAAGATGCTGATAATAAGGAAGATAAAAATGATGAAGAAACCATATTTGATACGTCAACTTTTTTTAGCTGGGGAGCTTCAGATGATAAAGATGAAAACCAAGATACTGTTGAAACAGAAGAAAGTGAAATTAAACCGCGTAAGAAAACGAATACAAAAACTCAAAGAAATAGAAAATCTGTCGGAACATCTAGACGCAGATATTAATAATAAATATAATACACAATATCGTATTTTGATTTATCGTATTTAATTTCAGAAGTATATTTGATATTATTGAAATTACATATTTGTCGTAAAATAGTAGTAAAACTATTATGACAAAGTTTCCTTTCTAAATATTTTCGTTTAGATAAATGATAAAATGGTGTGCAAAAATTAATAAATTTCTGAATTTCTTCATTATATGTACCTTTTTTAAATGAAACCATATTAAATGTATAATGCTTTTCATTTTTGAGACATATTTTATCTAATAATTCAAATAAAACATTATTTGGTATTTGATTTTTAAATATTTGGGTAGACATATAATACATAATTATAAAAATAGCTTTAATTATTGTAATATTTCAAAAATTATAATTTTGGTATATTACTCGCTTAATATTTTAACAAGATTATTTGTAAATAATGCTAATTCAATTTCATCTTCATGAATGTTATGAAAAATAGTAATATATTTGCATAAATATGGTATGATTTTATATTTTTGATCCTCTGTAAGAATTTGCGTGCTCTTAATGAAGATAAAATAGTTATCAAGAATGTCCATAACAGAATATCCTTTCTCATATAGTTCATAAATAATTTTGATAGCATTTAAAAGGTCAGATTTAAGAATACATTTTGTATACTCTTCAAAAGTTAAAAAACTAATATTGCTACATAATTGTACTGCTAAATTTAACGTAATTCTTTGATTAAGCAGCTTAAATTTTTCCATATAATTAATAAGTATTTTTACAGTATTATTAGATATATTCACTATAAATTCTTGTGCATCATTATCAATAACAATATTTTCTTTTTGTTTTATATTATCAATAATTTCAATAAGTTTGTCTTTTTGTAATGGTTTAATTTTAATAATAGTTAAACGTGACTGTAAACTTTCAATAACTTTTTGGTTATTACTACATGATGATATGAAATTAACGTTGTGACTAAATTTATCTATACAATTTCTAAAAACTTGCTGACTTTGTTCATTTATGAAATCAATATCATCAAGTACGACAAACTTTTTCTTACCTTTAATATTGGAACAAGTTTGACAAAAAGTTTTGACATCGGTTCTATAATAATTAATACCTTGTTCTTTAAGACTATTTATATATAAAATATTTTCTTCATAATCTTTTGGAGAGAAACCAGAATAATATTCACGAACTAAAGCATTTAGAAGAGATGTTTTACCGGATGTCATATCACCAATTAAAAGTATATTTAAATCATCAATTAATATTAGAGTTTTAAGCATTTTAATAACTTCATTATTATCACCGAAATCCTTGAAATAAAGCGGTTGGTAATTATTGATGAATAATTTATGTGTCATAATTATTATACGTTAATAATTATTTAAGTATATCTTTTAATATAATATTAAATGTCCGAAAATTTTTACAATATTTTAGGTGTAAATGAAAATGCAACAAAGGATGAAATTAAAAAAGCATATAGAACTTTGCAGATGAAATATCATCCCGATAAAAATCCCGGTAACCAAGAAGCACACGACATGACCCAAAAAATAAATGAGGCTTATGAAACATTGGGAGACGAACAAAAAAAACAAGAATATGATATGATGAGAAACAATCCATTTTTAAGTCATAATGGTCCACATATCCATAGGGAAGATATCCCGTTAAATGATATCTTTAATATGATGTTCAGTTCTAATCCATTTGGAATGCCTGGAATGCCCGGAATGCCTGGAGGATTACCACTAGGTGGAAAAATTCATATTTTTCATGGTGGTCCTATGAATTTTCAACAAGCAATGAATAAGCCTATTCCTATTATGAAATCATTGCAAATAAATATGGAACAGGTACTAAATGGTGCTTCTTTGCCATTAGAAATAGAAAGATGGATATTACAGAATGGTTCCAAAATAATGGAAAAGGAGACTATTTATCTTGATATTCCACAAGGAATAGATGATAATGAGATCATTATTATAAGGGATAAGGGTAATATAATATCAGATAATTTTAAAGGTGATATCAAAATTAATATTTTGGTGCAAAATAATACAGCATTTAAGCGATCAGGTTTGGATTTAATTTTTGAAAAAAATATTTCTTTAAAAGAAGCTTTGTGTGGATTTAATTTTGAAATAAATTACATAAACGGCAAAAGCTATACCTTAAATAATAATAAAGGAAGTATTGTTCCACCTGAGTATAAAAAGATATATCCAGGGATGGGTTTACAACGTGGCGAACACAAGGGCAATATGATTATACATTTTCATGTAGAATTTCCAACTACTTTGACTATAGAACAGATTGAAAAATTAAGTTTAACTTTATAATTTTATTTTATAAAATAATAGAATATAATTTATTATTTTATATTTTTATCTTTATTTTTATTTTACTTGGTAATATGTATATAAATATATTGTGTAATATATCATAATTTATCTTCATGAAATGTATAGTAACATGATTTTTATACCTGTCATTGAGTGAAAGTTGCCAATTTCAATGTTTTTCAGAATAACTTTGAAAGTCTTCTACACTATCGTCACGTGAATTATAAAATCTTAATGATACTTCTAAATTTTCTCTCTGGATATGTGGTTGTAATTTCAAAACCATATCCATATTAATCTTCTTATCTTGATCAGTTAACTGATATAAACTATTTAATATATAACGCACAATAAATGATACATTGAGTGTTTGAGTTTTTAATATATCCATTAGTTCAAGAGCATAAATATTTTCTTTCAACGTTTCCCTATCATATTTATTATTGTATAAATCTAACATATTATACAATAATAAATATTATTTAAGTAAAAAAAAATTTATATTTTATACTGTTGGAAATATGAATCCGTCCCTCTTCAAAATATTTTTTATTTCATCTTCTAAAATAGGACCATTTTGGATTTTTATTTTTTCGAATATCTTTATATTAAAATGATTAACACTTAGATCAAACATATCATAAATTTTTTTAAGCAATTCAAAATCCTTGATATAACTATTATTATATTCGTTCAGCCAATTATAAAATTCTAAATCTGATTTAGATTTATGATATTTTTTAAACTGTTTTAATGTAGTGTTAAGTGTATTTTTAGTGTCATCACATGCAATATTATAATCTGTGCCCGATAAAACACATATTTCCCTAAGCTCTTTTTGATTAATACCTAAGTTATGTAAAATTCCTTTAACATCATATACTACTACAGTATGATTAAGTAAACTAAGATATCTTATAACACGAGGACAACCATATACAAACATATCCATATCTTCACTTAAACATCCCCATACTTTTTCTTTCATAGTAAGCATTGCACATAACTCATCTGCTTCTCCAGGTGCATCATAATAAGTGGCACCATATGCTCTAATTAAATTTTTAATTTGATCCGTATCATTTTTGTTTATACTTACAAATTTTTTCTTTAACATGTCCATACTATAAATAATCTCTTGTTTATCTACATCATCCATATCTTTATTGATTTCTAGAGATTTTTTAAGTTTATTATATTCTTCTTCTGCTTCTTGTTTATCTTCTTTTCGTTTTTGAAGTAATTCACGTTTTTCAGGTGGTGGTTTACCATCGAAAATAAATATAGGAATGATATTGTAATGTCTAAATACAGATAGCATAAGATATATATTTTCAACCAATGTATTATCAGATGCAAATCTATACATATAGATGCTAATATCAACAGCTATTTTCTTTCCAGATAATTCTGATAATTTACATAGCTTAATTGAAGGGGATGCATTATCCTTGAGAAATCTGTTTAAATATCGGATACCCATATTATTTTGTTATATTATATGTAACATTATTTAATATGAAATATTGGTTTTCAATTTTATTATTAATTTGAAGCCAAAAATAAGCTAAATTTTTTTGTTTAATTTATATTGAGAATTTCTATGTGGAAAATATTCTCTTTAAGTAGGTTTTTCAATTTATTATATAAAATTGCAAGTTTTCGAAAAATGAAAAGTATTTTGACTTTCAAAAAATGGACAAAAAAAATGTCCAAAAATGACTTGTCAAAAACGTCCTTACTGACCAAAAATTTCTGTGATGATATTTAAAATTTATGGTGTTAAACTAAACCAAACATTTTTATTTTGTTATTGTATTTTTTTTATATTTTTTAAAGAAAAAAGGATTTAGGATTAAAATATTTCCTATATATAGGAGAATGGAAATCAATTTGTCCCAATCTGTGCCTAAAAAATATCATTGTGATATCTGTAACTATAATACGTGTTATTCAAAGGATTTTAAGAAACATATTGTTACTAAAAAACACATGGAACTATCAGGAAGTCCTATGGAAATAACAAAAGTCCTAATTTGTGAAGTTTGCAATAAAAAATTCAAAACAAATTCTGGTTTATGGAAACACAAAAATAAAGGATGTCATAGTGAAACTTTGAATTCAAAAGAAGAAGTAAAAGATGAAGTAACAGATAAACAGCTTATTATCATGTTATTAAAGCAAAACTCAGAGCTAATCAAAGAACAAACTGATATAAAAGAATTAATTTTAGAAATTGTAAAAAATGGAACAATGAAAAATAGTCATAATACTACTCATACCAATTCTCATAACAAAGCATTTAATCTGAATTTTTTCTTAAATGAGACCTGCAAAAATGCCATGAATATAACAGATTTTGTTGATTCTATTAAGTTACAGCTTTCCGATTTGATGGAAGTTGGTGAACTTGGATATGTAGATGGTATTTCAAAAATAATTGTGAAAAACTTAAATAACTTAGACGAGACAGTTAGACCCGTTCATTGTACAGATAAGAAAAGAGAAACTATGTATATAAAAGATCAAGGAGAATGGGCAAAGGAAGATGACAATAAAACTAGGTTAAAGAAGGCAATTAACAAAATAGCTGATAAAAATATAAGATTGTTACCACAATTTCGAGACAAATATCCAGAATATAGAAATTCTTCGTCAAAAATATCAGATGTACATGATAAGCTTGTTATAGAAGTAATGGAAACTGATAATGATAAGAAAGAAAAAATAATAAAGAATATATCAAAAGCTACTACAATTAAAGAAAATCATTAATTATTATTTATTATTTATTATTTATAAAAATTGAAATGCTTTTTATAAATAATATAAAAATATATACACTACAAACATGAAGACAAGAAGTCAAACAAAAAAAGAAACTAATACCATAAAAGAAGAATCCCAACAACTTTATGAAGTCAATATTGACTTCGATGAAGCCAGTGAAGCATGGAGAGCTAATAAAAAATCAATTGGTAATGGAAGTTATAAATATTTATGTGCTAAAGTTAATAAAAATAATAATTGTTGTGCTAATAAATGCTTACCTAACGAGGATTATTGTAAAACGCATTTGAAAAATCATTAAAAATCCATATAAGTAAATTTTAATCATCGTTAGAGATTTAACCTAATTCACATATACTCATTCGCATATTGGACAAAATAAATTTATTATTTCCTTTTTTCTTTTTAATTTTAGAGAGAAATATATTAGCTTCATGAATACCATTCAATAAAGAAGGTATTTTATAATTTTTTTCTATAAATTTGCAAAATTGTTTTTGATTACCTATTGTTTTTTTAAAATCCAATAATGATAAATTATTCAATTTACACCAACTTAGAAATCCTTGATAGTTATTTATTAATACTGTCTTAATGATGTAATAAGATAGAACATGGGTGTTTTCTTTGTATAAATTCTCTCTAAGTATAATTGATTGTTTTGTATTAGAGTATAAATCCTTGTATTGTAAACCCATAAAATCTAGTGTTTTCACCAATTGGAATAAACTATACGTTCTCTCAAAGTTAATATAAAATTCAAAATTCGAGAGAAATTCATTAATATCATCATTTGTTGTAGCATAATAACTGCAAAATATGGCATTCATTATCTCTGCCCAGAATTCAGTATATGCTTCGTAAGCATTTACTTCCGAATTAACCTTATAAATACTCAATATATATTGGTTAATTATATCATTATTCATCATTGAAAAATCTAAACCGAAATTATGAAATGTTTCATGTATAAACACTTTAAACCATTCTTCTTTTCTAAAAACAACAATCTCTGAATCACTTGGACATGTCGTAGTAAATGCTGTATTTATATGTATTTCATCTAATATATGAATATTAGATTGAGGCAAATTTTTTTCGAGTGAAGTAAAATAAAAATAAATAGTTAAATTTCTTGCGCATTCTTTCGAAGCATATATGTTTAATATATATAACCATGTTACAATCGTTTCTATATATTTGTTATATTGCTCAATATGTAACTCGATATCATCATTTTCAACAATGAAATATACTTTAACATTTCTATCGTAGAGAGAAAAACTATAACAAATTTCAGACATTATTGTTTCGTCGATATGATTTCTGACAATTTCTGGAAAACTTTTAGCATTGAAATTTTGTGGTTTTGTTATTTGTGTAGCAGTTAATATTTTTTTTATTGTATATTTATATTTAACTTGTTTTTTTATATAATTATTAGCTTCTTTCATTTCATTATATAAATCTCTCAAAATTGAGTTTGTTTTATTTGATTGTTTAACGTAATTTAGATGTTTATTTTTTGAAAAAAATAACATTAATTCCTTGCTTTGTTGTGATAAATTCATCTTTATTATATAATATTATTTATTTTTATATGAATTATTAGCAAATAGATTTAATAAAAAAAAATAAGTATTTTAATACTTAAATACTTAAATACAATTAAATATGTAGTTATTATATATGTCAGAATTAGACAATTTTAATATGGATCATACTAATCTTATAAGTGAGGTTGCACCTTTAGATCAGCAAATACAAGGAGCAATAATTGAAGAAATACAAGAAACTATAAGTAAACAAGTAAATGAACCTGTAAATGAAACTATAAGTGAACCTGTAAATGAAACTATAAGTGAACCTGTAAATGAACCAGCAACTGAAACTGTAACTGAACCTGTAATTGAAACTATAAGTGAACCTGTAAATGAACCAGCAACTGAAACTGTAACTGAACCTGTAATTGAAACTGTAAGTGAACCTGTAAATGAAACTATAAGTGAACCTGTAAATGAAACTATAAGTGAACCTGTAAATGAACCAGCAACTGAAACTATAAGTGAACCTGTAAATGAACCAGCAACTGAAACTATAAGTGAACCTGTAATTGAAACTGTAACTGAACCTGTAACTGAACCAGTATCTGAAACTGTAACTGAACCAGTAGCTGAAACTGTAACTGAAACTGTAACTGAACCTGTAATTGAAACTGTAAGTGAACCTGTAAATGAAACTATAAGTGAACCTGTAAATGAAACTATAAGTGAACCTGTAAATGAACCAGCAACTGAAACTGTAACTGAACCTGTAATTGAAACTGTAAGTAAAACTGTAACTGAACCAGTATCTGAAACTGTAACTGAACCAGTAGCTGAAACTGTAACTGAACCAGTATCTGAAACTGTAACTGAACCAGTAGCTGAAACTGTAACTGAAACTGTAACTGAAACAGTAATTGAACCAGTAATTGAACCAGTAATTGAACCAGTAGCTGAACCAGTAGCTGAAACAGTAAGTGAACCAGTAGGTGAACCTGTAACCGAAACAGTAACCGAAAGAGTAATTGAACCTGTGAGTGAACCTGTAAATGTAAAGGAAGAAAACCCGACATCTGATATTCCAAGTTTAAATTCAAATACTAATACAAAAACATCAACATTTAAAGGTTGGTTTAAGAAACTATTTGGATAAAGATAAAATATATATCCGTAAATAAAAATAAAAATAAATATTTTATTATATATAATATATATGTCAGAATTAGATAAATCGAACATCGATGCTACAGTTCATGGTATTACTCATGATACCGAATTAAGTTCAACATTATTAACAACACAAACACTCGAGCTAAGATCAACGCCAACTCCTGAGCCAACAGTTGACAATAATAGTAATCAGACTTTTATTTATGATTCAGAAGTTGTCTCTGATGTAGTTTCTAATATTGTAGAACAAACTTTTGTTGATTTAGTGAAAAAATCTTTAGAAAATGAAGAGACGAAAAAGCAGAGTTCGATTTCACTCACACCAGAAGTTATAAGCGTCATTAATAATATTATATCTCTTTCTCCAAATACATTAATTGATATTGAAAAGGTTGCCACTGAAATTATTAAGGATAGTAAAATTGATAGTAAAGATATACCAAATCTTATTGTTATCATTCAAAGAATATATCAATTTATTTACTCTTTGAAGACTGCGAAATTTGATACTAAAAAACGAGCAGAAATCACTGCGAATACCCTTAAATATATTATTCATCTATTGGTTCTCGAGAGAAAAATCAAAATTGAAGAAGATAAACAAGAAACGTTTTTTGTACAAACTTATTTATTAATAGACGCATGTATTGGTCTATTAAATTATTCAAAAACATTACAAACCAAAGGATGTCTTAAAAAATTCTTTGGATAAGGATAAAAATATATAAATAAAAAGATAAATTCTAAATATATATTATTAAAATAATTATGTCAAATCATAATAATTTTAAAATTGGAAACATAAGTAAAGTAAGATGGCATACATATTTACATCAAATCGCTGAAGACAATTATGGTCATATGGCAGAAACTTATGATGAAGAAAATATGGTTGAAGAGACTATTGAAACTAAAGATTCTGATGGAAATATCACAGATACATATCCTTCAATAAAAATAAACGATATTATGGATATTGATAAGAATTATGCAATGGTATCAATTGATATAGATGGAAATATATTAGTAAGAAATTTCTTTGATAGTAAACACTCAAAAGGATTTGATCAAAAAAATACATATTTTGCGGATGATATAGCTGATAAATTTATGTTATCAGATAGCAATAATAAGTTATTAAGTTATATTAAATTGTCTAGACCAAATGATAAACATATTAAAAATATAGATTATATATTATATTATTGTGTAGAATATGAATTATATGAAGGTATAGATTTAAATTTGTTAAATTATTGTATTTCATTAGAACGTAAATGTAATGATGTAAATAATAGATTAGATGGATTATTAAAAAA
>Ga0194117_10004103_pt1 | contig 14082 bp, 13 predicted proteins | sample TA2MahsurfametaG_FD_160579 | JGI IMG/M metagenome (GOLD analysis project Ga0194117, IMG submission 160579) | Freshwater microbial communities from Lake Tanganyika, Tanzania - TA2015009 Mahale N1 surface | ecosystem: Environmental > Aquatic > Freshwater > Lake | place: Tanzania: Lake Tanganyika...
CGGTCACCGTCTCTTCGGCCTCACCATTGAGTCCCGCACAGGTCAGCGTGTAGGTCTTATCGCTCGAGAGATTGCCGGTATTGAAGCTGCCCGACGTATTTTGAGAACCGCTCCAGTCGTCCGAAGCAAGACAGCTTGTGGCATCGGTCGCTTTCCACTTGAGCTGTGTGCCGGTGTTCTCGGCGATCTGCGTCTTGCTCGCACTGAACGTGAGCGTGGGCTTGGCGATGACCGTGACTTTGGCATCCGCAGAACCCGATCCGCCGACTCCTTTACAGGTGAGCTTGAAGGTCTTGACGCCTTTGGTGAGAGCACTCAGACGCTCGGTTCCCAAGGTCGCCTTTGTTCCAGCAAAGGGTGCTCCGCTTGCCGTGCAACTCGTTGCATCCTCGCCGCGCCAGCTGAGCTGCACCGATCCGCCCGGAAGCGCCCGATCCGAGCTCGCCTCGAGGGTGACCTTCGGTACGGGGATGACCGAGACCGTCACCCGTTGAACGCTCGAGCCTCCAGCGCCCGTGCAGGAGAGACTGAACTCGTTCGTTCGGGCCGTTAGTGCCGGGGTCGTGAAAGTGCCCCGAGCGGCTGCGGTTCCTTCATAGGTCTGGTTCCAACCCGGGCCGCTCCCGACGCAGCGCTGTGCGCCGGTGGTCGTCCAGGACAGCCGGCTCGTACGATTGACGGCGACCTCACGGGCGGAGGCGGTTAAGGTGATCGAGGGGGGTGCGGCACCCTGGGCGAGCGCGGGGGAAAAAGATGTCGGCCACAGCGACGCGAGAGTAATAAAGAGTGATCCCAACACCCCTTTTAATGGCTTAGGCCAAAACCCAACTTCGAACTTGGACACCGACGACGTCCCTACTAAGACCCCTCAGATCACCCTAGCACGTCGAAAGGATGAAGATAAACAGCAGCACCTAATATAAAAATGTGAGACGACGACCACATCGTGAGGACGTCGTCTCATCTCTGGTGATGTCCCTCTTTAATATTTGACGAACCGCAACGTCATTCGATCAGACTCGCCGATCGCATCGTACTTGCTGCGATCGAAGGTTGGATCGGGTGCCTTGCCCGAACCATAAGGTACGGTGATGCGCGTCGGTGGGAGAGTCCAGACGCCGAACGGGTGGTCCTTGGTGTCCTTCGCGTTCGCGTTGACCTCGGAGCGGCCCGCCAGTCGGAGCCCGGCCTTCTGCGCCGCCTCGATCACGAACGCCTCGGTGACATAACCACTTTCGGCCTTGGGATCTTGCGCGCCCGGATTACCGCGATGCTGCTCGACGGCGAGCACGCCACCCGGCTTCAAAGAGCCGGCGACACTCGCAAGGTTACGCTCGAGCGCACCCTCCGTACGCATCCAGCCGTGGATCACGCGTGACAACAAAATGAAGTCGTAGGTGTTTTGCGGAAGCGGAGCCGCCGTTGCGCCCCAGTTGACGAGCTCGACCTTGCCGAAGACTTTTTCGTCCGCATAACGCGCAGCGAAATCGGCGCGCCCTTGGCGTGCGGCATCGCTCAGCGACGGATTATTGAGATCGGCCGCCGTCGCCGTGTAGCGCCCACCTGAGAGCGCTGCATAGGGCGCCAGGATGCGAGTCCACCAACCGCCGCCCGGCTGCACTTCGAGGATGCTGGCGCCAGGCCTCAGACCCCAGAACGCCAGACTCTCGAGCGGGCGACGCTCGCCATCACGCGCTTTGTCCTCGGCCGATCGCCACTCCCCCGCCAAGGCCTGTTTGAGTGCCGCATCACCGGAAGCCGAGAAGGCAGAGGTTGTCGCAAGAACGCCAGCCGCAATCGCCATCATCAAAAATTTCTTCATCGTCATAACCCTCGTGAACGGTGGTTACCCGTCCCACGCTCATTGGCGCGACACGGGCCGAGAACAGTCATCAAAATAATCGAACGCTGCAGAGCGCTCCGCTGATCGAGCCCCAATTGCTGGCGCAGGTTCCGACCGCGCTCGGCGGCAGAAGGCAACGTGACGGCAGCCGGCACAGTCTTGCGAAAGAATGCCGGCGACTCGATCGCGCGCGCGCTCAATTCCGCGTCCTCGGGAGCCGGCCCTGGCTCTCGAACGGACTTCGGAACGACGATCGGCGCGGGCATTTTTTGTTGCTTGTCGAGTTGCTCCTTGAGCCACACCGCAGCCTGCCAAAGCAATGCGATACCCGCGACGAGACCGACGATGAGATCTTCGAAATCCACGGTACGAGGCTCGATGGATCAGCGCGTCGTGGGCGGCGTCGGCGCGTTGTCGTCGGTCGTACCGGCGATCGAGTCACGCATAGCCGTATCCGCCTGCACATTACGCATCCGGTAGTAATCCATCACGCCCAAGTTGCCGCTGCGGAAGGCCTCGGCCATCGCCCGCGGCACCTCGGCTTCGGCCTCGACGACACGCGCGCGCATTTCCTGCTCGAGCGCGACGGCCATCGCACGACGCTCTTCGGCTTTGGCTTGCGCGATTTGTTTATCGGCATTCGCCTGGTCGATTTGGAGCTTCGCGCCAATGTTGTTGCCAACGTCGACGTCGGCGATATCGATGGACAGAATTTCATACGCCGTTCCGGCATCGAGCCCCTTCGACAACACGTGCTTCGAAATATGGTCGGGATTTTCGAGCACACTCTTGTGGGTGGCCGCCGAACCAATGGTGCTCACCATGCCCTCACCGACTCGCGCGATGATGGTTTCTTCGCCCGCACCGCCGACGAGACGATCGATGTTGGTCCGCACGGTGACGCGCGACACCGCGATGAGCTGAATGCCATCTTTGGCAACGGCTGCAATCTTTGGTGTTTCGATCACCTTCGGAATCACCGACATGTTGACGGCTTCGAGCACGTCACGGCCGGCAAGATCAATGGCCGCCGCACGCTTGAAGGTCAATGGGATGCTCGCCTTGTCGGCCGAGATCATCGCGTTGACCACGCGCCCGACGTTGCCGCCTGCGAGAAAGTGCGCCTCGAGATCATTGAGCGTGATGTCGAGCCCCGCCTTGACGGCGCTGATGCGGGCGTTGATCACGATATTGGGCGGCACACGCCGCAGGCGCATGGCCACGAGTGTGGTCAGCCCCACATAGGCACCGGAGGCCCAGGCCGCGATCCACAGCGGGATCGGCACCAAATAAAGGACGATGAACAGCGCAACCAGCAAAAACAGCAATACGGTGCCGGTGCCAAACAAGCCGACGAGTCCTGTGGCGTCCATTATTTACCCCTCTCCTTTGCGAACGACGACCCTATTGCCATCGACTCGAATCACGACGATCGGTTCCCCGGAATCGATGTATTCGCCTTCCGAGATGACGTCGATGCGACGACCCTCGATCGAGGCCAATCCCGCAGGGTGCAAGGGCGACACGGCGACACCCGCACGGCCCAATAATTTGATCTCGTCCTCCGGCGCCGAGACATACCCTTGGTCAACAGTCATCCCGGTGTCGAGCACGAGTTTTCGACCGAAAGGCGTCCGCGGCAAAAACCGTAGCAACGCGAGCGCAGCCAGCACCGCCACCAACACCGATGTGACGAGTCGGGTCAGCACACTCACGATCACCCCGGCGGTCGAGCCGGGACCGAGCAGACTCAGCGCGAGGCCAGCAAGCAAACTCACCACGCCGAGCGCACCGATCACCCCGAAGCCCGGGAACGCGAACACCTCGACGGCCAGCAACAAGACCCCGAGCCCGAAGAGCAGAAGCTCTTCATATCCCGCCAACTGCACCAACCAATGTCCCCAAAAGAACAGCCCGAGCGATGCGAGACCGATCGAACCCGGCCAGCCGAAGCCGGGGGTGCGGATTTCGGTGATGACCCCGAGCAAGCCGACAGTAATAAGGAGTGAGCTCACCACGGGATTCGTCAAGAACCGAACGATCGTCTCCGCCCAAGACTCCTCGGCCGTACGCAATTCGGCTCCCGCGAGCCCGAGCGTTCCGAGCATCTGCTCGAGATCGGCGACTTTTCCGTCGATGAGTTTCTGCTCGATTGCTTCATCGGTGGTGAGGGTCAATAACTTGCCCTTTGCGATGACTCTGGCGATTTCGACATCCGGATCCACCATCGCCTCGGCGAGTCGAGCGGGACGCCCCCTCGCCTCCGCCGTCGCACTGAATTCTTTGCGCAAGTAGGAAATGGTCTTCTCTTCGACGGGCTGCAGCGCGGAACCCGGCGACCCGCCCTGCACCGGCAGAGCCGCTCCGACGGTGGCGCCGTCGGTCATGTAGATTTTTTCGCTCGCGAGCGCGATCAAAGCGCCCGCGGAAATCGCACGCTTGTTGATGAAGGCGACGGTCGGCACTTTGCTCTCGAGCAGCGCATCGCGGATCAGCACCGCGGCGTCGACCCGACCACCAAAGGTGTTGATTTCGAGCACTACGGCAGCGGCACCGTCGCTCGCCGCTTGATCCGTGACCCGCTTGATGAAGGGCGCGAGACCCAGGTCGATGATGCCCTCGACGGGAACGACGTAGACATGGCGATCGTTGCCCGCCGGCCGATCGGCTGCCGTCACCGACAGCACCCCAAGCGCCAGCAGACCTACCGCAAGCCAACGTCGAACGCCCGAGGAACCGAAAATTTTGGTTTTCATCGCCGATGACTGTATCGCATCGGGTGCGCCCCCGAAAGATTGACGAATCTTGACCGATACAGGGGTATCCGTTGACGAATTTTCACAGAGGTCTCTGGTCAAATTGCACACCACAGGGCTCACCCGCGCCCCGTCACACCCATCGGAGGCTTCCATGACCGCTACAAAGTATTTCCTCGCGCTACCCGTCGTCGCGCTCGCCATCGCCGGAGCGATCGGCCCCGCGCACGCCCAAGGCGTCGAGTCTGACCGCGCGGGCGGCCGCGATGCCCGACGGCTCGAGTCCGCCCTCAACGACCTCAACTTGAGCGACTCCCAGAGAGCCCAACTGCGTTCGCTACAAGAGAATCATCGGCAGGCTACAGAGGGACTTCGAGCTCAGGTCCGCTCCGCGCAACAGACGCTCGCCGATACGCCGCGTACCGATCCCAACTACGACTCGATCACCGCGCAAGCACGACAAAACCTCGAGAGCGCACGCGCTCAACTGCGTACGCAGCAGCAACAGTTCCAGAGCAACGCGCGCAGCCTGCTCACTCCGGACCAACTCAACAGCCTCGAAGCCAACCGTGCCGAACGGCGTCAACGCATGATGGAGCGTCGGGAAGGTCGCATGGAACAAGGCGGCGGACGAGAGCAACGCCAGCGACGCTCGGAGCGCCGCCCGCGGGGCTGACGAACGGCCGACGCCGCGCCCTTCGCAGCGTAGTTTTAAGCTCAAGTGAATCCACTTTAGAGTGGATCAATACGTCGATGGTCTTTTTGCTCTTGCCGCCACGGGGCACGAAGACTAGGCTCCGCTCAAATCAGTCTGAAGGAGCCGCCTCATGTTTAGTCACATTATGGTCGGATCAAACGACATCGATCGCGCACAACGTTTTTACGATGTACTGCTCGCCGTGTTCGGTGCTAAGCCCGCCATGCGTAACGAGGCCAGCACTGGACACATGCGGCTTTTTTACCAAGCATGCGGCAGCATGTTTTGCGTGAGTGAGCCCATCGACGATGAGCCCGCCTCCTTCGGTAACGGCAGCACTATCGGCTTCAAGTGCGATTCACCCGAGCAGGTGAAACAGTTTCATGACATCGCAGTGGCGAATGGTGGAACTTCGATCGAAGAGCCGCCGGGTGTGCGTACCGGCAGCCTCGGCTCTCTTTATCTCGCTTATGTACGCGACCCAGACGGTAATAAGCTCTGCGCGCTGCACTTCATGAAGTAAAAGCGTAGCGATCTCCCGCGACGGACCACTTTTTTAAGACACGCTGTCAGCGCCTTCGTAGATCACGTAGACCTTTCGGGTGCGCTCGAGTACTTCCCAAACTCCCTCGAACCCGCGGGGGATCACGAACTCATCGCCCGCCACCACTTCGCGCACCACTCCATCGGCACTCGTCAGGAGACTGCGGCCCATCACGACTCTGCAATATTCCTCTTCGGTGTAGCGGACGCGCCAAGCCCCCGGCTCGCATTCCCAAATGCCGACGGAGAACTTTTGACTCGCATCGGAGTACTGCGACCAAACCCGCTGCCGCGGATGACCCGACATAATCTTCTCGGGTGCGGGAAGGTACTCGATGGGCTCCGAGGCGAGCAGCGACTCTTCGACCAAACGGATGATGTGGGGCGCGCTCATGTTTGATCTCTCATGGTCTCACCCCTTGAAAATTGGTGCCGGGTGAGGGATTTGAACCCCCGACCAACAGTTTACAAGGTCGTTGGGCCAGAGAGGCAGGGCGAAATACCCACCCAGAACTGGCTCCACTATCGAGCACTAATCAGCGCCAATCCGGTTGTCCGTTCAATTTGTTCGATGGGTACTTGGTAGTCAACATGACTATTCGATGTGGGTGGCGCATTGGGATAAACGAATCCGACTCCCTCTCTACGGAACGGGTCAAAGATAACTTTGTAGAACGCAATCGGAACCCTGACGGGCGACTGACCAATAACCGCGCCTTGGGAGCCGAACACCGGGCCAGTAATCACCACGAGGTCACCCCGCTCTAGCACCCACTGCCGGACGTCTTCCTCCAACCTCGCCCACGCCCCTCGATTGAGGCTGGGGTTCTGGGGTGCGATATTGGAAAGGTAGAAGCTCTCGACCATCGCCTGAAGGCTCCACGTTAGATTTCCGGCAGCGGCCATGTGTCCACGGTCATAGCCTGAACCGACGTAGTCCGAGAGCTCGGCGCGGCGACCGGGCTTGAGATCCGGATCGGCGCGGAAGTCATCTGTGCGCTCGATACCACCGTTCAGAGTCCCTACCCGTAGCCGCTCGATCACCCAACGTGGAGCCCGAGCATCAGGATCGTGCCCGACTGCAAACCCTGTCCGACACAAAAAATCCACATCTCGCGACGGCGAGCCGAAGTCCATAAACGGAGGGCAAAAATGTCCGTCACTAAACTGCTCGGGCCGAGCTCTCAGCGAAAGCGGAGTAAACCCAGTCGAAACTAACGGGGGCGTTGGAGTCGAAACAACCGGAGTGACGGAAGACGTATTGCCAGATGATCCGCCTGCACATCCCGCGAGCGAGACAGCGATCAGGGCAACAACCGCCCGAAGCATTTGAGTCATGTCGATTGGTTTACCCATAAAGGCGCGTAATCACAGAAGAACAACCCGGATCGTGCGATTTGATAGCCCCGTTCGTCCACATCCAAGTGCAAGGCGCTGCTGGCGGGACTCCTAAATTAAAACGGGGGGTGCCACCCGGGTGGGGGTCTGTGTTCTAAGAATTTGCCCCTGCCTGCACCCTCACTTCATTGCGACGCAGTAACTCCCACTCGCGTACCAACCTGACGGACATGACCCAGCGCGAGGGATGACGGCTTTCGCCGAGTCGGTCGCGGCGACGCAGTACTTATCGCTTCCGTAGTAGCCGCTCGGGCATGACCCTTCACGCTTAATTGCAAACTTTGCTGAACTCGTCGGGACGCAATACTTGTCGCTGGCGTAGTAGCCGCTGGGGCAAGAGCCTTCCCGGGGTATTGGCTGCGGCGGCGGGGCTGATTGCGCGTGAGCGTTTAGCCACGCGGCAGCGATTAGGATCGCGTAGAAGAATCGGCTTAGTGTTTGCCGCGTGAAGGGTCCGTTAAGGGGTAGGCTGGTCGCGACAGGCACGGTTAGCCTCCCCATCTGCGGATTGCGACCCACTGCATTGCAGGCCGAACTCGCAAGAACCCGCGGTACATCAGTTCTAGTAGCGATGTGAAACCCGGCACCGCGCGGAGCCGTGCGAGCCAACGCCAATACGGCAAGCGCGCCCACAATGTGAGAAATGCTCGCGCTCCGCTCTCGATCCGGCCATCGGAATGCTGCACGTGAAAGCGGGCAAGCAATACATCACGCGATTTCCCAGCGGGTACTGGTTGCGCAGAGTTACTGATATCGACGAACTCCACTGGCGCAGTCGAAGGCAGGTCGCGATAGAGAGCGATCTCCCGTCGGCACAGTGGGCAGGCACCGTCGTAGAACACAGAGAGTGAATCGCAGCGGTCTGGTGTCATCGGCTAAGCCATGTCCCTAAGTTTAGAGGTAGAGCCATTGATTGTCTGTGAACACTGCGCGTGAGCACCTAGCCACGCGGTGGCGTTGAGGATGGCGAGTAACAGTCTGCGCATCGGAGGAGCCTCCCGTTGTGACTATAGCGCCAGCGACAACGGAGTTGCCTGCCTAGTCCTTATCGGAATACTTTGACCCTTGATCGTTCTTATCGGAAGACGTGACATCCCGGTCAGCCCCTTTCCCGACGACGTACCAAACAAGGCCAACGACAACTGCGAATATCGCCCAACCAACCGCGCTATGTATCCAAATCATTGGTAACTCCCTTCTTATTCAGAGCGTGGTCGGACGTAAATGGCAAGCGCCTTTCCTTTCCGATTCGGGGGGTTTACGACGTTAGTGTAGAGAGCATGACCAATCTCTAGCCACCACTTGCCCGACAATCGTTGCTCCATTTGAGGCTCAACGACACTATCAAGAATTAATGCGTTAGCGCCGAGGGTCGCTGCCTTTTTTCGCATCGTACTGTAGAGTCGTTCTTCCTTTGTGAAGGTGTGATCACCTTCGGCGAAGACCAGCGCGATTTCGTCATAGGTGCTGGGAACCTGATCTGCTGTCCGATAAATCACCACAGTCTCAGGATCTACTGCCGGACGGATAGCGGCCGCGCCGAGGCGCGTGGCACCAGTGCTTACGCAACCGGTGAGCGTCATGAAAATCGCGCACAGAGAAGTTAAAGAAACGTAGCGGCGCATGACTCACCCCTTTTTCCCGACTTAACTCTTGCTCTGAAAACCCAAAGAATCAACACAAGCCCTCTAGCCCTTCTACCGGCCTCAACAAAGAAGCGGTTACTCAGGATGGCGGGACTATAGCGCCAAATAGAAAGAAATTGGATTCGCGGGGTCTGTGTTCTAAGAATCCGCTCTTGCCTGCACCCGAACGCGCCGTGCAAGAGACCTAGTACCGGTTTATACTTCTCTTATCGGAAGACACGATCTTTTACGGGTGTGCCTTGTCCTTTTCCTGTCCTTCGGAAGGTTTTAAATCAGGACGGGCGCGACCGGAACGTTGTCTCTAAGTCCTTGAAAATTGGTGCCGGGTGAGGGATTTGAACCCCCGACCAACAGTTTACAAAACTGCTGCACTACCACTGTGCTAACCCGGCAGATCAAGGACTTAGAGCAGAAAAAGAAGACCGTGTCCTTCCGATGTCCTTCAAAGGCAGTCGGGGAAGTTCCGTAGGAGTCCGTTGCAAACCGCCGCTAGACTAACCTATCGCACCCGCCGGTGCTCGATCGGCGGAGCACGTTACTGGAGCGCGCGGCAGAACTCAGCACTCTCCACCGAGGCACGTCCCTCACAGAATCGATCGACATCAAACTCAGTCTCTCGACGAGATTGCCGGATCGCGCTGCCCGCCTGGTCGAGATCGATGGTGAACTCCTCAGCCTGCATCAGGCCGTTAAGCAGAGGATGCGCTCCATCGACAGGCAACAAGAACCCGGAGACGCTGACGCCACCACCCGCCAAACAGGACACGCTGGAAATCAATTTTGATCGCCCTTCTGATCCAATGGCGATGTCGCGCGATGAGACCGACGAGAGCAATTTGTCCGAACGAGTGAGCGACATCGAGTAGCCGTCACGCGCAACCCAAACACGCTCGCCGCAAAGTCTGACATATCCCTGCGATGGCAACTCAACAGCCCTCGCGTTGGCATCGAACCACAGCACATCCCGGGTGGGAGACAGCGGCTTCGCTCCCAACAGTCGTCGGCCTGAGTCGAGGTAACGAATTTCCCAATTTCGCAGACCACCCGGTGAACCGATCGAATTGACTAGCTGATACACGCTCGCCGTCGACGGATCAACGCTCTCAACGTTTTCCGTAGCATCGACGGTATCGCCGCTCACACCGTCGCTTGACGGATCCGCCACTACCGCTGCCGCCGCTCGGCTCGAACCATTCAACGGGGCTGCAAAGGCCGCGATCGTCGATGAAACGGCATTTGTCGCGGGGGTCGTCGATTCCGAAGCGGAAAGAGCCAGAACTTCGCCCCCGCTCGTGGATGCGAGGATCCGACTCTCAGGCGCGCCGGTGATCTCGCTCGTCAGCGTTCTCTCTACAATGCCAGACGGGGTGTCACAGCGAAGGATGAACTGCTTCTCACCTCCCGACCGAGGGAAGTAAATTTCGAGCCCTTGGGCGGCCTTCACGCCGCTCCACGCACCGCCGGCCACGCAGGATGTCGCATCGGCAATCGCCCAGTTGATGAGGACCGGATATCCGATATCCAAGCTCGTTCCGGCCCTGCTACAGACCGACGTTTTTCCGTTTGCCGGCGTTGCGCCACACAGCACAATGCGAATTCGATTATTCGAGGAATCAGCCACGATCACATTGCCGGTCGGATCGACGACTACGGAGTGCGGCTCGTCAAACATCGCCTGAAACGGATTTATAGAGTCAGCGAAGCCACGAATACCACTGCCGGCTACCGTCGAAATCCTCTTGGTCGTTGAATCGATCTTTCGGACGCGATCTGCATCTATTTCGACAAAGAACAAATCACCGCGAGCATCAATCGACAGGTGGCGCGCGCCATGCAGCGCCGCTGACGTTGCGGGGATATCGTCGCTGCTATCGCCCCCGCCTCCCGCGTACCTCTCGATTACGGTGGGCGTTGCGAGATTGACTTTAATGATTTGACCCGAACCGTTCGAAATAAACAGTTCTCCCGACGCATTGAAAGCGAGTCCATTCGGGTAGCAGAGACTAGAATTCGAATTGCAGTCGCCGTTACCCAAAACGGTACTGATGATTCCCGTCGAGGCATCGACACGCCTCAGTCTCGCGTTGTTGGTGTCCGCGATCAACACGTTACCGTTGTCATCGACGGCGACCGAGTTGGGGTTATTTAGCCTCGCCGATGTTGCAAGTCCGCCATCGCCACTATAACCCCACTGATTTTGGGTTCCAGCAAACACCGTAGCCTGGACGCCACCAGCAGCAATTCTCCAGACAACCGCCGAACACGGATCCGTCACATACATGTCACCCGTCTTGCCATACGCGACGCTGGTGAGACATCCACTCAGGCCTGCCGAGAGCTGTCCCAACAAGCCGTTTGCCATGTCTACTTTTCGTACCCGCGTGGGAGCGCTTTCCGTGTAAACGACATCCCCAGCGGGCGATACCGCGACGCCTTGAGCACCCCAAACCGCGGCGGCCGAGGCCGACAACTCCTCGTTTGCAAACTCGTACAGACCGCCTCGACCCACTACGGTGACTACCTGATTCGAACTCAGCACCCACTTGCGGACTCGATACCCTTGGTTGCTGCCCCGTTCAGCGATCAGCAAATCGCCACTGGCATCGAACCACAACCCATCCGGGGAATCGAGCAACGACGCCAACGGAGCCGCCCCCTCGATGCGGTCTCCACGCCAATTACCAGTGCCAACGACGGTAGACAACACATTGCTAGACAAGTCGATTTTTCGAATCCGATGAGTGGAATGATCGGAGACATAGAGTGATCCCGCACGCACCACGAGAGCGAGGGGATTGCAGAACCTGGAGTTCAGTAGATCGGATGTGTTCTCTCCGATGAATCCGCACTGCCCGTCACCGGCCAATGTAGTCACGCTGCCATTGGAGAGATTGATCTTGCGGATTCGATGATTTCCTTGGTCAGCCACAAAGAGCTCGTTCTCGCCCGCATTGAGTGCCAACCCGCTGGGTCGACGGAACTGCGCCGCCGATCCGGTGGCATCGACAAATCCTTCCTGAACGGAACCTGCCAAAGTCGAGATGATGCCGTTCGAACTTACTACCCGGATGCGGTGCCCCCACCGCTCAGCAATGAAAATTCGACCGTCCGTGGCCACTGCGATACCGGAGGGGCTCTGTAGCTGCGCGTTGAGGGCGGACTGCCCGTCTCCGGCGGAACCCCTCTGATTGGTTGAGTTGATCACCGCCTGCAATGTCCCATTGGACTCGACACGCCACAGCGAACTGCAAGCCTCATCGAGAATGAGCAATCGACCTGAGTTGTCGAAAGCCAGCCTCGACGGGTAGTTCAAATTGCTGGAGCTGGCAAGTTGTCCCGACTGAGGGCACCCCGATCGCCCGGTACCAGCGAACGTGGAAATTCGCCCGTCTGGGGTAAGGACGCGTACTCGCCGCGTTTCCGGCGTTGCGATGTAGATCCGCCCTTGTGAGTCGCTGACGACTGAACTCGGGCCACCCAACCCCGCCATCTTCGCGGGGACTTGTTCGCCTTGATAGCGCTCCGGCCCGACGCCCACCAATGTCGCCACTGTCCCGGCTGCAGGTCTTGAAACAACGTTGAACGAATCGCCCGCTCGAGGTTCAATCGGCGATATCACGTTACTCAAGATCGTGACTGAATCTTCACCGACTCCGCCCGGACCACGACACGTCAACACAAATTTCGAGGACACCCCGGCTACCGGCGGACTGTTGCTTTCGCCTGAGGTGGCTCTATTGCCCGACCATGCGCCCGATGCTGCGCAAGACGTCGCCTTGCTCGACGTCCAACGCAGGCGCACCACACTACCAACGGGCACGATCGCTTGATCCGCCTTGAGCGATACCGTCGGCGCAGAATCGTTAACTTTGACCGATACGCTTCGAGTGACCTTGCCGGTCGATCCGTAGCACGTCAGAGAGAAAAGGTTCTGCGCGGCGTTAAGAGGCACGCTCAGTTCCGTCAACGAGTCCGCATCACTCATCGACCCCGTTACAGATCGCGGTCCGCTCCACGATCCGCCGGCCACACAGGATGTCGCATTCAAGGTGTTCCATTTCAACGTGACGCGCTCGCCAAATTTGACCTGCGTCTTGTTGGTGCTCAACAGCAAGTCGAGCGAGTTCGTCAAGACTTGCAATGACGTTTCGAAGCCGATGGTCGAGGATGTCGTGCCGTAACAATCCAGAAGTAAGTTCTTATTTCCGGTACTCAGCGGGCCTACCCACTCCGATCCGCTGGGAGCCTTCCTGCCAGACCAACCCCCTCGGGCCTCACAGTATGCCGCTCCGAGGACATTCCACGTGACCAGCACCCGCTGCCCGGCATAGAAGCGATTGGAGGTCACGGAGCAGTCACTCGCATGGTTCGGCTGCGGAACGGCTGCGCAATGAACGACTCGAATACGGTTGTTCTCCGTATCGACTAAGTGCAGGTTTCCTGATGAGTCGATCGCTGCCCCGTAGGGCGAGTCGATCAATGCCTTGGTCGCCAAACCACCATCGCCAAAGAAACCCGGATAACCCGAACCGGCGACGGTCGAGATGACACGCGTCTTCGCATCGACTCGACGAATCACGTGGAACGCTTGATCGACGATGAAGAGATTGCCCTCGCCGTCGATCCGAACATCACGCGGCTGCCCAAGTTGAGCCTGCAAAGCATCTCCGCCGTCCCCGGCGTTACCCCACCGCCCGTTTCCGGCAACCGTCGTGATCAGCCCGGATGACAAATCGATTCGGCGCACGGAGTGACGCCTGGATTGGGCCACGAAGAGACCATCTTCGTGAATGGCGAGACCAGCAGGAGAGCAGATCGAGGCGTCGCGCGCCAATCCGCCGTCACCCGTGTTGTTGCAGCGGCCATCACCCGCAATCGTCGTGACAACACCTGTGATGAAGTCGATTCGACGAACTCGATGGTTGTCCTGATCGGAGATAAAAATATTGCCCGACGAATCGACCACCACTCCGTAAATATTGCTGAACCGTGCCGTGATCGCGGGTCCGCCATCACCGGTATCGCCCCATTCACCCGTTCCAGCCACAGTGACAATACCGCCTGAGTCACGATCGACTCGGCGCAAGCGACTCCGATCACTAATGTAGAGATTGTTCGCCGAATCAAAGGCAACCGAGTTCGGGCTTATGTTGGCATCAGTCGCCGAAACGCCCTCCGCTGAAGAGTTTCCTCCTCCAG
>Ga0194117_10004111_pt1 | contig 14071 bp, 4 predicted proteins | sample TA2MahsurfametaG_FD_160579 | JGI IMG/M metagenome (GOLD analysis project Ga0194117, IMG submission 160579) | Freshwater microbial communities from Lake Tanganyika, Tanzania - TA2015009 Mahale N1 surface | ecosystem: Environmental > Aquatic > Freshwater > Lake | place: Tanzania: Lake Tanganyika...
TCCACTGAATACGAATAAAGCGAACAGTAAGTATTGAAGCTGACTACTCATTATAATAAAAAGCGAAGCACAAATCAATAAATTTTGTATTGGTTCTTGTAGTAAGCAGCGAACTAGTTGTTTGTCAATATTATCAGCTCAATTGCTCCCCTTACTGGAGCTCTTGCTGCAATATCGCTGATTGTGGCCTGTTTGGGTACTCTCAAAAGAACAACTTCCTAAATCTAAGCAAAGATCTCTATCGTATTGGGTTTATAATCTCCTTTGACATCCCAAGGAAGAGGATTGGCAAACAGTTCACTAATACACTATGTGATGGTTTGGTTTTAGGATGTTTTGGCGATGAGATCGAATTGATTGAACTCAGGATAGATGATAACAAGAGGAATTGAAATTTGGTTATCGATGAACTGTATTTATACTCCTTGCGGCAGCTACTCGTTCTTCTTTGCGTACCTCCACTTCTTGGTTGCGAAGTACTACTCGATTTTGTTTGTAAATGCATGTGTCTTTTACTAGAGTTTCTTCTTGTCAGCCACCTATTTGTTTTTTAGTCCAATAGCTTCCTACCTAAGAGCCTTTAGTTCAAGTTCTGTCTGGTTAGCTAATAGTTGGATGCATTCATCATATTTTTTGAGACAAATATAAGCTTTTGCCATCCTGAAGTAGGCTTTTATATATTTGGGATCGCAGCTTAGACTTATTTTGCAGTCTTAGATCACTTTGCCGTAATTATGAAATTTTAAGTTGATAGCTGCTCTGTTGCAGTGTAATTTAGCTTTGAGTTCAGGTGTTTTTGGGTTGAGATTTATCGCTTCTGTATACTTCACGTAAGCATCTTTCATATAGTAGGGACTGTTGGGCCCTTGTTTGATTCTTGCGTTGGCTTGTTTCTGTATAATTGATGATTTACGTTGAGACCTTCAGCCAAAACTTAAGGATCTTCTTCTTCAACCATAGTCTGAAGAGCAACTAGATGCTAATTGGATTATATATCTTGAGGAAGTTCTTTGAGAAACAGAGGATGTCCTTTGAGATAGTTGGTAATCTCTTCCACTTCTTGGTCAGTAAGTGGTTTTTAAGGTTTGTAATCATCAGGTATTTCAAAAAAATCCATGTTTTGGTCTGTTGATGCTATTTATAATAATCAAAAATCAATTCTTTTATTATTTGAAGCGAAGGTAATACCAACTTACTGCGAAATGCAATCAAATTATAATAATAGAGTAAACTTGTGCTATGGGTTGTGAGCATACAGATATACAGAGTTGGGATATGATTTGGAATATAAATTAATATAAATAAAGACAATGTTTTCCGCCAAAGGACTTACCCCCATCGATCGCGAACTCAGCAAAAAGGTAGTCAAAATTATCCATGCTCTTCTTATGATAGAGGAGTCGGCTGCCTTCAGAAAACCTGTGCCACACAAAGGTAATACTCATCTCATTTAGCCCTAGGACTATAAGATTACAAACTGATCGTCAAAAAACCTACTGATTTGAACTTGATTAGGAGGCAGAACAACTAGGGCAAATATAAATTCGTGTAATAAATTCTGGATGAAATACAGTTGTGTTGGGACAATTGCAAACTCTACAACGCTATTGGGTCTGAGATTTATAACCAAGCTCTGTTTATGGAGTCGCAGTTTGATAAACATGGATTCGAGATATTGCCTGATTATTGGAAAGATATCAATAGAGAGTAATATAATGGAAAATTCAATTAGAGAAAAATAGAAGAGGAGAAACTGCTGAAAAGACCAGAACAAAAATTACCCATCTCCAAAAGGTAAATCAATACTTATCTAGTGAAGCCATTTCCTCTGAGGAACAGAAACCGAGAACTAAAAAACAAGTCACTTTTCAAAACAAACAGCAGATCTACGAGCCTGAGGATGAAATGCCTGTAATCAGAAATGAAGTTGCTAAATATGAGAAGGAAGAAGCAGAATTTGAAAATCAAGAAATAGTTCCCTAGTCAATTATTAATAATTAAAAAGGTTCAATGGATATAGAGTAAGCGGATGAAGCTCAATAGGCTCCAGTTGATCCCATCTTAATAAATTTGAATGAGGTCCCGACAAGATAGCAATTGCTAGAACTTAGCAACCTGGTTAAAAATCTGTACATTTCTAACGATTTCACTACTCTTGAGAAGGTGCTGTAGGTGCTGCATTCCAACTAGAAAGAACACATGACTCTGAACAAAAACGGGATGATGAGTTTCAAGATGAGTAGGATACACATTTCGACATATTACAGAATAAAGAAGCTGGTGGGTCAGAGTGAAGATATGGTGCCTCTGATCGAGTGATATTTGTATGTTGTTTGTAGTCTAAAACAATATTAAAATTTCATGTACATCCGTGGTTTGTACATTAAAAATTGAGATAATCAAATAAAGTAAAGATATAAGCAAAGTTGATTGTTTGGAGTCGATTTTTCATTTATTGTATTCAGATAATTTGATGGATTGATTTGTGGTAAAATTTTGATTGAGAGTAATTTATTATATACATTAAAAAATATTAAAATAAATCCTAGATTATACACAAAAGCAACCTTAGAATACCTGACAATTATAACTCTCACATTCTTTGTTTGATGCTCAGAATAAATATATAGATAAATATTTAAACCGTCTACTTTAATTTAGAACTATAATTTTATAATACCTCGCCTTAAAAATAGATCAATGGATTACTAGCACAATCTCTCACTTATAATCAAAAGCAATAGGATTGCAAAGCACCATCGTGCTCACTAAATTTACAAGTGCTAATGTGGCAAGGAGTATTTGGCCTTTTCCTCACTTTACCTTCACGCGAATTTAAAGCACAACAAAGGGCTAACTACGTAAAAGAACAAATCAAACTGCAAGATATAGAAAGTAAACTACAGAACTATAATCACTTATTTTTTAAATCCCTCCTAAAATATAACCTGTAATAAATATAATAATCCCAAAAAGTAATAAAAAGATATTCCGAACAAAACATAGCTCTATAAAAACATAACCAAAACTGCCATCATTCGCTAGTATTTATTACATCTGCAGCAAAAAATAGAGTCTCAAGGTGTTACTTTTAATACTATTCAGCATGTCATGAATAATTTTATCGACTACTTCAACTGTGTTGAAGCACTTACAGCAGATACATAGGATCGGAATGGAGAAGATAGAGATCTGACTGAGTATTTCAACGATTTTGCTGTTTACTACTTACCTGTGGTTGAGCAGAAGGTAAGTTTTCATTTGCCGATAGTCGTTACAGTATTATACAGATTTTATTAATGGTTGAAAGAGAAAAGGTACACTTCGATGTATTTGGTTTGTGATAGTTTTTATGGATGCAACGGATTATAATGATGAATTGTTCATTCATTAATTGATATATACATAAATATAATAATGTAATCATAAATTGGAAGCCAATAATTAACAGATTAGAGTTCATGTGATTGATAGAGGACTTGATTCTAAAGAGCTTATTCAAAGCAGTTTGCCACACAATCTTTTAAGTTCGAAATAAAAATTTGCACTTAGGAAAGATCAATAAGTTAGTCTTCTTTATTAAATAAATTCAAACCATAAATAAATTAACATCAAGAATTACTCTAAGGATTGAATGAATCCAAACCTAGCTCATATAGCTCTGCATCTATAAGAGAAGTCTGTGAGCTTGGTTTGATCTCTGTTTTGAAAGCGTTGAGTTGCAGAACTGCGTTGATAATGCCCTATATTTTGAAGTTTATGGACTCTTCCTTCACTCTCAGTTCTACTTCCTTTTAAGTCAGCTTTTCGATATGGCTGTGTTCCATAACATCCTCGGATATGTTAAGATGATTGTTATCATGGGGTTATTCTTCGATAGATAGCAGTTCTTTCTGTATATTGTGTTCTTCGATAATTTGATTGAGATGGAGTATCTGTAGCTCTAATTTTCTGGTTTTGGCCTATAAGTCCAATATTTCCTTCTGATACTTCTTGATTTCATGTTTGTATCTGTTGAGATAGATTTAATATTTTTTGATTGCTTTATCCTTCATGCACATATTTTTGTGCAGCTACTCATTTTAGTGGGCATGGAGATACTCTTCTTCTTTGATGGGACTATTACTCATTTGTTCGTTTTAGTTCTAGCCTGAGAATGATTCGGTTTAGATGATATTAACTTTGTAATTGTGTTACTGTTCGATATTGGAGTTGGTTTATGAGAAAATTTCATCGAAATGTGCTTCGTCTATATTTTTTGTTTACATCTATTATTCTTCTATCAATTCATCTTCTGAAGATTTTATTCGATGGTGGGTGGGTGAAGGTTTTATTCGATGGTGGGTGGGTGAAGGTTTTATTCGATGGTGGGTGGGCTCAACACATAAATGATAGACATTATTTACTATTTTGAGAGAAAAAATGTTTTATCTGATAAGTTCCTTTTGTTTGTATTAGAATATAATCTGTTAGATGTTGCATATTGATTGTTTATTAGCCTAATTTTAATATTTTAATTCTTAGTTTATGATGTTGCACTGGACTAGTTCTGTCAGTGCTGCTTGCAGATTCTTATTTGTGTCTTAAATCTTAATTTTAAGTTATTGGATTGTTGCTTTTTGATTTTGATTTTCAAGAACTAGAGCTTAGTTGGTCTTAATTTGCCTTGCAGTTTATTTCGTTACATTTGCTAGTTACTGTTTTAAATTTATGATTTTTTCCTACAACTGTACAATATTTTTGATTGATTTTTCACTCTAGCGCATCAGCTGAATCTATCTCTCTCTCAGTTTTTAGATTTCCTTTTGTAAATGTTGCGTTTATTCTTGAAGAAGGTTGTTTTATTACTTCAAAGTTGTTGTTTGCTCTATCTTCTTTTGTATATAAGTTTACATTATTTCTTTTTGCTCATTCCTTATTTTTAGTTACAACTTCAACTCATGAATAGATTCCTAATGCTGCAGCAACAACATCTACTGTTGAAAATAGTGCTCGTCTCGTTAAGTTTATTATGGTCTCAATTTTATTACATCGTTGTTGGGTTTTATATAAGTTTTAGAATTTATTTCTTCTAGATAACTCCTCACGCATTCTGGTATAACTGAAACTGTGTTCCTCTTATATTAAGTAATAAGTTTCGTACATTCTTTTAGTTTCTGGCTAAGATTAAAGCGTTCCAAACTTTTCAAAAAATGATAGTTCATCTACAATTTCTTACTAACCTACGAAAAGCTATTCACGACTATTTGATACAAAAACTAGTATATCGTATGTGTATGCTAGTCATATCTTTTCATTTGTTATATAACTCTGCAAACAGATGTCTTGAGTTGGCAGTTCTGAATTTCAGTTGTAGATTGCTACAAAGAGCAGATGTTCCCATATTAGATCAATTTGAGAATATTTTGAGTCTGATTGTGGTATTTTATGAATTCAGTTAGCTCTATACTTTTTTTCTTATCTTTGAATTGATCCTCAGCTTAGCTGATTGAAAGGTTGATTTTCTCAAGTCTTTTGAGAATTGACTCGAGGTTTGTTTATGGTTTTCGAGTTTGGACTTATAGGTTACGCTATATGCTTTATAGATTATGATTTATTTATTATATTTGTCTCATATTTTCGCGATACTTTTTTATTTATGCCAATAAAATTGGAAACTTGGATAAACTAGCTTATTGAAGTATTAACTCACTTTCTTTGGTATAAAACGATACATGGTCCATTTTTCTTCTGATTAACGCCTATTCAATCAACATTTCTAGCTCTTACAAATTTAACTCTCTAATACATCCTCTGTCTTTAATTTGCTCGCCTTCTTTCTTATCCGAATTACGACTGATCTTATTTTGTATTTTGGAAGCAAGTTGTAAATACTAGCTGATTGTCTGTCTGAGTGAAGTTTAGACTGATTTCAGTCCATTCAAAATGTGGTTAAGATGCAAATTAAAGTTATGATGATTTTAGTTTTTGGAATGCATGATCTCTACTTCAGTAACACAATTATGGAGGAGTTGGAGGGAGTCATTAAGATTTTTATTAAACATGTTGTGATAGTTTAACAAAAGAATAAATTATAAAATATGATTAAACTGCAATATATCTTATCATTTACTCATTCATTTATATCAATTAAATAACAGAGCTCCATGATCTCACTCAGAAAGATCTCAAAACTTGTTTTCAAACCCACTACCACCAGAATTGTCATGAATTTCAGTAACAACTGGAAAGATAGAGATGAGGCTGCTGAAAAAGTGTACATCTCCCAAGCTGAAAGTAAATATTAGACTATACAGAGGAAACTATCAAGAAACTACTCAAGAAAGTAGAGGCGGAACAAGATGATCACGAGTCACACTTGGAGTAATTCCAACGCAGACTGAGCCAAATCATGAACAGATACAAAATTAACAATGATGCTTTGGCCAGTGATATCGTCGAACTACACAGAAACCTCTCTAAATGATTGACTTATCTTATGAGAATGTTCATAATTAAAACAAATAATCACTAAACTCACAATCTTTATCCCGAAGGCATATAGAAGATAGTGGTTTCTTTAGCACTATTGCCTTTTTTAACTAGTTTTATTTTATTCGCCATAGAACTGATGCTGACCATGGCTTTGATTTTGTTGGTCATAATTGAAGGCAACTCTTTGTTTATTTTGATCTTCATTTTTTTAGTGTCGGAACTGGCATTTGTATTAATCTTTCTTGTTTCACTATTGAATGACCTTCGATACAGTCTTAGACTTTATATTCCTATCTAGGTCTGTTTATCAAGTGTTCTTGGATATCCGCTATTGAAATTTACCTGTAGAAGTTGGGAGTTTAGTACTGTATTGATTCTTTATGCTTATATCTTTTATCTTTCTTCGGGACAGTAAGAAAAAGTATTTGGGACTAAGTACATATTGGTACTATAATCATTCTCTGAATCTTCACTGTCCATCTATATTTTGTTAAGTTTGAGAGGACTTGTTGATTGCTACTTCACTAAATTAGCCTCTTTGTTTATGGAATTAATTTTTATGTATTACGATTGTTTGGTGGCTGTTTTTAGATCATTTCCGTTTGATTTTGTAAGACGAGAGTTTCTGACAGGAGATATCGGTTCTCTGATTGGACTTAGAGACATTTTTTTGTTTATATTTTTTTAGAGAGGAAGTACGACAGTGGATTAATCTCCATCTTTTAAAAATGATCCAATATTTTCAATTTTGGCCTTCTTGATAAGCAAAAAATATAAAGCTCTAACTGCCCTTTCAGAGAGTTCTTTGTTTGCTGAAGGTCCTTATATACAATGGTATATTTTCTTAAAAGGCAGTTCAAATCGATAGGGAGCCATTCTAAGTAAAGCAATAGCCAGATTCATTTTTAAATTCTAGATAGATGATCAAATACTTGTACAGATTTGAAATGACTCTTAGGATTGTCGATTCTCGATTAAGGATTAAGCTATACAAGATCTAAGAAAGATTAACAGATTTATTTGCCAAGTTTGCGGAAGTGTTAGATTGTATAGAATTACTTTGGTTCCTTGAAAGTTGGGTATTTATAGTTTATTATCAGATCTGTCTATAATTATTTCTAATTCGGTTTCACGAGTTGATCTTCAGGTAACCTAGGATCTTACAGTTTATTTATCACACGACTGGTGTTATAGTTGCATTATAGAGTCCAAGAGTAAGGATTTTTTGTTGCTTTGAAAAGTGCTACTCTGCCTGCACCTTCTTTGGATACATGATCATTGACATCTTTACAATACATATTTTTTTATGTAAAGTTGCTCCCCTCATACTAGAAGATTTCACTATTCATTGATAATATTTTAGGGAACAGGCAAATTTAAACTTGCTTATCGAGCTCATTTGTTGCATTTCCATAAATGAATACACCTTTACGTGCTGAATGTGCATGTAGATCAAGAAAGCCAAAGTACTTACCTTTACTGTGGAAATGAATTATAACTTTTTTGATTGCATAGATAGAGCTATGATTTTTAGGAGATGGATTTATATAGCAACGGTTTAGATTTATTCCATTTGTATCTACTCTATAGTGTCCTCTTGCTACGCCGTCAGGATTGAGAATTGGAATCAAATAGAATACGAACTTGTCTCTCAGTAATCTTCCTTTTTAGGTATCCTAAGTCAGCTAATTTATGATTCCTGTCATGACATGCGAACTAGGTACTTCACCTGGATGCACTCTCGCACTTATAATTATGCATTTTTTCTACATCCCAAATTACTTAGGTTAGCTGCCGTTAGCAAAGAGATATTAGTCTTCCAATTTTTAATTTTTGTTTGAAATCCATTTTTTTGAGGAAATAGTGATAAAGTCAACAGGTCTACCTTATAGAGTTTTGATGATAGTTGATCTTTTAAAGTATACATCTTGTTGTTTTTTGCACTTCTCTTCCATTTACTTCAGGAAGAGATCATTTTCTGTATTTGACCATGGATAGAAAAAAGCGAAAAAGACTTTTTAGTCAGAAGTAATTGTATGTTTAAAACTCCACTCAATCCAACCTTAATTGTATTACTACATAGTTATTTTGATACAATTTTCGATAGGTCTACCTTGTGCACTATCCTTTTCCAATCTTTACTGCCCTATTCTCGATAAACTGGGACGAGGCCCTCATTAAGTAATTTAGACTAAATAGTAAATAAATTACTTGGTTCTGCATATTTTTTATGTTGAAAGTCGCTACTGTACCTTTGCTGAGTCCTTAGATCGAAAAATGGAACCAAGTTCTATATTGGTTTTTGGGGTGGTCAACTGCGATCCACACGTTGAACTACTTCAAATTTTGAATACATTATTGCCATTGATTTTTTCAGCACTATAGAGATTTCCTGAGTCGAAGTTGGAATCGATGATAACTGAACCAAACTAAAAAGTTTTATGTGAGGGAGGCTGTGGGTACCCTGAATCTATCATTTGTTATCAATAAAATTAAAGTTATCCTTAAATAATAGATTAATAACAAAGATGTTAATCTTTAGAAAACTAAAGCATCCATTTTTTTTAATTTTGTGCTAATTTCATTTATCATCTTCCTATTTCAAGTTTAACTTTGTTATCATGAGAGGATATGCTTGTCAATATTTATGAGTAATGCAAAAAAAAATTATATTGGAAATAGATAGTTAGAAGTTAGTCAAAGAATTATTTTTTTACTTTAAATGATTACGATTACCTTTTGTTTATAAATTAAACATGAAGAAGGGTAAAGATAATAAGAAGAAACTCGGTAACTAAGTCAAATAACCCAACAGAAAGGAGCTAATGTCTATCTGCAGGAATACAGATGATATTGACCTCATTCTTTAGTATACTCACTCCAAAGACAATGATGTCAGATTAGAAGCTGTCAAGCAACTTTGTCCTTGTAAAGTACAAAGGGACATCGAAGTCTTCTGGGATCGAGTTTTTGAATTAGCTGGTGACGAAGATGAAAGAATCAGAAAGAGAGTTTTGCACATTATTTGTGATGGAAGCCCAGAAAGGCTTGAGGATAGAATCTATGATGCTTTGATGGAATTCAACAGAGACAAAGATTCCGATATCAGAAGGACCGCACATAAAGTTCTGGCAAGTTATGAACATACTGGTAAATGGAATATCCTTTGAGATTGAATGATGCGATAATATTTAATCTCAATAATCAAAGATTTAACTTCTTGATAATTGTGAGCTGTTTGCAAATATAAACCAAATCAATACTGCGTTCTGATAAAATTTTAAAAAATTGGTTTCAAAGTTTAGAAGATCTGCTCTGCTGTCTGATCACTGTTGATATGATGTACCTTGCCCTATTTTTAAAACTGATCTAGGACTTATTTTGTTTGTGTGTTGTAAGTCAAAAATCTTTTGCGGATTACTTCTACATTATCATCACTTCTGTTGCTTACTTCTGATCTTTTTAGTAAACGTTTGAGCATTTCTTGTTAACTGCATTTGAAGTGTAATACAAAAGGGTTTTCCGCAAAGTTTTCTGCAGCTGTTTTCCATGAGTTTAGATTATACAGATTACGTGGAAAACCATCAATCAGATAGGTCTGATAGGTGCTTTAATTTGCTTTCATTGCATTCTGTAACAATTTGATGGTGATATAACTTGGCACTATTTTGCCTTCCAAAATAATTTTTTAGATGATCTGTCCAAACTAAGATCCAGTCCTTTTCTGTTCCTCACGTAATAGCTAGCCAGCTGAGAGATGTTTAAATTTAAACGCAGATTAAATTAGTTTGGATTGTGTACCTTTTCCAGAGCCTGGTCCTCCGAGTACAAAAATGACCTTAAATATTTTTGACATAAAATTGGCTAAAAATATATTATAAGGTGAAACAATAGAATAAAAATCATATAGAGCAAGATCTTCTAAAACGATACTTGGTCATTTTATCTATATTTTTGCGGAAGTTAATTTACCTGTTGGTCTTCTCTTATTATTTTTACAAATACTGATTCTTTAGTTTGGAGTGCTACCATCTGAGGTATTGATTTAGCTATCTTTCTTACATGTATTGCTTGTAAAGTTAGTCGTTGCTATTTTCAATACTTACTATACTTTCGTACAGTTTTTTTATTTCTTCCTTCTATTACTTACGGGGAGGTAGACTTTACAAATTATCATACAAAATGGGATTCTTTTGTATAGCGTTTTAAAGATATTCGAGTTATTCTTATGTCAGATTTTATTTCTATGCCTGTGCTAGCAATTTCTAGAGCTCATCTGTTTAGCTTCTTAGTATATTTTCCATGCTTTTGAGTTAGATAGTTTCATCTTCCAATCTCTTGAGATTTCTACGTTCTTCAAGATTTATCTCTTGTCTTCGCATATTTTGGAATTCTTCTACAGTCATATGAGCTGGTCTTTTTCGACGAGGTTTGAGGAGACCCTCATAAAAAGTTTCCTTATCAGATATTAACCTTCTCTGGTCATATATTTTTTCCTAATACTCTACGAGTCTTTATCTTCTAACTTTGGCTTATTCTTCTTTGATTTGTTCTGTAATTAAATACTGTAGTCTTAATTGCCCTCTTTCTTTGAAAAGCTCCTAAATGTTTTAAAATTCCTTTTTGCAATGCGCCAAAGTACTCAAGGTGACTTTTGACTCATTATAAGATTGGAGTTGCACGTTTATTGCTTACAGATTGAGCGTGGTGGCATGAAAAATATCTTTGATTTAATCAGTAAGCAATTAAACTTTTTTCTCGAGTTAGGAAGTCCCCTGCATATGGTGTGATTGTACTATTTGAAAAATTATATTGGTAGAGATGATTATAATTTTTGTTGATAATGTGAAAAAAAGCAATAAAAATCAAAAAGGAATTGTTTATATCCAGTTCCAAAACTAAAAATATCAAAGATGATTATTAGTATGTCCGATAATTAGGCTCAGGTGGATATGGAGTCGTATTCTTAGCTCAGCATAGGATTACAGGTATGTAGGATTCGATTAAGGATAGAGGAGAGCCATCAAAACGATGTCTAAAGAGGATTTTATCGACAAGTAGATGTTCGCAAATTAAATACAGTTACTTAAGAAACTTGACCACCCCAATATCATCAAATTATACTAGATCTACGAAACATAAAAAACCATCTATCTAGTAACATAGGTATGTGAAGGCGGCGAGTTGTTCTATTTAATTGTCTAAAAGAAATGTCTAACTGAATCGCAAACAGCTGTAATCATGCGTCAAATTTTCTCAGCCATCGCGTATTTACATCATCACAATATTTGTCACAGAGATCTTAAACCATAGAACATATTGCTTAAATAAAAAGACAATATTTTGAGTATAAAATTGATTGATTTTGGTATTGCAAAGGTTTTCAAAGAGAAAGAATTTTAAAATCAGCCCAAAGGAACAACTATGTATCTGGCACCCGAAGTTATCAATGGGAAGTATGGAAAGGAAGTCGATAATTGGGCTTGTGGTGTTATACTCTATATACTTTTATGTGGTAAGCCTCCTTTTTACGGCAAAGATACCACTCCAATACTATTGAGTATCAAGAAAGGGATATATACACTTGATAGAGAACCTTTTCATAGATGCAGCAATGAAGCCAAAGACCTAATTTCAAAATTGCTTGTCAAAGATCCTTCTAAAAGATATAAAGCTTAATAAGCATATGAGCATCCATGGGTGAAAAGAGAAATCAGCAAGACAACAGAGGATGTTGTCTTTTCTGAAGATGTGTTTAAAGGATTGAGAAAATTAGCAACAATGAAAGAGTATTTCTTTATTGATTTAGTTTGAAAAGAACAATTTTGATGTATTTGGCAGTCAACATTTCTGAGAAAGAAGTGTAAGATCTGCGTAAAATATTTTTGAAGTTGGACGTGAACGGTAACGGAATGATTTCTCGATAGTAAATGATGATAGGTTTGGAGTATTTGAGAAAAGAGGTCAACTGCAACCTCACAAATAATGATATTTAACAGATTTTCAATGCCATGGATTTCGATAATAGTGGACAGATCGACTATACGGAATTCATTGCCAGCTTCTTAGATGGTTCTATCTGCAAAAATTAGAAATTTTTGAGAAAAGAGTTCGACAAGATGGATGTTGACAAAGATGGTAAACTGAACAAAACTGACATCTAGCATCTTGTGCATGAAGACACAATCAACATAAACAAGTTAGATAACCAGAAAATGATAGATGAGGCCGATCTCGATGGTGATGGCAACATAGACTACGGCTAATTCTTATTGCTCCTGCGTGAGCGTACGAGAACATTCTTCAAGTTGAAATGATTCCATCTCTACAATTACAAATATACGCAAGTTTCATATGTAAATTCGTTTGCTATTCAACAATAGCAAATAACCTTAAATATTATAACTGGTATGTAAGGAGAGTTTTTGACAACATTCAAGAGAAAAGCCCATAGAGAACGTTTCTACTCATCTATGAATTATGATTAATACTGTGATGTCTATGGACCACCTTCGCCGCTTTTTAAGTTTATTTAGAAGTATCTAGGCCACAAGAAGATCCTGTTGATGACATGCCTCTTCTGGAATTGTAGACTCCTTTGCCTCAATCGGCTTGTGATGGCGAAGAAGATCAAAATTTTATCACAGCAAGAAAAATGGATACAATTTTGGAGATTGAGGGAAGTGAAAATTATACCCAAAACTTTCAGAAATCACCCTATAATGATTTTCCATTTAGTAATTCAAAATCGAGAGTGACCATGGCAACTACAGGGTAGATCGAAGCTCCCAGGAGGCCACGCATTCGCATGCGTTCACAGAGCGACAACTCTGAGTATCTAATATTTAACTTTCTCTAACGAAACAACCAAAAGTAAAAACGTTTCTAAGTTAGAGGGCGTAAGAAAGTAAAACTCGAGTGAGAGTCAGCCACCTTTGATTTCATTTTGCTTTATTTTGTAGTTATTCACTGGGCAATAAAATATTAAACAATGGTATAATTAGTAAAACAAAATAAAGGTAATTGGACTTTTTATTTTTTTTTAACTTAGGTTTGTAGTAGTTTCTAATAACATCAAATAAAATTAATTTAAAGGATTAGCATCCTCTGATGGAGAGATTTTCATATTTAGAGAATGTCCAGATGCAGGGCCAGCATTGAGGTTTCATCTTGTTGAAAAACTTCAAACAGATGAGATCGGCAGGATGATGAGATCCTTCTGCTTCAGCAGCTTTTTGGCACACAGGGTAAGTGGCTCTAATGTCATCTTCACATGCGATTTAGAGGGATTGAGTTCATTTTTGGGCACTTACGAAGCAGGCTATGATAGCAAAAATGGCAAAGATGATGATTTTCATATAAATTTTATTTGATTATAAATCGTATCTTATCAACATAAATTAAATGATATTAATTTTTTTATTGTCATAAAGAAAAAGATATTTGCTATATTATAAATCTCAGTAATTTTAGTTAGTCATGCGAGATCCCATAAATCCAATTAAAGTAAATCATTTGCTGCTTTTAATGAGAATTCGTATATTCTCCTTTGTACTTTTTTGCCCAATTTGAGAGGCTTAGGACATAAAGAATAAAA
>Ga0194117_10004113_pt1 | contig 14070 bp, 4 predicted proteins | sample TA2MahsurfametaG_FD_160579 | JGI IMG/M metagenome (GOLD analysis project Ga0194117, IMG submission 160579) | Freshwater microbial communities from Lake Tanganyika, Tanzania - TA2015009 Mahale N1 surface | ecosystem: Environmental > Aquatic > Freshwater > Lake | place: Tanzania: Lake Tanganyika...
AATAGGATATATTTGTTATAATCAATCACTCTACTCAGGATTACCATCCTAAAGCTGTCTAAATGTCTATGAAATGCATTCCACCTACTCCTCTACACTATGGCTGCTTTCACTCTATTCACTCATCATACGCAGTTGCACATCCTCTTACAAAGAGTCTTAATCAGATTCAGATTGATTGTGAAATTAACCATCATTTGAACCTACAACATACCCTTGTAGTTGAGAACCATGGACCATTTCGTAGTGTGGAAGTTTACCTCGACTTGTATACATTTTGTACCCTGCTAATCGTTGTGAGCTGACTTCTATTATCTCGTCATATAGACTGCTCCATCCAATGTAATGTACTAAAATCGTAGGATTTCCGTTAACTTTTATAACATCCTTGATAACACCAGCACACCATATTCCTTAAGTGTCTCTGACATCAACAAGATCTGAAGGCTTGAGTTTGTTGGGTTTTAATAATCGTTTTGCATTCCATTGCTAAAAGTTTTATAATCTTTGTGTGTATAACTGCTCGTTTGGATGATTGTTCTTACGTATTAAACTATTTAGGATTCGGACTACTTTATGATAATTGCTTCGAGTTAAAAGCATCGGTTGAGGGGTGTTTTGTCGATGTTGAATCTACATACTGGACAAACTGAATAGGACTCACTTTACTTGGAGAGAGTAGATATGCCTCGTCGAGACACTACCAGCAAAAACTATGACCACAGGGTGTTGTAACAGGTCCAACCATGTATTACATGCAAATTGGACAACAAATCTACAGCTGTGTCTAGCCGAATCCATCGTTCCTTTCGCAAAAGGATGATGATTCTAAATATTTCTCAGTTTACGCTTGAGTCTATCAACTACTTTCTCTTGTGTATTGTGAGCAGCTATTTTTGCACGAACTCTTTTCAATCCTTAATTTTTAGCACTTTAGGTATGTCTGGGTAGATTGGGATATTTTAATATCTAGTGATTGTTCTTTTTTATTTTTTATTGGCCTTTGATGATGCTGATGACTCTTGGTTAGATGATGGTACTTGCTGGTGCGTGTGGTTATCCAGTCTAGACTGCGTGCTAGTATGGATGAGGGGCTCTATATCATGTATAATAAGGCTATTAGTTTTTATCATCGATTAATTTATAACTCTGAATGTAATGAAAATTAGCAGCGAAGCTAAGATATGCCTGTTTGAGGTAAGTGTGAAAAACATGTAGTGTTAAATAGTTGCTATGATTGTAGATTAGTAATATAGTTTATTAACATCATACTTATTTCTACTTCCATTGCTGTTTCTTCAAAAATTTATCAAAGATTTCTATTGTCTACTTTTTAGCCATATCGTGGTCGAGTATTGGGTTTGGATAATTCACACCTTTCTTTCTATACACTTTACTAAGTTTATCCCACTTATGAATGTCTTCAACAGGTACGTCTCTAAGTTAAGGAATCCAAAGCTTTATGTAAGTACATTCAGGATCATAATTTTTCTGTTGAAGCCAAGGATTAAAAATTCGATAGTAACCTTGAGCATCAGCACCATTACCCACAGTCCATTGCCATCCACCAGAGTTTTGCATAGGACTCACATCAACTAATTTTGAAGAGAAGTATCTTTAGCCTTAATGCCAATCTAGGAAGAGATCTTTGGCCAAAAAAGACGCTACAATCATTCTTGTCCGATTATGCATGAAACCAGTAGTATTGAGTTATCTCATACCTGCATCAACGATAGGAAAACCAGTTCTACCTTCCTTCCATGCATTAAGTTCCTCCTCGTTATATCTCCATTTCATATTATCAAATTTTGGTTGGAACGAGTTATTCTTGGGAGCAAGTACTCTTGGGAAAAAATGAGTGATATTGACATAGAAGTCTCTCCAATGCAATTAGTTTATGATATTATTTTCTATTCCTAGCTCTGCAACAACTTTTTGAAAGACTTATCTTATAGAGATCGGAGTGAAGTGAAGATATGCTGATAAATTTGTGGTTTGGACTGCTAGCAAATTTCGTTAATCATTGTAATGCTGGAATTTTTTTATGTTACTCAAAATCTATAGACCTCTTTTCCTGCCTCCTCTTACTTTGATATTTTAGTTTGGTTCGAATAAATGCTTCATTTCTTAGCTTTGAAAATAACACTTCAAATTTTCAAGTGCTGGATTTTTATAGAAATGTTGGGGTGCAAACTAAAAGTTATCTGGAGGATTCACTTTAAGATTAGCCATACAATGTTTTTTGTAGGGAGTAAAAACAAGGTAAGGATTATCAGTTTTAGGATTTTTTGTTTATCCTTTAAGTATAGGATAGAGTACATAATCTTCAGTTGAAATAACTTCAATTTTTTCTGATTTAGCCCAATCTTCAATTTATTGATCTCTTGATTTAGCGAAAGGTGTATAATCATAGTTATAGTAGATGGAGGAGATCTTTTTAGTTTGATGAATTTCGCGTAGTACTTCTAGATTGTATCCATAGAAATAGTAGAATTTTCCATTTAATTTTTCAATATCTTGTTCAAGTTACTTGAGGCATTATGTCATAAATTGTACACTGTTGTGACAAAAGTATGAATTTTTCTTAGGCTCAATTTGAACTGGGTTGAAAATGAAGATGGGTGTGATTTGCTTGTACTTTCTTAACTGTCTGATAAGGGCAGTGTTGTCGATGAGTCTCAAGTCTCTGTGGAAAAGGAATAGATTCATGTATTTTATGTTTTCTGTATATGAAGAAATTTATAATGGCTTTTTCCGATCAGAATACTGATCAACTTTACTCAACATAAACCTCAAAGATTTTACTCTGCTCTCTCTCAGATTTACTTTTAGTAAGATATAAAAATGATAAGCTCAAAACAGTCCTTATAGTTAAAAATGAATAATGATGATACAATCATTTCTTAGTTGCAGCTAATTGTCTTCTCTCTGCATCTTTCCAGTTTACTATTTTCCATATCTGTTTTACGTAGTCTAATCTCACATTTTTGTAATCAATGTAATACGCATGCTCCCAGACATCAATAGCTAAGTCATAAAGTAAATACTTAGAAGTGGAGTCAAACCAACTGGAGCCAACATTTCTTGGTTTGGTAACTCGAGAATTCTTAAAGAACGTGATCAGTTGTCATAGCCGAGCCATCCCCATCCAGAACCTTGGATAGGTACTGTTTTTTTGTAAACTCTTAGACCAAATGGTCGTAGCTTCCGAACTGTTTGAGAACTTGTTGAGTAAATGGTGAATCTTCTGCAGGGTATTAACCTCCTCCTTGTCCGATACGGGCAAGATTTTCCCAGTAAATGGAGTGATTGATGTGTCCTCCAAGATTAAACTTAATGGTCTGGCAAAGTCCAGCCATTTTGTTGTAGTCAAAGTTAGCTTTGGCTTCTAAATGATATCATGTTTACCTTCGAATTGATCTAAAGCTGCGTTAAGATTATTCACATAGGCTTGATGGTGTTTTTTGTGATGGGTTTCTAGAAGTTTACTACTTATGACTGGTTCTAATGCTGAATATGAGTATTTGAGTTCTGGTAGGCTAACCTTGGGTGCCTAAGTGGAGAACATGGGCAACAATCTTTTGGATAAGATAGCTCTGAGCATAATCTAAATTAATATTTTAGGATTATCAATCAAATAAAATTTATATTATGAATGCTCTCTGAAGGAATAAGCCTAGAAAGAATTTTTTATTCAGTATTAATGGAATAGCATGGTTTTTTTTACTTTTAGATTTACAGAGTATTTATACACTCAGAAATGGTTCTTATAATAAGATATGCAAGAGGAAGTATTTTTTTAAATTGATAATTTTTAATTTTATTATTGAAGATCTAAGTTTACAAAGTCTTCTTTCGATTCTTTTACAATAAAATCTACTTTATACGCCCATTTTAGAAGTGAAGTTTTTTTTAATTTTTTAGAAATTCAATCAAAAGAAAAATGAAAATAACTTTGCTCTAAATTATAAAGAAACTAACTAATTGAAAGTTAAAGAGAAAACAGTAAAAAATGTAGAATTATTGGGAGTTATTACAGTATAATTAAAAACTTTATGATTCCGTTAGAATAGCAGAGTAAAAGAGGAAAATCAAAGAAAATTACTCTTTTATTTAGACTCGTTTAAAACTTTTGCCTTAGAGCGAAACAAATTAGTACTTAAGGAGGAGCTTTTGAGTAAACTTCTGATTGTTAAAGTTTCGGGTTTAGATCTACTCTGATAATTTTATAAAACTTTTTCTTATGAATGATTTAACTTTAACTTAGGTTTATATTGTACATCTATTAATAATTAAGATTTATATTTAAATGTTTGGGTCTCGCTTTCTACCAACAGTTTCCCGGTTGGTCCAAACTGTAGCATCGCGTCCAATCTACGTCCCAAAAATATAGTACACACTTCTCAATAAGTAATCTTTCAATTACCAAGATAAACTACTAATCTATTGCAGAAAAAATTTGTTTTGCCTTCAAACATTATGATAAAAAATCTGTTGGAGATGATAGAAAAATTAAAGGAAGAGACTGATCCTGATATAGAACGTGATGTCAAGACTATTTCACTACTCAACCAGGGAATCTTAAGAATGAGCCATTCAACGATTTGCTCTAAAGGAGTAGAAGCTCAATGATAGTTCAACTGATTAAATAATTCTAGTCAAACAGATACTAGCTAATGGGTAAAATCATACACACTAAGATAATTTCTTGGAGGTCTTTTTATATTGGACACAGAAATAACTATAAGGGTGGTTTGAATCACTCAACTGAATAATTTAGAGAAAAATCCTTTTTTTTTTACCTGGATTGGCCTTCTCCTCCATCTCTCGCGCCGATTTCTTGTAATCTTCCTGTGCACTGATTTCATAAGCTCTCAAATAGTAAGGCTATGCTTGTTTAAAGTCCCCAGTCTCTTTGTAAGTATCACCAAGCCATCCATAAGATATAGTTTGTTTTTTATCAAGTTCAACTGCCTTTTTAAAACATTAAATGGCCTTTTAGTATTACTTCATTCTGAAAAATGCTGCGCCTTTGTTATGATAATTTATCGAATGTTTTGGTTCAATATCGATAGCTTTATCATGAGATTGTATAGCTTTTTAGTATTGTTTGAGTTTATAGTAGGTCGCTCCTAAATTTCTATGGTATGCCGCGACCCGAGGATTTATTTCTATAGCTTTGGTTGTCAATCGAACTTTTTATTCGTAGTTTTACTGTTTCCCTAATGCTTTTCCTTTAAGATTGAAAAAATCACTAGCTTCGTTATCGTTACATAAGTCTAGACCTTTATCACAAGTTTAAGCAACCTCTTTCCATTTTTTGAGATGGAGATAAGCATTGGAAAGTAAAAGATACTTCTACTTGGTACTTGGCATTGCAAGTGCCATTTATATGAGTTCTTTGTACTGTTTTTTTCCTTTGAGCTGCTTTACTTTTTGGGCAGCCTCTTGGTTCATTTTGATCATCATCGGGCGACCCTCTTCAAAATCATCAAGTTAAACCTCCATTAAGATTATGTATAAATGATAAGATCGTTTAATAACAAAAATTTCTTGAAATAAAGTGAATCCAGAAAAATCATGGCTTATGGGACATTATTTAGCTAAAACATTAAGATCATACTTGTTTTGACTTTATGAAATATCATATATTTAATTACTATTTAAATAAATACTTTCTTTTAATGTTTTTTTAAGTTGTAAAGACTTTTTATCTAGATTAAATTTGGGTTAATGATATCGGTTGCAACTGATTTACATCTTAAGATGAGGTTAAATTCGTGTCAAATTAAAAAAATATTATTCACTGATAATTACATAAAGTTAGTGCATTACTTTTGCAAAACTTTTGATTCTTGATTTGTTATATAAAAAGCTATTATATTATGTTGAAGATCAAAGAAGTATCTTCCCGTGTTTCTTAAACAAAATCATGAAGGTTAATTTTCGGTTTCAATATTTTTTTAGTCTTGTTTAATGTTATTAATCAAATGATCTTAAAGGGAGTCAGAATCAGATAAGCAGATCTTTATCACAACGTAAATACACTTACATTCCATGTAAAGAGTAAAAAATTGATGTATTGAAATTGATAATCTGTGTGATTTTTATTGGATGATAAAAATGTAAAATGTTATTTAATACAAATTCCCCAAAACTTTGATTGCAAGTATCATTCATTTAAATTTGTAAATTAATTTATCATAAAAGTAAGTTTATCATAGTTTTTTCTATTTCGCAATGAAGCTTTCTTTTGGGAACTAAAGCTAAACATAGTCTCTTTTAATCCATTCTCCGATTGAAGGATCATATTCAACTTGGATATTACCCTACTTTAAATTGGAGATCAAGAAGGTGAGATTGGGCTCTTGCAGATATTTGTAAAATTAAATTTACAGGCATCCTTTCTTTTCAGTACTAAATTTATATGGCTAACCTTTTACAAGCTCAACATTCTTTTTGTCCTCATTTTTGATTTGCACTTGTTTAAAGAAAGAGAAGGGGACACCTCTCCTATCGATACCTCTAAATTCATATTCTTTCTTTTCATTGATTCTAAAATTGATAAATCTTTTTAGGATGAACTGTTTGACCTTCAAATCCATTTTCAATGCAAGTCTTTTCATCACGTCATCACATAGTCCATTTATCCTCATGTATGCAAACTTATCTAAAGGAGTAGATTGTAAATTTACAATAATTAGCTTTCCTCTCTTACTCACATCTTTGGGAATGTGGGCCGCAGGTGTGACTGTAAGAGAGCTTCCCATCGCAATACATAGATCAGCTTTTCCTGCCTCTTAGAACGATCGTTACAATTAATACTCTGGCAAATTTTATCCAAAGTTTATAATGGAATCGTAAAGAGTACCTTTACATTTTTAACATTTTCGTGATGTTTAGTGCTCGTGAACTTTTTGACTTTCACGAGTCCTGAAATCTCTTAGAAATTGGCTATCACATTTTTTACATTTCTACAAACATCTATTTCCATGGAGCTAAGCAAGTTTGTCAGGATTAAAGCCTGATCTCATATGAAGTCCATCTGTATTTTGAGAAACAAGATATTTCAAAAATCCAGCTTCTTATAGAGCTACAAAAGACATGTGAGTAAATGAGGGGATTGCTTTTGCCATCTAAACAACATTCTTGTTAGGTTTGTCTGGAACCTTTTGAGCTTTTTTCTCCCATGCTCCAGGACCTATCTTCAGTACTGTATTGACTCCAGATCTGAAATCAGGAATTCCACATGCAGTGCTAATTCCTGCTCCTGTAAAGGCGATGAAATGCTTGCTTTAAAGGATAAGTTTGGCTAACTTATCAATTTTCTTGTCTAAAACTTCTTAGGGATCAAAAAATTCTTTCTTTTCTTCTTCACTTTTGTGGGCAGTATGAGCCATCTCAAACTATCTTGATTTTTATAATCCTATAAAAGAATAATCTAATTTATAATCTTTGTTATTCAAAAAAACTGATTGATTCTGCTAAACAAACCACAGTTCAACGGTTACAAACAACATTAAATAGTAATGTTTGATTATTTTTTATGGGGTTTTACGATCATTTTTTCTGGACGATGTCACGAAGTTTTTGCAGTTACTCTTTTTTTTCGTGGGGACAATAATATTTAAGCTTATCTAATTTTGATAAATAGAATTCCTTGTTGACGTCTGTAAGGATATTGGCACCTTACTTCATAGCCATCAACAAATTTCTAATAGTTTGGGTGTAATAGAATAGTTCTACACCCTTTTTAGTTGCTTCGTCGGCATAGTACTACTCAGCTTCAATATTTTTATCTATAATGTACTTTTATGTGAAATGTTTTCCATTTAAATCTTTGTAGTTTACGAAGATTTAAAGATGGATCTTAGGCAATTTTTACAAATCCTTGGGTATGAATTTAATCAATATAAGTCCTCCTTTAGTCTAAAGTTTTCCTTTCTTATTGTAGCTCAAAGCTGAAGGAAATCCAGATTCCATCTTAGTGACTGTAAAGGTATTCCCCTCAACAGTATACTTCACATCATGATCAACTGAACCAAAAACTTAGATGGATTTAATCAAATCAGATTTGATTGAAATAGTTGTATTCTAAACGCAAGGAAAGAAAGTATAGTCGAATTGATCTACGAGATATGTTTGGAGATCTTCATCTTTAACTGCGCAGAAATAATTAAATCCTTTAACTTTTATGAGTTTTTAGCATGTTGATGATTTGAAGTCTGTTGAGATTCCGATGATAGTAGTTGAAATACCACTGTTAGCGATGTCATTGATCAACTGCTATTCACCAGCCACTGAATTGTCATTTACATCAGTAAGCATTACGATTCTATTCTCATAATTTTAGAGTTTATGTTCTTGCATAAAACTTTGGATAAAATTGACAAGTTTTTAAACATTTTATCTCGAGAGATCTTTTACGTATGTGCTTTTTAATATTGTAGTCGCTTAGTTTTCAAAAATTACAAATGAAAAAATATCGTTTTATTGAAGCTTATCGTACATCATAAGTATAGCTTTTTTAGCTAGAGATAAACGACTTGCAGAGGCTTTAGGTTTACCCTATATATACTTATATTATTATAGAGCACCGTTCATTGAGCCTGAAACATCAAGACATAGGATGACATTTAAAGGCCTTCCTCTTTTTTATCCATCAGCTGAACTTTTAATGAAAAGACTTAAGAAGTAGTTTCTGTTGGGGAGATCATAAAGATCACAGTTGCTAATGGCAAGTCCATGATGAACTTAAAGTAAAGATTTGGCTTTGTCACCCACTTAGAAGTAATTTTCATTGAAAATTCCACTGTGTGTAATGTGATGATAATCTGGCAAATGATTGGATTAGAGTGATTATGAGAAGCCTTGGGCATTGAGAGCACCTGAAACATTTCCTCCCATTTCTATATCTTTTGTTTTTATAATATTTTTATTCTTTCTTTGTAGTATAAAGCATATTGTATAATCATTTCTGGTCATATAAATCACTATACCAGAACCAATATTTAAAGAAATGCAGGCCTATATCAATCCTAAAAAGTTAAACGTCGAAATATCCCCTGTATGTAACCCATGATTTGACTTACTTCTTAATAATTTTTTTATGATTTCTTGTATTTAAAAATTTTTTATTGATTAGATAAACTATCAAATAAAAACCTTCATATCTCCGTTGATTTTTCCATTACAAACTGAACATTTTTCAGTTGACCGCACTTCGATTATGCATTTTTAGCAATATGCCGCATGTGAGCATGGAAAAACAAGGCGAGATCGCTCATTTTCATGGCATATAACACAAAGAGGAATATCTTTTTTCAAAGCTTTCAGGATTCTATTGTTGTACTTTTAATAGTTTTAAGCTTGGATGGATCTAGTTTCTTAAGCAATCACTCTTGTACTCTACTGGAAGTGTTAGCTGATATTTGCTTTGATTTATTTTTTCAGGGATTAGATTAAAGTTCTGGTCTTTTCTGATTAGAGCTTGATTATTTCTTAATTTTTCTTTTTGAGCTATTAATGTTTAATAAAGATTTACTTCAAGAGATTTTAATTTACTTTGATCATTTACTCTAATTTTTTAACCTAGATGTGAGACTGGTTGATACAAACTAAAAAAAAACTGGCGCCATAGTTTCCATAACTACTAGTTGTAATTCCATTCATGGTTGTAGAAATATAGGTTGTTAAACCGGCAACATTGACTCTTCTGAACTTGCCAGGCACCATTCCCATGTGCTTTGCCGCTCTGTAAACATCACTATCACCTGTATAGAGGCCACTACCCCAAATAGATCCAGAGGCATTGCAAGTTCCAAGACATTCGTATTACAAATTACCAAGATCTTTACACATTTACTTAGTATGATAGATAAGAAAAATAATTAGGTCAAACATATTTGATTAATAAATAAAATCATCAATAATTTTTCCCGATGTTTATGACTCCAAGCTAAACTCCTAAAGTTCACAAAAAAGTATATTGTGATTTTAAACTTGGTTTCATGAATTTCTGTTGTATTTTTCAATCAATTAGCATAACATACGGGAACAGATATATGAGATTTTTCAGTTTGTTCGAGCTCAATAATAAGAATAGAACAAAATAAAAAAGGTTTTTATTATTTCCTAAGCCTTAATTCCAAGCACAAATATCATTTTTAAAAATAGTCATCATTTTTTTTATTTTATAATGTTGCGGATGTCTTCCTAAGTGAGTTTGAAATCGGGCCTTATTTATTGTTATTGTTATAATATTAAGAAAAAATTAATCAAAATCAAAAAACAAAGACAAATGCAAAGAAGATCAAAAAACTTAAAAAACTTAAAAAACTAAAAAAAAATGGATCTTCCATCTAATCAAATCTAATAATAGAGTTTTTTTTCAAGCTCGTAAGATTATGGTGAGTTTTTATAAAAAAGCACCAAGAAGATTAATATTCAAAGGTTTTAGGATGTTTGCAGAGAGACCTTGACCGACTTAATTGATAAATACTTTATTAATATCTCACAGGAACAGTTTTAAATTCTCATCGATTGCATCAAGGAGTTCTGCCTCAAAAATCCCACCCTTAAAAATTGGAAAGAGCTGGCTGCTTCTGTCATATACTTTTACTACTCAGACCTATTGGAAATACCCAACACGAAACAATTCTGCATCATGAACAATCTGGGAAGCAAAGTTTTTAACAAGCGTTACAAGAAATGTTGCGTGTATTTTAAGCAAGAAAAATAAATTTTTCATAGCTTAAATCAAAAAGTAAAAAAATAATAAAACTAACAAAATTCTAAGTCTAGCAAAAATTTAGAAGCCAAAGGAAAGTCATAATCGCTTAATGATTTATCGAGTGTTGATTTACTTGATAGCATTTTTGATGACCTGTTTCGTAAGCGTTTTTTTCAATAAAATAGAAGAGAGATAATTATCAGGTTTGCCGAGATTATAGACAAATGCTACTATCCCAACATCTAACATTTGAAACAAGTTATAGTAGAAAATTCGAAGACAGCAACACTGCTTTACATTTTTTACTACAATATCAAAAAACTCAAAGCAACAAACTTCTACTTCTGCAAATTTAAATCTGTTGTGTAAGACAGATTGAATATAACACTCAGGAAGGAATAGCTCTCTGCTATGGAGAAAGTGATAGATGTTTACTAAAAAAAAATTTAGGATGAAGAAGAAAATGATATGTGCAAGCAAGAACCGGTAAAGGGCTAGTAAGGATAGTATCACTTCTATTGATTGTTAATACTTTAATTTATGTAATTATCAGTAGTAATAAGACAAAATGTTGCCTCGGATTTCTTATTTAAACTCTAAAAGAGTTTATCTGTTGAACTCACTTGTTTCAATGTTGCCTATTGTCTTGGATTTGACTCTATCGCCCTTGTTTTGGAAGATACCTGAGTATTAGATTTAGCTCTAACCTTACCAATAACTCAAAATCAACTAGTGCTCATGCTTAGAATTTGTGATGAGCTCGCAGTTGAGGAAATATTCCACACGAATTATCTTCCATTCATGCATTTTTTCATAAATGATTATCCTGAATAGAGAAATAAGTACCATTCCTAAACTATGGACATGATGGTCTCTTTGTTGAGAACATAGATAGTTTGGATGGGTCTAAACAGTTTGTTATGAAGGAAACTATCAATAGCTAGTTTGATATTTGCTTTCTTTTTATCATATTTTTGGATCTACTCGCGAGTATTGTATCTCTCTAGTCTTCTAATTTTATTTTACAACTTGTTGCGTGGATATCGTATGATGTATCGCCACTAACAGTACTCGAATTTCTTCATTTTGTCAAAAATATCGTTGTTTTATTTGTTGATTTCGATGAAGCTTTCGCTGTAACTTTTTGTTTTTGTTTTTAAATTTTAGTTGAGATTGACTGCCCATGATACTATATAGACTGCAGTTTTGAATATTTTATAGATTGAATTCAGCTTATCAGACACTGTAAGGTTTTAATTACCAGCGATGAGGGTTGCAAGTTACTTCGCCTCATTCAGTGGATACTACATTAAAGATGTTATAAAATCGTATACCTTTCTTCGCAGGTCGATTTGACCAAAAATACTTCTGAGACTAGTTTGAACATGATTCAATTCAATCATATCAAAACTAAGTGGTTTGAGATCTTCGAGCCAGTTCAAAAATTTAACAATCAGTTTTTAATAGTTTTTATTTAGAAAGGTTTATAAAATGGAAAGATTTCTTGTTTTGAAAGTGAGTGAGGTGGCATGCCATTTAAGGGATTACACTATAAATTTTTTAACATAAAACTCAGGTCTTTTCTTTTACTAACGTTTTGAATGATAGTAATTGTTAAAAGCGTAGAAGTTGGAGATCGGTTGATAGTAATTTTTGACGTAGGCCAGAATCAGGTCCGCTGAGATGCAGAAAATAATATCTCGAAGGATGCCCTAACATTTTTAGATGACTAATGCATTTTTATGCTCTTTGATGATGGCTTAAAACTCAATACAGTTAATTTTTTCATTATCTTTATCTTTATGAGTGGGGAGATTGAAGATCTTCTTACCCTTTTTGGAATGGAATATAAATTCAGGCTGAACACTCATATAATCATAGCCTTCGATTTTCCCGATAGCTAATTTATAATAATCTTTATTGTTTTTATTTTAGTGTGTGATGTCAACATCCTAGACCAAAGTGGCATTGAGTTCCTTATTCCAAATATTCATGATGCTAAGTGTCATTTGTTTCAATGAAAATTTGTTCTGCTTCCTTTATTCGAGCATTAACTCATTTTTTTATTCGAGTATTTACTTCATGTAGTTTTTCTATATTGCGTTTGATTAGTTCAAAGCACTTTTTGTTTTGATATTTATGATCATGTTATCTTTGTATTATTCGATTGAGAGGATTATGCCGAAGTCTAGATTCAATATTTGTTTCTTTTCGACTTTGAAAGTTGTTAGGAGTTTGTATTCGTAATGTTGTGCTATTTCTAGCCTGAATTCGGGTTACTAATATGGATTTCTGGGGGCATATTAAGCCATGTCTCCTTTGTTTACTAACTCTTCTAAAAATCTTTGTTTATGCTCCTCGATCTTAATTCTATCATTTGTATTGTTGATAAAACTGATAGGAGGGTACTGACTTTCTTCAATCAAAATTTTGCTGCCTCTTTAATATTTACAGGTGATAACTCTGTAGAATATTTTAGGCATTTTCTTCATTTTTTTCTTACGTAGAGCATACTATTTTGATTAATAACCACTTCCATGATGTTGTATCATATCTTTGGCATAATAGATGGTTTTTAATTGTTGTAAGTCGATTTGAGTCCATTCTGTCAAGCTGACCTACTAGAATTCATCAAAACAAGCTTGTATGTCTATCCTCTCTTAGTTGGTAAGTATGAAATTGTGGCTTTCTTTAGGAATCAAGACTAAATTTTATGATCTCGACTTGGCATAGAAGAGAGCTTGACTTTTGTTGATTATATGCACAGTTGGTGTGAAAACCACAAGATTAAATGAATTGCTAATCGAAATGTATCTTTTGAAGATAAGGTGTTCCTAATTACCATACCTGATAACTTATTCTTCGGAGATATTACTTAAGCGTTTCTTGTTTCTCATATCATTGGTTTAAGTATCACTTCCAAAATCGTTGACAAAATCGATCATGGATATTTTGAGAGATTTGCTTTCTCTTTTGATGTGTTCTTTGCCTGATTGATAGACCATTATTTGTCTGGAATTTAGTTCTCCTGTAAAAATTTATATGTAATCTTTGTATTTCTAAAAGAATTGTTTTAGTATTTCTCTCTAATGAAGTTTCTAGTTTTATAGATTTATGATTTCATTTAAAAATTTTTATTATTACTCCCATTGCCTCAGTTTGTTTTTATTCTTTTGTAGCTCTCGATGATATTCTACTTGTATACCAGGAAGTGTAGTTTGATGGTATGTAACTTCTCCCTCTTTAATCCTAAAATTAATCTACTTTCTGGCCAAATTAATAAACACTATCTGAGGATAGATAACTATTTTCATTATGTTCTACGAAAATTACATAAA
>Ga0194117_10004122_pt1 | contig 14059 bp, 17 predicted proteins | sample TA2MahsurfametaG_FD_160579 | JGI IMG/M metagenome (GOLD analysis project Ga0194117, IMG submission 160579) | Freshwater microbial communities from Lake Tanganyika, Tanzania - TA2015009 Mahale N1 surface | ecosystem: Environmental > Aquatic > Freshwater > Lake | place: Tanzania: Lake Tanganyika...
AAATACACGCCTAGTCTTTGATGATTTTATTATTTCAGATCGAGCAGTCAGAACACCATTCAGGATTTGATATTGCACTATTTTACGATCTCTTATGCTGTTTAGATTATCATTGCTCTCCAAAACTGTTAAAAGTTGATTTGAGCAGCCAAGAATGTCAATGTTACCAGAAAATTGAACCCCGAATGTCTCAGCTTTAGATGCAACTAACAAAACTTTGCCAGAGCTACTGATCCACACAATGTAATCTGACAAACCATAGAATTGTATTGCAGCTGACCCATCTTCACCTGTAAATGCAATTACCTCAGATGGATAAATACCTTTATTCCCTGTAATTTCATCAATTCTTAAAGACCATACTTTTTCAAGCACTTCCTCGCAGTTTGCGGTAAAACAAAAAAGTAGAATTAGTAGGTAAAGTTTTATTCTTTTCATGGGTTTTTATTTTGATTAATATAGAATTTGTATTGAGCCGCCGGAGACTACTCTTGTAGCGGGATTTTTATTAGGTTTTCTCAGTTTTCCTCTATTAATGAGTTTGTTGAGATGTTTTTGAGAATTTTGAGTTTTCCAGATTTGGAGAAGGGAATGGCGTCGGGAAGCTGGAGATCAGCTCCCCAGTCTGGAGGGGTTGCGGCAAATCCTTGGGTGCAGTTGGGGCAGGCAACCTTGAGGCCAATCAGATCGGGAGCGACTGAGCAGTTGATCTCGTACCTTGGACAGTACTCCGGGAGGATTGCCATAGCAGGTGCGATATCTGGAATCAGGCCTAATTCCGTGGATCTTCACACTCTGTCGGTGCAAAGGGTGAGATTGGTAGAGTTTTTCTCCGAAAATTTTTTTTAAAATCTGTAACGGCCTCGTTCCGCTGAACAAAACCGACCCCTTTCGGAGGGACTGTAGGAGCATTGTCCCAAACACGAGTGAACCTTCGTGTTTGACATTAAAGCCACTTTGAGTAGGTTCTCTAATATTTTATGAGCAAGGAATTCGTCGCCTACTTTCGTGTTTCAACGGACAAGCAGGGGTTAGGCGGAAACGGGCTCGAAGCCCAAAAGGTCGCAGTGCGAAAATTTGTGGAGCTTCAAGGTGGCACCGTTCTGCGATCCTTCGAGGAAGTTGAGAGCGGCGCCAACAACCTCCGGCCCCAACTAGCGGCGGCGATCCAGCTAACCAAGTCCCGCAAAGCAATGCTCTGCATCGCGAAGCTTGATCGGCTCTCTCGGAATGCGGCCTTCCTGCTGACGCTTCAGGAGAGCGGCGTGGATTTCGTCGCCTGCGATATGCCGAATGCCGACAAACTGAGCATCGGGATCATCGCCCTTCTTGCGCAGAGGGAGCGCGAGCTAATTTCGGAGAGAACAAAGGCTGGCCTCGCTGTTGCCCGTGCAAGGGGCGTTAAGCTAGGCGGTCCGGATCCATCAAAAGCATGGCTAAAGGCAGCCAAAGCCATCCAACAGCGAAAGCGAGGCTTTGCTCGTGAGATCTATGCCTCAATCGAGGAGATCAAAGGCACCGGAATCACGAGCCTTAGTCGGATTGCAGACTGCCTGAACAAGCGCGGGGAGCATTCGAGGCGCGGTGGAAGATTCACCGCAACCACCGTCAGGCGCATCCTCCAATCTGTCGCTGAGTGACGGGTGGGATTTCGCTTGGGTTTAAACCTACCATCGATACCACGAGTAGCAGATTTGCTACGCGAAAAATATCCCATTTTTACTCATTACTTTTGATTTTTAAAAAGCTGCGTACAGACTTCGGATCAGAAGGTTGCAGGTTCAAGTCCTGCCCGGTGCACCAACTTAACCATTCTCAGGCAATAGGTTAGGGGGCTGAATAGAAACCCAGTTAAGTCCACCACCGATCCATGGGCCATTTCTGGGCCATTTCTTAGGATCTCTTGCGGGCGACCACGGTTCCCATCCGACGAACGAAGTGGCACTGGAAAGTTCCCGGCTCAAAGAGGCGCGCCTGCCTTGAAGCAAAAAAACAGGGGGGAGGCGGGATTCACCGAGCGGGGCTTCAGGTTAGAGGACACCTCCTTTCTTGACTCTCTGAAGATTCCCTCGCAGCAACGAACGGGAAAGGATGCTATTCGATTTTTAAGTAGCGGGTGAGGCCTATGACACATGCCGGAGTTGCCGCTGTCGCCACCCCATGATTTGCTTTTCTCGTCCGAACGAGACGCATCAAGAGCGTCGTCGGGGAGAAATCCCGACGACCAGCGACCTGCCCTGAGTCAGTGGGCAAGGTGCTTTGGAAACCGGCGACGGTTTCCGATGTGCGGGCGAAAGCCTGAACCAATAATTCGACTCCTGTGTGAAGGCCGTCGTCTCATAAGCCAAACGACGGCCTTCGTCTTTCAACAACCCTCTGGGTGCGTGGCGATCGACAGCAATGCCATGCACGCTTCACTGAGGATCATACCGTCGAGCAGAAACCATCATCTCTGGAACAACAACGGCATCTGGTGGTGCCACTTTACGCTCCACCATCACGACCACACCAAGCAGCGGATCCGCCGATCGACCGGCACCCGGTTGCTCGAGGAGGCCCGCCAAATCCGAGACTTCCTGCTCAACGTCTTGCCTACCACCTCCGCCTGAAAGGACTCGAAGATGAAAACGTTTAACGGAATCAACTATGCGTTCCGCCCTGAGAGCTACTGGAACGACACCACGGTCCAGCAGGCTATCCTCCGTGGAATCAAGGGCACCAAACGACGTCAACTGATCGCAAACGCTCTCTCCGAAGGGACGCTTGAGAAACTGGGCGATGAGCTTCAATCAGCGGAAGTGAGTGATGAGGTCCGCGATCAACTTGGTCGAATCCATCCGAGCCTCATGGGGGGTGAGTATCTGCCGAGCTACCAACGTCAGGAAACGGAAATTGTCCGCATCGAGCTGGAGTCGACCACCTCGGACGTGATCAGCATCCGGGGGCGATGTTGGAAGCGACGCATCCGCTATAGGGTCGTCGACGAATACCAGGAGACCTTTGAGGTCAAGCCGGCCACCAGCCAACGTCCCTTCACCCTCGGGCAATTGATCCGGTTCATCGACCGCGTCTCGCACCAGGACCTCTGGGGCCCATTCTCGCTGGCCTACAACGAACTCAACGCCGATGGAGGCACGGAGCGCCGCCGGCTGCGGCATTTCACCCGCATCAGCTCAGACATCTATCCGCAGCTTCACGACCACTTCGAGCACGTCTTCACGGAATGGGTGCGAGAGGCAGACGCCGATGCAGATCTGGAGGAGGCTCATGAAGACTGATTCGCCCACCAACACACCCACCAACCCCAACTTGTTCGCCGAACTCTGGGCGGTGGAATCTGCCAAGTTCAAAGACTCGATGGCAAAATCGGGAATCATCGTGACTCCTATCCGGCAATCCAGACGCCAGGCCACGCCTTGGTCGACAACCCTATTGTTCGTGTCAACGCGGAAGACGTTTTCCTCATCCCAGACTCCTGTCGCCTGACGAACAAGCCCTTCCAGAAACCTGCATGGCTAACGAGCTACGCGAAACTGGCTCTCCGGATGAACTGGGGCGTCTCGGAAAGCACTCTCGGCGAGAATCGGAATCTGGCGAGCTGCTCCCATCGAACTGGTGGAGCCCTGGACCCGTGGAGCCACAGCTGTTGGCCGAACTGTTCCGGCCACGGGGACCTCGACCAGAGCGACGACGATGAACCTGCCATCGTTATACAGGCAGCTGCCGAGGGTCGATTTGCGTGCGCCTTGTAGGGCTTGAGGCGAAGCGGTCGGTTGGTTCACGTTGGGCCTCGATGCGGTTCTGGTGGGTCAACCACAGGCAGACCTTCGCCGAGGAGGTTGGTGGCCATTACATCTGGTGCCCAAAGCACAAGAAGGATGGAGCACGGAACCATTTCTACGAAACCCTCAGAGAGGTCCAGCGAGGCGACCTCGTCTTCTCATTCGCCGACGCCCATCTCCAAGCAGTCGGCGTTGCGAAACTGCCGTGCTACTCGTGCCCGCGGCCGGATGAATTCGGGAAAGTGGGCGAGGCTTGGGATCAACGAGGGTGGCGGGTGGACGTCCAGTTCCAGAGATTCCAGCGACCACTCCGCGTGGCTGCGGTGGCCGACCAGATCGCGTCCCTGCTCCCGACCAAGTACTCACCGATTCAGCGCGACGGCCGAGGGAATCAAGGGGCCTACCTCGCGGAGGTTTCACGCGAACTGGCCCGTCGCCTCCTAGAACTCGCCGAATCGGTATTACTGCCCCTGATCGATGCCTCGGCACTTCGAGACAGTGACCCGGAGACCTTGGCTGACCCAGTGGTGTTGCTGGAATGGGAGGACTCCCTGCAGCAGCGCATCGCGGAGAGCGGGTTGATACCTGAGACGACCCGAAGGGCCTTGATCCAAGCCCGACGCGGTCAGGGTCGCTTCAAGGAGAATGTCTATCGGATCGAGCGTCGGTGCAGGGTCACTGGGGTTTTCAATCCAACCCACCTGATCGCCAGCCACATCAAGCCGTGGCGCGAATCGAGCGACGAGGAGCGACTTACCGGGAGCAACGGTCTCCTCTTGACCCCTTCGATGGATCACTTGTTTGACCGCGGTTTCATTACCTTCGCTGACGGTGGCGAGGTCTTGGTCTCACCGGTCGCGGACAGAGAATCCCTCGACCGGATGGGGATACCGTCCGGACGTCACCTCCAAGTCGGTTCCTTCAACACCGACCAACGCCACTTCCTCCAGTATCACCGAGAAGAAATTTTCCTGAAGTCGGCGTTTTAGCTCGGGGTATTCCTCTGAAACGACCGAGTCGATCTCACCGTCGCGTGGTCGCTGAACCAGTGGTCCTGCCGGACGAATCCCGGAACGTGGTCCGCTCCGAACTACCAGAGGTGTGGGCGGTCGCCGAGCCGGTGCTACGCCCTTTGCCGTCGGTGAACGTGGTTCGCTCGCCGTTTGCGCCTGTGGGCCGTGGCCGTGGCGGCCAAGACAAAGCACGCGGTAAGGAGCGTGGCTCCGGAAAAAAATGCCCTCCCTCTTTACGCCGGGACATACTTGCGACAATCGGAATTCAGTCGGAGCGCAATCGGAATCAGCGGGGCTGAAGCGGAGCTGTCCCATGCCGCTTTCCTTTCATGGTTTGGTCCCTTTCTTGGTCGCCCAAACTTTCACCCCCTCTGGATCAGTTTTGCGAGGTCATGTCAGGCTGCTCGGGAGCACCAAACGCGGAAAGAAAACGGTGAGAAAATCGCGGCCATGACGGCCGCCGTCGAAGCGATTTGAAATCGGGAGGCTGAGGAAGCCGGAGTTCTGGATCCGCGAAGAGCTCACCCACAGCAACAAATCGGTGATCGGGCCCAGTGGCGTTGTGCCAGGCATTCAGGGCGGGAATGGTCCATTGAAAATCGACCAGAAACACGGGCTTCCCATCGGCCCTCCAATAGCGGTTGTCCTCGAAGCGAACCCGATGCTCGAAACCGGAGATGGAGACCAAGGTTCCGTGTTTGGGAACCACGACCAGATTGCTTCGGATGAGGGCCTGAATGGAGCGCCCCATGACACGCACCGCCGCAACGGATTCGACCGGTGCGATAACGGTGTTTCGTTCCACGATCAAACCGGTGATCTGGCATCCGTCTTCCGAGCCCAACTGGATTCCCGCATAGCCGGAGCTTCTGGCACCATCGTTCCACGAGATATTCTCCCGAACTTGGCAATCACGGTCGGCGTAGGCGGCTCCTGAATAGGTATATACCAAAAATCCCGGACCGTGGTTGTGGTGGGAAAAGTTCCGGATCAAAGAACTCTCCTCGCATCCCCCGTCCAAATCGAACCCGCCGCCATCCCGGAGGCAGGAATGGTTCCCGTAGGATTCACAACCCTCGATCGTCACCCGACGGCAGGCATGAGCCCAGATACCCACCGGACCACCACGCTCGTTGCGACACGCATCCCCGTTGCCCGCCGCAACACAGCCTCGAATCAGGGCGGTATCAACTCCATCGATGAAAATGCCACTGCCCGAATGATGTTTCCGTTCATCAGGATCGCCGGGGTTTCGCACGGCGACGCAATCCTCGATCCGAACCCCCGCGTGGGGCCGCGAACTCCTCCCGGCGGGATTGCCTCCGTACACCATGATTCCGGCATAGCGATTACTAGACGTCAGGCACCGTTCGATCACGACGCCTTCAAAACCCATCGAGCGCTGGCTGGCATCCACCATGATTCCATGCCATCCGAAGCCCGTGATCGAACAGTCCTGAATCACCACACCGGCCACTCGCTCCGGGGTCTCTTGGTTCCGATCACAGCGGATGCCGTCTCCCAAATTGCCGGCCGAGGCAATGATCTTCAGTTGTGAAACCGTGATCCAAGAAGTCTCTCGGATGAGGAGGCCAGATTCCTTGCCGGGGCGAAGGGTCGCTTGCCCGCGTCCATAGCAAGTGATTCGCACCGGTGACTGCCGCGTTCCGCCACCGGCATGTTCGATACGAAGCCCCCCTTCAAAGATGGCCCCACCTTCGAGAAACAGCCCATCCCCGGGCGCGAGACGATGATCCGCGATGTGCCGATTGACCCGCTGCAAGGTTTTCCAAGGTTCTTTCGGCGACATCCCTGAATGGGAGTCCTTTCCGCTGGGTGAAACGTAGAAATCGGCCGCGTTTAGGCAGCATCCCACGCCCACCAGCCCGAACGCCCATTGTGACCACTGCCTGGAAATCCTGAACAACATGGATCCACTCAAGGGCATCGTGAATGACCGCCGAGTTGAATGCTTAAGAAACGCCGACATCCCCAACCCCAGTCAAGCCTGGCGCCGCTACCCGCGAACCGCGCCTCGGCCCAAAACCGGTCGAGCCTCGGTGAAAGGCCCGATTTCCCAGAACCTCGCGGAGGCCGCTGCCGGGCGAAAAGGGGTCACCGGTAAAGCAAATGAGGCCGATACCCTTTTCCCTAAAGCGAGGTCGCGTCAGACCTTCCGCAGTCAAGTAACGACCATCAACTAGCGCCTGAAACTCCCATCTCCTCTGGAACAGTTTTTTGAGGTCCGGTCAGGTCGAATCCACCCCTTGTTCATCGGAGATAAGAACCTCACCAGCTGAGAACCAGAGGCAGGCCGAGGTCGCCCGCATCGAACCGGAATCCACCCCATTGGACGCCATCACCAGTCGTACCGGGTGAAACGCGGCCCTGATTCACGACCAAGTCGTCGACGAGCACTCAACCGAGTTGCGCTGCAATCCAAACAGCAGCGACCGCCCGTTGAGCCTTGGTGAGTTCATAGAGTTGATCGATGCGATCTCCGAAAAGGACCTCCAAGTCCGTGCTCGCAGGCCTTTTATGAACACAACGCTTATGGAAACACGCAGCGCCGCCAGCTGCGCCCGTTCACCCGGATTGACTCAGACTTCTACCTGCACGAGCCGGAGCATTTCGATAACGTCTTCGCAGAATGGGCGGCCGGGAGAGAGTCTGAGGCTGGAGGTGACGACGATGGGTAGAAAGGCACAAAACGGTTCGAGGGCGCGTCCAGCTGCCGCTCAAGTCTGCCCCTGAATGGGCAACCGCACCCACAACCCAAAGACCTGCCAGGCTACCGATGAGTTCTTCCCCCAACACAACCAACGCCATTTTAGGACCTCCGGAGAAACGTTGGCTGGTGTGGCATCCAACGCCGCCATCATCGTTTGTGGGAGGTTTGCCGCTAACGAAAATCACAGGGCGAGATCTTGAAAATCGTCGCGGGTTTTCCGAAATTTGAGGGGGAGATGGGGTTGTATGACATCGGCGCAGACTATGCTCGCTCGCCAGCGCCTTAGGCTGGGCATTGTGAATGTCGGTTTTTGGGTGACGGCCTCGATCGTTGGTCTGGCGTGGATCAGGACCGGCCGCCACCCGTCCGAGGAGATCGACGCCGCGCTGCTTGTCGCCGCTGCCGTTGCAATCCAGGCGGTCTTTGACGTCATTGGCGGGTTTCTGCTCCTCCCGGGCGGACAGCCCAGGCTGAGGGTTTTCCTCCGGAAGTGGGCCCGTGGTGTCACGGTCCATGGTGCCATGTGGATGACCCTCGGATACGTCGCGGCTCTGAGCCTGCGGTGGTCAGGCGGCTTCTGCTCCGGGATGGCCGCCTCTATCATCGTCCTCGCGCTGGGGAGGCAGTTCCTCCACGGCGCAATCCATGGATTCCGATTCAGGCGATGGATTCCCGAAACGGGTGAGGGCGTACTCGTCACCCAGGTGGACGATCCCTCTTTCACCGGAGGGCATGTCGGGTTCGGATCCGATGCGACCATCCTGCTCCCTGAGACCTGGTGCCATTCCCTTCCCATTGACGAACTCCGGGTCGAATTGTCGCGGCGGCGGTGGGCGGCGGAGAAGGGACTTCCCCTGCGCACCCTGCTTTTTGTCCTCTTGTGGAACCTGACTGGTTGCTGCATCGGGAATTGGGCATTCGATTTCGGATCGTTCCCCACGGGCAAGGCCCTGATAGGGCAGGCGTGCTGGATGACTCTCTGGAGTTTCCTAGGTCTGCTCGTCTTGCCGGGACTGAGTCGATTCACGGTCTTCGCCGCCGACCAAGCAGCCATCGCAAACGGACTCGATCCGTCTCAGTGGATCCGAAGGTTTCCCACATGGGTTGGCGAGGATGGAAGCCAATCTTGGTGGGTCGAGACGATCTTCTACCCGATTCCGTCGGCAGACCGGCGGATTGAATCGCTTGAATTCCTTGTTCGGGGCCCGATCCTCGGGAACTTGGCCAGGTCCCAACTTTTCTACTCGTTGGCCGGACTGACCCTGCTGGGCCGTGCGGTCCACTGCAACGTGGGTCGCCCCGCCCTTTGGGTATTCCCGCCCACCGCCTGACATCAATCAATCTCAACAATCGGTATGATTCCCTGGGGGGGCCCCTGGTTGGACCAAAAGCCGGTTTGGGGTGGGTGAACAGCTTTGGCATGGGTCTGACCACCAGCCTTTCAGCAATCCCACGACACGCTCACCCGTTTCAGTAAGGCTGACGAGCGCCCAGTGGGGAATCTCCCGTGCCCCCGAGCTGAATGCACTGTTCGACGACCTGAACCCTGCGTTCGATAACCTCTGGGACGCCGACGGGGACGGCGTCCTCGACAAGGACTGCGGCGGGCCCAGTCCGTTCGCCACAGCGCACCTCTGCCTGTAGGGGAGTGAACTCCGCAGTTTGGAGTGGGTCTCAGGCCCCTTAATGCAGGCGCCCCGCCCCCTCCGGGCGGGGCGCTTATGCCGTGGCAGTTGCCGGCCTCACGATTGTCAGCAGCGAAGGAAGCCGTGCTCTGGTCCCTGGGTGCAGTCGCTGCCACCACGCAACCCCAGGCCCAAAGATGCGGGCCCCGTGCCGGATCGCTCCCTCCTGTAATCCCAATCCCGACCCAATGGACAGGGCCTCGCGGGATGGGCGCTTCGCGCCCTGTGCTGCAGGGCACTGCAGCACCCACCTTAGCTTTGACCACCTCTGTGATACCCCTTGTGAAGACCTAACTCTGCAACGCCCGGCGGCTTGACCTCGAAACGGTCTTGGAGGCCTCATTTTCCTCCGTCGATAGCGGGTGGAACCAAAATGAAATGGTTTTTAACCTTGCACCCGAGGGCACCTTTTCTAATCTCCGCGCTCTTTAACGAGGAGAAACTGAGAGCTGTTATGCGTCGTCCGAAGGGGATCAAGACCAAGAAGTCCGTTGCCAAGCGCTTCAAGATCAGCGCCAAGGGCAAGGTATTCGCCCGCCATTCCGGTATGCGTCACTTGCTGTCCGGCAAGAGCGCCAAACGCCGTCGCCGTCTGGGCGAGGACAAGGAGCTTCATCCCTCCGACGTCTATAAGATCAAGGCCTGTCTCCCGTTCTCGCACTGATCCGTGCTCCGCGAACCTCCCACTGATTTCCGACCATGCGCGTCACCAACGCTCCCGCCTCCCGCAAACGTCGTAAACGGATGCTCCAGCTCGCCAAGGGCTACCGTCTGAAGCGCAGCAAGCTGTACCGTTACGCCTCCGATGCCGTCGACCACGGTCTGCAGTACGCCTACCGCGACCGCAAGACCAAGAAGCGGACCTACCGCAATCTCTGGCAGATCCGCATCAATGCGGCTGCGCGCGCCGCGGGCATCACCTACAGCCGATTCATGGAAGGCCTCAAGGCCGCCCAATGTGGGCTGGATCGCAAGGTCATCGCCGACCTCGCCGCCACCGACAGCCCGGCCTTCGCCAAGCTCGTCGAGCTGGCCCAGGGTGGTCTGAAGTCTAAGGCTGCCAAGGCCTGAGCCAGCAGCCAACCCCGGTATCAACCGGAAAGACAGGGCGGTTCACCTCGGGTGGCCGCCCTTTTGGTTGTCGACGGATCCTTCGCGGGCAAACGGCGAGGCCAGCACCTCCCTGCCCCCCTCCGCCAGCTCCCCTCCCACGTCACCCAGACGACGCGCCTGACGCCGGATCTGCCGCAAGGAGTGGCGGGTCAGACCGATGAGTCCCCCGGGGGTCAGGACCATCTGGGCCGTGCTCGTGAGGGTCAGCATTGGATTGAACGGACTCATCCGCCGCATCGTGCGCCAGACCGCCTCAGTCGCGTGTGCCTCCTCCTCCACGACAAAGTCCAGAAGGTGCACGCACAAAAGGCAGCCCACCATCGAGATCGCGATGACCAGGTGGTAGTCCCAAATGGTCTGCCCCAGGAAGATCCCAAGACGATCCGGGAGCACACGGAGCAGGAATCCACCCAGGACCGGGCCGAGAGCGGTCATGAGGCTTGTGAGGGCGAGGAAGGCAGCGACGTAGGGGGCCTTGTTGGCGGGGGCCAATTTGAGCATGAGGTTGAACTGGCAGAGCTGGAATCCCGCGGTCGTGGCTCCGACGACCAGATAGGCCAGGGCGAGGTGCCAGAAGAACCGCTCCCCAGCGAGGCTCCAGAATACCAGTCCCGAAAGCGCCCAGACGATCGAGGCCACATAGAGCACCGGCTTGCTGCCGAACCGGTCACACAGGAAGCCCCAGCCGCGGAGAGTCAGGATTCCGCCCACACCCGCCAGGGCCGTCAACAACCCCACCTCTCCCATCGATCGGTGGAGTCCCTCGAGGAGGAATACCGTGTAGAACGGCTGGCCGAGGTTCAGGAGGAAACCCCAGCAGCCCACGAACGCCACGAGCTTCAGATAGTTGGCGTCCCGCAGCGGTTCGGCGATCTCCCGCCAGTCGGGCGGCACTATCTCCCTGCGCGAGACCGACGCAGGAAACGTCATGCGCCTGAGGAAGTAATACCCCACCAACCTTCCCAATCCCGCCACGGCAAAGATCCAGCCGAATGTGGTGAGGGAATTGCCGCCCCTTCCGGCGACCGCGCTGGCCGCCAAGACCACCACCAGCGTCCAGAATCCGAAGATGAGATTGCGTCGACCGAAATAGGTCCCACTGAGCCGCGGAGGCACCAGCTGGGCGATGGCGGCCGACCAGGCGACGGCCGTGATGCTGTTGGCCAGGGTCGCAACGATCAGGACTGCGGCGAAGACGACACCCCGTCGCGATGGCTGGAGGAATGGGAGCAGGCTGATCAGTCCCCAGGGCGCCGCATTCACCAGGAATCCAATCGCCATGATCCGCAGGAGCGACATGCGACGTCTCAACGCCGTGGCCAGGATGGGCTGGATGAGGTTGCACACGTGCGGCAGGGCCGCCATCAACCCGACCGCACCCGGACCCCATCCCAACGCGGCAACCGCGAAGGCGATGACGAACGGGAAGCTCGGCATCGTGAGGTTCAGCATCGGGACGCTGAAGCACGCTTCGATCGTCGCCGACTTCAGCGACAACACCAGCTCACGTCGTCCCATCTTTGGTTCCATCACGTTCGGGATACACCGGGCAAAGGGTCTCAAAGAATCTCGGTGCCATGGGGAAGCTGAGTCGGTAGCAGGAAGGTCCTGATCAGATCACCCTCCCCGCAGACCATCATGGTCTGGAGACCCGTGAACCATGGACCAGCCGGAACTTCAGGCCTCTCATCAAGCCAGTCTGCAAGCTGCCCAATGGCAGTAGCCGAAATCTTTCGCCCCTGAATTCTATCAAGAAAGTGACGCAGGAGTGCCGGCGGAATGTTCTTTCGGCGGACCTGAGGCATCAGGGGCGGCCGTAGAATCCGGACTCGATGGAATCCCTGAGGATTTGAATCTCAGCCGGATTGTCCTCGACAGCCAAACGCTCCGCCAACTGTCTCATGGCATCCCCACTCAGCATGTCCTCAGTGCTCAGGCACCGGGCAAACCGGATGACAGCCGACCGATCCGATGCTGGAAGGGAGGTTATTTCCCCAATGATTTGAGCCGCAGTCATGCTCAAAACCTATGGAGTGCCGGACATTGGGTCAAACTTCAGACACCCCACGGCCAAGGGGTGCTGCTTCCATGTCAGCCCTCTGCCGACCGGAGCGACCAGACGCGTCGACCCCCGACGATCGTGTGCAGGACCCGTCCACGCAGGCGCCAGCCGTGAAAGGGATTATTCGACGACTTGCTGGCCGTTTCGTCGCGCGACGAGGTCCACTCCTCATTCGGATCGAAGAGGGTGAGGTCTGCGACCCCGCCGACCCGGATTTCTCCACGGCCATCCTTGAACCGCAGGAGCTTCGCGGGCTCCGAGGTGAGCTTGGCGAGGGTCCCGATCAGGGAAAGGCGCCCCGTGTGAACCAGGGCCATCAACGACAGCGCCAGCTCGGTCTCAAGCCCCACGATGCCGAACGGAGCGTAGTCGAACTCGACATCCTTCTCGGATTGGGAATGGGGCGCATGGTCGCTGCTGATGATCGCCAGGGTGCCATCGACCAATCCCTCTAGGATCGCCTCCCGGTCCCGGGCGGAACGCAAGGGAGGGTTCATCTTGAAGTCCGTGTGGTAGTTCGGCCACTCGGGCAGCGGGGTTTCCTTGAAGAACCGAGCAGCCTGATCGGAACCATCCTCCCGCCAGAACTCCTCACTGCCCGCGATACAGGCTTCGGTCAGGGTAAAGTGGTGCGGACAGGCCTCACCGGAGATCGGCACCCCCCGTCCTCGTGCCTCCCGCAACAACCGGATGCTGCCGGCCGAGCTGAGGTGCTGGCAGTGGATGACGGTTCCGGTCTGCTCCGCCATGAGGATGTTCCGGGCGACGATGACCTCCTCGCCCGCCGCAGGCCACCCGGCGAGTCCCAGAATGGTCGAGTACTTGCCCTCGTGCATGACCCCCTTGGTGACCAGGCCGTAGTCCTGGCAGTGGTCCATGATTGGCAGATCGAACATCCGGGCATACTCGCAGGCCCGACGCATCAGGTCGTTGTTCTGGATGCAGTGTCCGTCGTCGGTCAGGGCGATAACCCCGGCCTTGTGGAGCGACCCGATCGGGGCGAGTTCCTCGCCGGCGATTCCCTTGGTGAGAGCGCCCGCGATTTCAACCCGACACTGGGCCTTCGCGGCGCTGTCCTGGATCAGGGCCACCGTGCCGGCATTGTCGATCGCGGGCGACGTGTTGGGCATGCAGACCACGGTCGAAAAGCCACCCCGCACCGCACACCGGGAACCGCTCTGCACGTCCTCCTTCTTGGTCTGTCCGGGCTCGCGGAAATGCACGTGGATGTCGATGAGACCAGGCGCCACCACCAGCCCGCGGGCGTCGAGGATCTCGGCGTCTGGGGGGCACTGGCCCCGCAGATCGGGACCCACTGCGGCCACCTTGCCCTCGACCACGAGCACGTCGGCGATCGCATCCAACCCGGAGGCTGGATCCACCACGCGTCCACCGGAGACCAACATCGAAGTCATCGTCCCGACACGCTATGGCAAAGCCCCGGAGCGGGAAAGTCCGCGATCAGAGCATCAGCGCGGCGGAAGGAAACCTGCCCGACGGGTCACCGGGCAGGAGTCCTTGGATACGAACTCAGCGGAGCGCAGCGCCGGCCGGGGCCGATGTCGTTCCGTCCTTCTTCGCCCGTTCGATGAACACATCCACCTGCTGCCCGACGTAGATCGGAAAGCTGGGGCGATCGAATTCGTAGATGACCTGGAGCACCCGAGTGTTCT
>Ga0194117_10004123_pt1 | contig 14050 bp, 14 predicted proteins | sample TA2MahsurfametaG_FD_160579 | JGI IMG/M metagenome (GOLD analysis project Ga0194117, IMG submission 160579) | Freshwater microbial communities from Lake Tanganyika, Tanzania - TA2015009 Mahale N1 surface | ecosystem: Environmental > Aquatic > Freshwater > Lake | place: Tanzania: Lake Tanganyika...
CGCGATACCAGCCAAGATAGGCAGGTGATAGGGCCGGATTGCTGAGAACGCAGCGCCGAGTGCAGTCACGGCAAACCCAAACCACCATGCGGCCAGCAGCGACGTCGGCCAGCCAAACATGCTGATTGCGCCGCCTAGCCAGGTCGGTAGGTAGTCTGTGTCGGGGATGTTGTAGTACACTATGCTGGCATGCTCCTGATTCCGGTCCTCCAACGGCAGATCGGTCTTCTGTGGCCACACTGCAGAAGGAATGGCAAGAGCCAGCGAGTTCACAAGAGGTCCTACGCCCATCGGCGGCTTGGAGGCTTGGGCATTGAGCACTTGAAGTGCATAGCCGTTGCCATCGATTCGATGCGTAAATTCGGGTTCGAGCGTTGTGGCAAGCGCCTCGGTGTTGTCCTGGCGCGACAGGGTGTGTTCGATGGCCTCAACACGCTCCCGGAACCCCGCCTCTAAACCGGAGCGTCCGGCCTGCTGACGGGTGAGAGCTATCAGGAAGACTAGGGAAGCAATCCCAGCAACTCCGAACAAGACTTTGAGCGTACTCACGGAGCCACCCAGCATCCGTACGAGGACGATCCCAGAGATCAGGGCATGGGCCAGTAACGATCTCGACCCAAACAAAACAAGCGCAAAGGCCATCAGCACAATGATGATCAGGGCGTAGCGATCTCGCACTACCGCCATGACCGCAACGGTCACTATAAATGGGAGTAGCGCCACCCACGTTGCATTGGCCAGCAGGTAGTTGCCAGTTTTATACCCTCCACTAGACATGCCGATAGTCGCGGCTCCGGCAGCCGAAAGAGCGACTGCCGCTGCAATGATGAAGAACCAGCGCTCTTCTGATGTCGCCGCCGCGTTTGCGAATGTCCATGCCCGCGTGCGTGCGTGCGGCACCGCGCGGACAGACCAGCACCCGAGTCCAAACAGCACCATAGCCGCGGACGCAATCATCGCCCACTGCGTCACCGCCGAGGCCGGGATTCCCTCTCGGTAGGGTCCAGGCGAAAGATCGAACAGTGCGCGCAGCAGTTCTGGTGCCACATGAAACAGTGCGATTCCGATGAGTACCAGATCAGCGAATGAACTAGGAAATGGCGCGTGAAGGCGCGGCCTTGCCAGCAACACGCACAGAGCGAAGCCTGATAACAGAGCGAAGGCGGCGGTCATCGCATACGCCTTTGCGCCACCTCGCGGTACAGCTCCGCGTACTGCTCAGCAACGGCGGCAGCACTGAATCGGCGAGCATTGGAGAAACCACGCTCCACAAGCTCCTTGCGGCGCTGCTCATCGAAGATGATGCGGAGAATTCCGGCGCGGATGCTCTCCGTGTCAAAGGGATCCACCAGTTCAGCCCCATCTCCTGCCACTTCTGGCATTGGTGACACATTGCTGGTGATCACCGGCCTCCCGACTGCCTGCGCCTCCAAGATTGGCAATCCAAATCCCTCACTTGTGGACGCGAATACAAGCAGGTCGCACTTTCGGTACTCCTCGATGATGGCCTGGTCGGTCAGCTGCGAGTCGCTCGTATATGAAATCTCGTATCTCATGAGCGTTTCAGCGAGCTCAGGAGTCAGGTCCCCGATGACCCGCAGCATGCAGTGAATCCCGTGAAGCGCCTGCACTACGCGGTGAAAGTTCTTGTTCGGAGATAGTCCGATGATCAGGACCGTCGGACAATCTGTATTGAATGGCTTGGGATACGGATCAAACCCATCGCAGAGACAGTCGGGAATGACTCGAATATCAGCCGAGATGCCACCAAGCGCGCGGCGGACGTGATCTCGTGTGGCGGTGGAGATCACGGTAACGATCCGCGAACGCCGCACCGGAATGCGTAGCCAAATGAGACGAAACAGCCAACGCTTTAGCCCGGTCAGTCGGTCGAGGGTAGCAAGATCGTGAATGGTCAGTATGGTGGAGTTTCGCCGCATGAACAGCGTGATGAAGTGCACGTCCCCCGTGACGTGATTCACATCAGCCTGACGACGCGCGGCCTCAAGAATGATGGCCAATCGCCGCCAGAGTCCGATGCTCTCGTGCGAGCAGATGTGTGGCGTACAAGCGATGTCTGACGGGAGATGCTTCCGAATAGCGCTGAACAGTCGTTCGATGCTGTGCTGTGCACGAAGTGGCCTACGCATGAACATGGAAACGGCAGTCGTGAGCATGAGGGAGGTTAGACAAAATTACTGGTCTTCATGCCGATTTGATGCCACTCGAGCCGCGAGGAATTCGGGCCATCAGCGGCCTGCATTCCTCTGACCGAGTTCAGCGAATTCACTGGGTGTCAGCATGCCCAGGGCGCTGTGTGGACGACCTGCATTGTGATCGCTCCGCCACGAAGTCAAGGTTTCCTCGGCGTCTTGGAGCGATTCGAAGACGTGCGCGTTCAGGCACTCCGCGCGCAGCCGCGCGTTGAACGACTCGATGTGCGCGTTGTCCGTCGGCTGCCCGGGACGGCTGAAGTCGAGCCTCACATCCTCTCGATAGGCCCACGCATCCAGCGCGCGCGAGGCGAACTCCGTCCCGTTGTCGACCTGGATCACGGCCGGCTTCCGACGCGACCTCGACAGCCGGTTGAGCGCGTCGATCACTTCGTGCGCGGAGAACGACCCCCGGGCCTCGGTCGCCAGCGCCTCGCGCGTGAACTGGTCGACCACGGTCAGCACGAGAAGCCTGCGGCCGTCATGCAGCTGGTCGTGGCAGAAGCGCATGCTCCACCGCTCGGCCTTGCGCGTCGCTGCGACCGACGGCCCGCGCGTCACCACGGCCTTTCGACGCCGAGGTCGATTCCGCCTCAAACTCAGGCCTTCCATGCGATAGAGCCCCTACGTGCGCTTGTGGTTGACCAGCCAGCCCTCGCGTCGCAGCAGCACGTGGATCCGCGGTAAGCCCCAGCTCGGGCGTACCGCGGCGATCTCCTTGATCCGCATGCGCAGCGCCTCCTGGCCAGGCCTGACAGACACGTAGCGGATCGTCGCCCGCGACGTGAACAGCACGCGACACGCACATCGCTCCGTCACCCGGTAGGCATCGCGTGCATACCCGACCAGCCCGCAGCGCTGGCCGGGCGTCAGACTTTTTTCGGAGCACGTCCTGCAGAATCGCCTTGTCCAGGCTCAGGTCAGCGACCAACCGCTTCAGCTTGGCATTCTCGTCCTCGAGCTGCTTCAGCCGGCGCACCTCCGCGACGCCCATCGCGCCGAACTTCTTCTTCCACCGGTAGAACGTCTGCTCAGACACGCCGAGCTTGTGGCAGATCTCTGCGATCTTCTGGCCCGTCGACTCCTGCGCCAGGGCGTAGGCGATATGCTCTTCCATGAAACGCTTCTTCTTCACGCGAACCTCCAAGCTGTTTGGTTGCTGCAGTGTCCCAGATAACTCGCAGCAAGTTTGGCTCCGGAATCAGGGGGAAGACCACTAAATGATCGGATCCGATACAACCAAGTGAGTCAACTATATTAGAACCACGGTCCCGTACCGGAGCGAACTCCTCGCACAGGCCGAGCGAAACCCGCATCATCATGTCTCGAAAAACGCATCCGCTGCCGCTTTTTCGATGCGCCAAAGTTGCAATGCTGGGAGCTCCGATGCTCTGTGCGGTGGTCGCCAAGGAAGGCTTCGGTGACATCGCGATCCAGTTCGGCTTTGGACTATCTGCCGCAGCCAGCCTCTGGCTGCTTGCGCGGAGGCCGCTACTCAATCCAGTGCAATCATTTGTGCTGATTGTCTACGTGTGGCTTGGATTCGGGCCTTGCACGATGTACCTGTGGTCGACCTGCGTCAGCACAAGCCAGTATCCGATGGCGAATGATCTTGCCGCATCAAGCCCCGCCGCCGCCTTGGCTGCGCTGGGGCTGCCGCTCTACGCCGTCTGCGCCAACGTGGTGATGTCGTGGATGGACGCCAGCCGTGCTCTTCAGTCGGGATACTCGCTTGGCAGCTCGCGCGAGCAACCGAGAGTCCTCTTTATTGCTGCTGCAGTGTGGTTCGCCGCAGAGCTTGCCAAGATGCTGTTCGTGGCTCGAGGAGACGCATTTGGGATGCTCGAATCCGTGGGAATGTTGGGTGGTACGAGAGTGCATTCATGGTGGCTTGGGATCTTCCTTGCGTGTCAGGCCATTGGCCCATGGCTACTGTCGGCGCTGATGTGGTTCATCGTCCAGCCGCGCTCTCGACGTCCTGTTGGCACATAGCTCATTGCGCTGCCCGTCGTCATGTTCATCGCGATAGAAGCCGTCGTTGGTGGATGGAAGACGCCGCTGGTAAATCTTGTTGCCGTGTATTCGATCGCATGGACTTGTCGGCGCCAACGCCCACCATGGCTGCTGGTCGCGGCGTCCATCCTGATCTTAATCATGCTGATCATGCCATTCGTAAAAATTGGCCGTTCGCAAGCGGAGCGTGTCCATGCAGACGCACGGTTAAGACAGTCCATCTCTTTTGATCTCGCGCAACGCCCCGCAGAATGGGTAGGTCGTCTTGATGTTGTCGACATATCAGATCTTTTTCGTGGAGTTTCTTGGGTTGGAAGCGAGGCCATACGACGCAGTGATCTTCTGAAGGGACCTTGGGGGGCGCATACGTTCGTCTGGGCAATGGAAGTGATAGTTCCGCGCCCGCTCCTTCCCGAAAAGCGCGATATGAACATCGGCAACTTCGTCGCGCGAGAGATCGGCGCCGATCTCGGCCTATCACATCCCGCGGACAAAACTAACAGTCTTGCGATCTTCATTCCATGTGAGATCTGCGCGTCGTTCGGGTTGATCGCTGGCTGGCTGTCCTTTGGACTGATCGGGGCGGCATGGGCATGCGTGAATTGTGCTGTCCTAGGCAGCAGAAGCCTGGCGAATCATCCTTTCTGCCCGATGCTCGTATTGCTTCCCTTGGCAATGGAGGGGAACATTGGCCACTTCCTGCCGCTGCTTCGAAGCCTGATCTTTGGCTTGGCGGTTCTGATGGCAATCAGGACGTTGGTGCGCCGCACGGTTTCCTGAGACACCCGTTCGGGACTCGAGGGCAATGTGCACGACACCATGAACAAGCCACGAAACAGGATGCCGCCTCAACCAGTCATTGCAAAATCTCTTCGGGTCAGATGACCCGTACGAAAGGTGGCTTGCATGGCATCGGGACGATCTTGGCGGCTGACACCTGACGAGCGGCGGGATCTTTGGCGGCGCTGGCGCGTGGGTCAGACTCTGACGGCGATCGGGGAGGCGAGGCTGGCGGGCTTCGAGTGGATCGAGGTCTGGTACCAGTGAACGAGGATCCATGGCTCGTTCGGCTACGTCAGCCCGGAGGCATTCGAGGCGGCTGCGAGAGCCGGATAGGACCAAGATGGGTGTCCACGGGTCTTGTGGAAGTCCACACCACCTCAAGTCTTAGTCTCGAAACCTCCATGCCTCGAGAAGGCCAAGGGGAACCTGATTGGCACGGCAGTATTCCTCGTCGAACCTCGGCAACCTAGCTCGGGTCAAAGAACGCTTGGCGTAGACCGCTTTCTTTAGAATAAAAAGAGCGCCGGGCAGATTCTGTAATGCTGAGAATAGACGAACCTGCAAAGAGCCTGCGCACGCTTGATTAGCCCAATCAGCCAATGATGAAGCGTCTGTCGGCATGTCCGCAGCCAGATAAGTGAGGTATCGTCGGAAGAGGTCCTCGCGCAGTTGGTCAATGTAGAACTGCGCGACCCGTCCTCGCAGGTGCTCATCGATGTCGCGCCAACTCAGAATCTCCTCGACTAGCCCCGAATTGCCAACTCGAAGGTCATCGAATGGATAGGGGGCCCTATGACTTGTCGAGATGTTGAAAACTGCCGTCGGAGTGCAATCAATAATTATCGCTTCGTGCCCGGCGAGTCGCAGCGTGAACTCGACATCCGCATGAAGGCGAGTGTTTTCCCGCAGATGACCCCGACGGAACGCGACAGCAGTTCGAAAGACCGCGCCAGTCCACTCTGGTCTGCCAATCCTGTGGAACTCCAACAAACCTGAAGGGGGTGGGTATGTATCTGACCGCCATCCGTCAAGCGCGCGCCTCATCACCCGGTTGCCGTCGGTGACGTGAATGACGTCACCAAAGCATGCTGCAGCTCCAGTGCTGCGTTCCATCGCATCAATCGCTCGCTGATGAAAGCACGGACTTACGACGTCGTCATCAGACATCACTGCAAAGTAGGGCGTGCGCACGGACCTTAGCGCCATTCGAAAGTTCGCAACCGCCCCGATGTTCTTCTCATTTTTGGTGATTTTGACTCGGCTATCCCGGCTTGCTAGCGATCGCACCGTCTCAAACGTGCTGTCGTCTGAGCAGTTGTCGAACACATGAACTAAAGATGGTTTGTAGGTTTGCGAAAGTACAGAATGGATCGTCCGCATCAGGAGCCTGCATCGGTTCCTGGTCGGTATCACTGTTGTGATGGCTGGATCGCTGGGCAACATGATGGTTCAATCTTCGTGCTTGGGCTGCACTGGTGGGCGGAACTACTTCCGTGCAACCCGTTGTTTGTCATGAGCCTGTTGCGCGAGCGAGCTGATTCGGTTGGCCGCCAGCCTGCGAAGTTCGCTTGAGGTAACCATCCGGCGCCACGGTAATGACGAGCTTGTTCTGGATGTCGCGATCGACCTCGAACTCCGGATGCGACTTCAGGAACTGTCGAACAGCAGTCTTTGGGTTGTCCGTGGGGCCCCACGGGCGGTCCGGATAGGTGCCCGTCGGCATCTCGTCCACCACGGTGTCGAACACCACACAGTAGCTGCCCGGCGTGACGAGCGGTGCGTAGGCCTCTAGCTCGGCGAGCACGTGGTCGTGGGTGTGGTTGCTGTCGAGGCACACGAGCACACGCTGGAAGCCTCTCGCGACTTCCCGCACCTGTGCCACGACATCGTCGGCGATACTGGAGCCTTGGATCATGCGGATCCTTGACGCCATGGGGTGCGCCTCGATTGCTGCACGGTTGTGGGGGCGGATGTCTATGTCCACGCCCAGCACGAGTCGCGCAGATGCCGCAGGATCAAGGGTGCGCCGCTCCGAGATCGCATCGCACATGTCGAGCATCGCAAGCATCGATGCGCTGAGGATGAGGGATCCGCCGTGCGCGATGCCTGTCTCCACGATGAGGTCAGGCCGGACAATCCATATCAGCTCCTGCATGGCCACCATGTCCTGCGGGTACTGGATGATTGGTCGCCCGAGCCACCGAAAGCAGTATGAGTACCGGTGGGCCACAGACTCGCGCATCCACAGCGCCGTGGCGTCGAGCAAGCTCTTGGAGGCAGCGTTCCTGGCGATGATGCCCTGTACCTCTGAATCAAAGTCGATGGAGCTCATGTGAGGCCTCGAGTGAGTGGTGCCATCAAGGGTCGATCGGGCGGAGTTCAAAGTGATGCCCAGCCAATCGATCGACCTCGGACATGTAGTTTGGATTCATGACCCATGCTCGGGTTCCCCGCGGGAACTGCGCCATCGCACGATCCGGGGCGAACACTTCAGTGCCCGTGCATGGTAGGTAGCGGCCCTGCTTCGCAGGGTTGATGTCGACGGCTGCGGCGATCGGGTGGCCGGCTCGCTGCATCATCAGGCTGAAAATGACGCCCTTCGACGCAGCGCCCCACACCAACTGGGTGGAGGCTGGCTGCTTAGGGTCCGCTCTGCGGGCTAGACCATGACCGAAGTCGGATGGCCACGTCGGGGCATCCGATGGGCCGGGATCCCGCAGCGAATCAAGTTCGGCCACCACAGATAGGTATTGGCCCCCGAAGGTCCGCTCCGCGTGCACCACCACCCCGAACATCCGCTCGAAGTCGGACATGCGGAAGTAGTTGGCGTGCTCATAGAAGACGTCGAACCACGCGCGGTTGGCGATGATCCAGTCGAGGCACGGAACCTCGACGTACACGCGTCCGCCACCGCCGTTAGCGTCGCGAATCACGCGGAGGAAGTCGACCGGATTCTCTATGTGCTCGAGCACATGCCTTAGGATGACACCAGAGCCGCGAATCTGGGCGCGAGCTGAAAACAGCTCCTTGCAGATCAGGGGATTGGCACCCTCGTAGGCGGGGTCGAATCCAACAGCAGCGATGCCGCGTCCCGCAAGCACATCAAGAAAGGCGCCCTTGCCACAGCCGATCTCGACGATCGCGGTGCAGTTGACGTGACGTTGGACAAGGTCTGCGACCTGCCGCAGGTGATCCTGAAAGGCGCCGCTGATGGCCTGCTCGTTGTGGTACGCAGCGTCGTAGATGACCTTCCCGGGCTCGAACTTCGCGTTGACCACGATGCCCGTCCTTGGGCAGGCCAGAAGTGCCAAGTCACCGGTCGGGCAGTTCAGGGCAGATGCCGCATCCGGGTACACCCTGTTCTGCAGCACAGGCAGCGCGTCAGCCGTGTAGAGGAACTCAGTCATCGCGCACTGCACAGTAGGAGAGCACGCTCTTCAGCTTTGTTGGCGAGCCCCAGAATCGCATGGGTTCATAGGTAGGGTAGGGGAACTTGCCCAAGTCGAGCTCGATGGATGCGCCGGACTCCTGCACCCACTGGCGCACGCACTGCTCCACCGTGACCGGTTCTCCCGAGGAGAGGTTCACGACACCGCAGTCTGCCCGGCCCAGCGCGAAGTCCACTAGCGCGCGGGCAGCCTCCTCGATCGGAAGGAAGTCGCGCACCTGCTGGCCGGCGGACATGGGGAACGTCGCATCTCGGCGGGCGATCGCCGCCTGCAGAAGCGGCCAGAGCGAGTTCGGCGACTGACCCGGACCGTACACGTAGAAGAGGCGTGCCCAGCACATTCTCGTGTGGGTCTGCGCGCACAGCGCCTCGAGTTGCGAGCGCAGCCGGTCCTTCGCCTGCGCATAAGGCACGTGGGGTACCGTCTGCTGCGGCTCGTGCAGTTCGCCTTCTTGCATGCCGTATTCGAGGCAGGTGCCAGATACAACCAGTGACGGGAGCCCGGCAGAGATTGCCTGCCGCAGCAACCCGATCTGCGCTGGAAGCTCCTCATCAAGGTGGTGTGCCGCGAGGTAGTTGGGGAGACCGCCCCACGCGAGGTGGATCAGCGAGTGGCACGACGCGATCCGATCGACAGTGGCCCGGTCAGGGCAGCGCATGTCCATGGCGCGCCACTCGCCGAGGGTCACATCCACGGGACGCCGGCTCAGGGCGAGCACGCGAACGCCCCGGCTCGCGAGCTCACGCAGGACATGCTGCCCGACGAATCCGGATGCTCCTGTGACCGCTACCGTGGTCATCGCAGGCGCAGCTCCGGAATCGCCGTGACGAACTTGGTTCCGCCCGCCGCAAGGTCGCTGTTCTGCTGCTGGACCTCATCGAGGATGTTCCAGGGGAGCACAAGCAGGTAGTCGGGTCGCTCACGGGCGAGCGCATCGCGACCCACAATCGGGATCCGGCTACCCGGCATGTACTTGCCCTGCTTGGACGGGCTGAGGTCGACCACGTACCTGATCAGTTCTGCGCCCACACCGGCGAAGTTGAGCAGCGTGTTTCCCTTTGCCGCGGCCCCGTAGGCCACCACCGAGCGACCCTGCCGCTTCGCATCATGCAGGAACTTCAGCAGGTCGTCGCGGATGCGCTCAGCGCGCGGCTGCAGACCTTGGTAGTAAGCGGCGTTCTGCACGCCCGCGTCGAGCTCGCTCCGCAGCATGCTGCCCACCGCCTGGGTGACGGGGTGCGCGCCGATGTCCGCCCGCTGCGCGAACACACGAAGGCTGCCGCCGTGGGTCGTGAGCTCCTGCACGTCGAACACCTTGAGCCCGGTCGCCTCGAATACATGCTGCACCGCTGTCAGAGATAGGTACGAGAAATGCTCGTGATAGATGGTGTCAAACTGCGCATCAGCCATGAGCCGCAAGAGGTGGGGAAACTCGAAGGTCGCCACGCCCTGCGGCTTGAGCAGCGTGGCAAACCCTGCTACGAAGTCGTTGATGTCGGGGACATGGGCCAGCACGTTGTTGGCGGCCATCAGGTCGGCCTGCAGACCGCGGGCCGCCATCTGGGTGGCCAGCCGGCGCCCGAAGAAGTCCTGCACGATATCGATGCCCTTGGCGCGCGCCGCCGCTGCGGTGCTGGCGGTCGGTTCCACGCCGGTGCACGGGATGCCGCGCGCCTTCACATACTGGAGCAGGTAGCCGTCGTTGGCGGCCACCTCTACGACGCGGCTTCTGGCATCCAGTCCAAGGCGATCCACCATCTCACCCGCGTAGCGTTCGGCATGGGCGAGCCACGAGGTGGACACGCCGCTGAAGTACGCGTAGTTCGCGTCGAACAGTTCATGTGCGTTGGCGAAGTCCTCGGTCTGCACCAGCCAGCAGCGTTCACACACGAGGACACGCAGCGGGAAGCTGCGCTCGGGTCGTTGCAACGATTCCACGGTGAGGTAGGCGTTCGATGGCGGCGCCATGCCAAGATCGATCAGTGGTAGCGTCAGGTCTGCGGCGCAATGTCGGCACTTCATGGATCGATTCCCGCAAAGTTCTCGGCGATGGCCGGGTGTGACTGGTCGCGCGCGGAGCGCTCGGCCACTGGCAGGGGCCAGCGGATGCCCAGTCGCGGGTCCAGCGCGTCCACGCCGCCTTCGCTCTCCGGGTGGTGTGCTGCCGTGTGCAGATACAGCATCTCGCAATCGTCGCACAGGGTCTGGAATCCGTGAGCGAAGCCACGGGGCACCAGCAACGTACGGTGGTTTTTAGCCGAGAGTGTCTCGGCGTGCCATTGCAGGAAGGTTGGGGAGCCGCGTCGGACGTCGACCACCACATCTAGGACCTCGCCGCGTAGACACGTGATCAACTTGTCCTCGCTATGAGGTGCATACTGAAAGTGCAAGCCGCGGACGGTGCCTCGGGCAGCAGTGTGGGTCCGATTCACTGCCTGGACTGTTGCGGATCCAAACACCCCCGAAAGTTCGTTCGCGCAGTAGAGGCGCTCGAGATGGCCACGCGAATCGCCGATGGGCTTCCGCTGCAGCACCACCAGTCCTGCCAGGGGGGTAGCGACGATGTCGAATCGGGCGTTCATACGGCGGCCTGATGGGCGCCAATCTGCTCTACGCACATAGCGTGCAGGTCGTGGCCAGTCTTCCATGCTTGGTGCCAAGCCAGAGTTCGCGCGAGCGCCTCGGGCAGCAGCCAGTGCGGCCGCCACCCCAGTTGGCTGCGTGCGCGCGAACTGTCCAGGGACAGTGTGTGAGCTTCATGCGGTTGCGGCGACTGAACGACTCGCCAGGTTGCATTAGGAACGCTCTCGCAGAGCGCTTGCACGATCCACTGCACGGGCTTCGCGTCTTCGAGCGATGGTCCGAAGTTCCAAGCGCCATCGAACGCTTCCCCGCCTTCGCACAAGCGTTGGGCCAGCATCAAGTAGCCCGACACGGGCTCAAGCACGTGCTGCCACGGTCGCGTGGCGTGGGGCGAACGGATCTCGAGCGTGCGCCCGGAATCGATCGCCCGCAGAAAGTCGGGAATCAGCCGATCGGCTGCCCAGTCGCCGCCTCCGATCACATTGCCAGCACGCGCCGAGGCCACCCGAACCCCCTTGCCGGACAGGAAGCTGCGGCGAAAGGCGGCGGTGACGAGTTCCGCGCAACCCTTGCTGCTCGAGTAGGGGTCGTGTCCACCCATCGGGTCACCTTCGCGGTAGGGTTCAGCGCGTCCGTCGTTCTCGTAACACTTGTCGGTGGTCACGTTCACGACAGCACGCACACAGTCCAGGCTGCGCACGGCCTCGAGCAGGTGCACCGAGCCCATCACGTTGGTGGAGTAGGTCTCGACCGGATCGAGATAGCTCTGTCGCACGAGCGGCTGGGCAGCTAGGTGCAGCACGACCTCGGGACGTGCTGCGCGCATGGCTGTGGTCAATGCCACCTCATCGCGGATGTCCGCGATCGTGCTCGATGCCATGCGATGGGCTAGCCCTGTCGCATCGAACAAGTTCGGTTGCGTGGGTGGCTGCAGGGCGTAACCATGAACCTCCGCGCCAAGTTCGTTCAGCCAGAGTGCGAGCCATCCACCCTTGAAGCCCGTGTGACCGGTCAGGAAGACGCGCTTACCTGCCCAAAAGCTGCGCGTCACTGCCACACTTTCCAAGGAGCCTTTCGTGATTGCCACAACTCCTCGAGGTGCGTCTTGTCGCGCAGCGTGTCCATCGCTTGCCAGAAGCCGGTGTGCTCGAACGCCTGTAACTGCCCGGAGGCGGCCAAGGTGGTCAGCGGCGCTCCTTCCCAACTTGTTTGATCGCCGTCGATCAGCTCAATGCACTTCGGCGACAGAACGAAGAATCCACCGTTGATCAGGCCGCCGTCGCCGCGAGGCTTTTCAACGAATCCATGGACCGAGCTGCCCTGCATCTGCAGTGCGCCGTAGCGGCCCGGCGGTTGAACGGCCAACACCGTGGCTAACTTTCCGTGAGAGCGATGGAACGCCAACTCCTTCTTCAGATCCACATCTGCAACGCCATCACCATAGGTGAAGTAGAACGCTTCCTCGTCCTGCACATGGCAAAACACGCGTTTCAGTCGGCCGCCGGTGAGTGTCTCCTCGCCAGTATCCACCAGGGTCACGCGCCAGGGCTCGCTGTTGCGCTGGTGCACTTCCATGCGGTTGTGCTCCATGTCGAACGTCACGTCCGACATGTGCAGGAAGTAGTTGGCGAAGTACTCCTTGATCACGTAGCCGCGGTAGCCGCAGCAAATGACGAAGTCGTTCACTCCATGCGCGGAGTACAACTTCATGATGTGCCACAGGATCGGGCGCCCGCCGATCTCAATCATCGGCTTGGGCTTGAGATGGGTTTCCTCGGAAATGCGGCTGCCGAGGCCACCAGCAAGAATGACAGCTTTCATGATCGAAGTGGTTCTCGGGTTCGAAGGGGACTATTCTAGTTAGGCAAGGCGCCCGACGCACCTGAAGCCCCCCCCCCGCGTCTCGAGAATCGCTTCAGGATGGTGGTCAGGGCGGCGCGCGTTGTCGGTGATGCGAGCGTGGCTCCGATGCCAATCGCGGCTGCTCCCACCGCGACTTCAGCCGCGCCCATCCAAGAGCCTTCGGGCACCCAGTAACCGGCTGCCCGCACGAGCGCGCCCACGGCGAGTGCGGCACCGATCGGGGCCGCGAGGTCTCGCAGGTACCAGCGGCGCTGCTCCCCACGCAGAAGTCGACGGAACGAGAGTGGAGCACCCACAAGCACATAGGACGCGTTCAGCGCTACCCACACCCCCGCGGCACCGGTCATACCGAACTTCGGCACGATGAGCATCAGGGCAGGCACCACCGCAGCGATCGCCACCATATTGATTCGGTTCGAGATGCTGGTCCAGCCAGTGGCAAGCTGGGCGAGGTACGGCGCGTGCATGAAGGCATTGAGGAGGCTTCCCAGAGCCAAGAGTCGGAGGGGGGCTGCTGTGGCTGCTGCAAGGTCTGGATTGCGGGTCCAGAGCAGCATGATCGTATCGGCGAACAGCAGAAGCGTGACGCCGGCGGTGCCCGCCACCACGCTAATGAGCTGTGCGGTCTGGTGAAACGCTCGTGCGAAGGCAGCCTCCTGTCCCCGCGCGTAAAGCTCGCTGAGGCGCGGATAGAACGCTTGGCCGATCGGTCCCGCAGCCATGGCCACGCAGCTCGAGGCAACGAGCGCCACCGTGTAGCGGCCGTAGTCGGATAGATCGAGAAGTCGCGCGAGAAGCACCTTGTCCGTTTGGGTCAGCGCAAGCACAAGGAACGAACTGAGAAGCATCCCCTTCGCGAATGGCCAAGCGGCGCGGAGGGCACGCCTTCCGAGGGCCATCGAAACCTTGGCGCTGGGCAGGGCGCTGTAAGTGCACATCACGGACGTGGCGGCGCTGGCGAGCGAGACGGCTCCTTGCCACCAGAAGAACGCGTCAAGTGTCGGCGACCACCACGCAAGGACGCCGACTGCGCCGAAACCGCGGACTGTGGCCGCGCCGACTGCCACCATGTTTGTCGTTACCTGCCGCTGCAGGCCTCCGAGGCAGCCGCGGTAAAGGCCCTCGATGAATCGAAGACCTACGACC
>Ga0194117_10004124_pt1 | contig 14043 bp, 9 predicted proteins | sample TA2MahsurfametaG_FD_160579 | JGI IMG/M metagenome (GOLD analysis project Ga0194117, IMG submission 160579) | Freshwater microbial communities from Lake Tanganyika, Tanzania - TA2015009 Mahale N1 surface | ecosystem: Environmental > Aquatic > Freshwater > Lake | place: Tanzania: Lake Tanganyika...
CTACACTTAGAACTGCCATGAAAATTATCGGTGCTTTTGTAACTTAGGTGTCTAAAGCATTCATAGGAATATTATTATTTTCATACCCGCTGAAAAATGAAATGCTACCTAAGTTCATTAGACCTTAGCCGAAAGCAAAAGGTGGGAAAAGTCTTAAAGGCCATGCAATGCCTCTTCCTACTTTATTCGAACTTTCACTTAAAGTTCTTAGCAAAATAGTCAAAAGAGGAAGTAACCCACCAGCTACAAATGTTATGAAATAGTAAGCAGCTTGAGCATTTCCATAATCTTTGTAAAGGAATGCCAGAATATAAGTGAGAGGTATGTAAGACAGTCCATAGAATATGAAAAGCATCCAAGTCGCGGCAAAAGCATCCCCATCAGTTAATGAAGAGATAGTGAGTCCCTTAGCAATTCCGATCGTTATGAATCCAACGAAGATGAATAGAACATAATCATAGACAAAATTAGCAACCCAATATGCTGTAATATTCATTCCACTTACGATCTGTTGATGTTTGCATCTATCTTATCTCTATTTGACAATAAAAGAGATGATTGAGGCGAATTTGAAAGCTAAAGCTATCGAGAAGATAAAACCTGCAAAGAAACCAGAAATTATGTTGTTTACTTGCAATTGCTTATAAGTTTTAGGCAGAGGATGGTTTAAACCTTGAATACTCGCAGCAGTATATCCTAGATTTCTTAGGATAGTTTCAGTTGCCAAATTAGTTAAGAATAATGAACTTGAAGGAGTTCGAGTCGAAACTAATGTATTGAATCGATACAAAGTGTTACTACCACTAGTGACTGTATTTGTATAGAAGAAAATTCCTCCTTTTAATGTTTTCACGGCTAATTTTTTTTTAAAGAGGAAATTTTTATCAAAATCAGCTGGAATAGTGCTAGCTGAATCAACAGCAACATTTATTTGAGAACCATAGTTACTTGAAAGTATACCTGACATTGTCGTAGAAAATCCTGTTGTATCAGAACCTATGGGTATAAGCGTGGGATTTTCATCAGTCAAGTAGGTAGATAAAGAAAAAGATTTAGAATTTTGATCTTTGATGAAGTTGATTCTTAGTAGGAAGAGAGCCAGAAGGATTATTATGAAGGGTAAAATGAGTTCAAATAGAAAACTCTTTAAATCTCTAATGATAACTCTCAGCCTTTTTAAGAATATGGCTTTGAAATGTATCAAAAACCTATAGCAATCTCCATCTTCTCTAGGGATCCTATCAAAATCAAATTGCTCCTCACTATCCGATTCATGTTTGAATTCACCACTATGGTGTTCCTTGAGAGTAGATCGATTAGGCGAGATCATTTCTTATACAGAAGGAGCTTCTTTTTGTTTATTAGTTTTGAAATGAACTTAATGTACACTTGATTACTATTTTTTTTATTTCAGACTATTTGCCACATTCAAAAAGACTTCTTACAAAGTTGTTATACTGATTCCGTATTCTACGAATTTCAATGTGCTTTTCTTACTATCAAGTTAGCTGAACATATCAGGGAAACTACTGACGTTACTCAAAGGTAGCTGCAAAGCTAGATCTGTCGCAACATTTGTTAGTACTTAAGCTCCAGGTACATGTTTTTTAATAACACTTATTATAGGGTTTGAATCTGTTTCTGAGGACGCTTTTGTAAAAGTAATTGAATAGCCAACACCGAACTTATTTTTAAGGAAAGGACTAGAGCCACAACAGAGTAATCTACCTTCACCCATAATTCCAATTCTGTCTCCTAGATAGTCAGCTTAATCCATGAAATGGGTTGTGAGAATAATTATTCTGTCATTTTTATAAGCTTTAAGTAGATCCCAGATGTATCTTCTTGCTGATGTATCCATTCCAGAAGTAGGTTAATCTAGAATAATGACTTTTGAACGGCCTGCAAATGATATGGCAACAGAAAGTCTTCGCTTTTGTCCTCCTGATAAATTTTTAGAGTATTCATCTTTCTTTTATTGTAGATTAACATCCGCGATTAACTTCTTTACTTAGAGTTTTAATTGTTAGCCATCTAGTCCTTTAAAAGCACCAAAAAGCTATAAATGTTCTTAAACAGTCAGATCTTCATAAAGAGTGTCATGTTGAGGGCAGACTCCTAATTGATCTCTTATTTTTTGAACCTAGGTTTCTCCGTGAACTGCAAGGTATCCTTTTGTAAGATCAGTCATTCCAGTAATCATCGAAATAGTTGTAGTTTTTCCAGCACCATTATGTCCAAGCAGTGCGAATATTTGACCTTGATACATACTAACCGTTAGGTTATTGACTGCGACGATATCCTCTTTGTTGGGACCGGCAAATTATTTTCGAAGACCGACTATTTCTATTGCATTGTTATTTCTTTCTTGGGCTTGTAAGGCCTCCTATACTTCTTCATAGATATCTTTATTGGCTGGATTGCTTGCAATTTCTCTTTTGATGCTATTTTTTTCTTCAATCGTTAGACTTGATTGCTTTGAGAAGAAACAAAAAAGTGGGTGTTTCTTTGCTCCCCATTAGTTGGGTATCACTTGGTCTAAGTACCATGTTAAGATCAAATAGAAGATAATGTTTAGAATGAAACTAATAAGGGCATATCCGATTACATAGTTGTTGAGGTTACTATTGAATGCTGGAGTAATTTGGTAAGTCTAAGCATATATTATAGTTTGGAAAGCAAGCACAAATGCAACATGAGGAATGATACTCGCAGCCGCATTCACTCCTAGAGTTGGATTGTTAGATCCAGTAGGAATAAAAGAAATGAGGAACTGAAGGATGAAAAAAAGCAAGGAAATGACGACTCCTATTTTGGCTCTTGAAAGAAAAACTTGAATGAAGAAATTCTGGACGATGAGAACGATATCAAAAAGTATGAATAAAATAAAGACCATATAGAATTTTATGTATTTGAGTTGACCTACCACGATTGCTGAGCCAAGTAAGTGCAGAGCTAAGAACACAAAAAAGTAGCGGCAAAACCAGCTGAAATAGTAGTTTATTCCTTTCATTCCCATTATGTACATGCTTTATCTTACTTTGGTCTATTTTAAAATAAAGTTACTTCTTTTTAAGTGAGCATGGATGAAGTTTGCCTGAGGTATATGATGAGTAATGGGAGCATGAAAATCATCCATATGGTATTACCCAAGTTATTATAGAGATTATCTAAGATGAAATTCTATTGAAAAACCGGCGACACGTTGTTTTACAAGTAGTTATTATTGCTGCCAGTTCGTAGCTGTAGTATTGCAGTATTGACGAGAGTACTTGCACCAATCATTCCTCCATTTTTTTTTGCGCCTGTAGAGGGCACTATTCCGCCTAGCATACTAAGATAAATGTTGAGATCTATTCCTTTATCAAGAGTAACCTTATCCTCTGGATTGGGTCCCTCAGTTCTTTCTGGAATTACACTAATATTAAACCTTAGTTTATATTGATAATTATCGGTGGCAGAACTTAAAACTGTAATGCCAAAACATATCTGAGCTGAGTTCTGATATGAATTGCTTCTAATATAAGTTTAGAGTTCATTTTAAGTTGCAAAATTTTGGATGGAGTATCCACCGATATTAGTTATCAGAGTAGAAATTTGATTCACCAGAGCATCACCAGTTGGAACCAATGCGATTTTCTTATTTTTACAATTTCTAAATAAAATAAAAGATACTGTTTGAGAAAGGCAGTAGTAGCAGATGAGCTAACGATTGTCTTAGAATATGTGGTGTTAGTGATGAAGTCTTGCTCATTATAGGTTGTCGCTGGATCAAGTCTGCGCACCATGATGATAAAGGCGATGAAGAAGATGGGCACAATGAACTAAAAAATGTTGCCTAACCAGCCTCTCTTGTAGAGCAGCCAGTTTTTGAAAAAGAGTGCTGAAAGCTGTCCCATAGATAATAAATTATAATTTTCTGATCGTAATATAGTTTTTATATAACCGAAATCGATTTGCCAGATTTTTTTCTCATAAAACCCCTGACGAAAATGCTACTACAGGCTGTAATTTCCAGAATTGCACTCAACAAACTTTATCTTTTTACCTTCACTCAAAAAAAAGAAATAACCGTGTTATAGTATCAAGTTTATTTTTTATACAGTTGTATTATAAAAATTACTTTTTTGTTTTTTAACAATCAAAAGAATAATAAACAGAAATGCCAGTTCAAATCAATCATCACTTTTGTGATTTCTTATCTTCTAGATTTACTTCATGTATGGAGGCTTTTTGTTACATGTTATTAACATATAGAACAATGATAGGAAAGTCCATATCACTAGTGTGATCAGAAAAACACTATTTTGGTAAAATGCAGAGTAAAATTTCAAGTAGTACACTTGCAACCCGAAAATCATGTTTATTTCAGTATTTGCTGTATAAGTTGAAAAAGAACTTATACATAGTTGGGCTATACCCACAGATGCGATCAACATTAAGATAACATTGAAAAGAAAACTATTCATCCAGGTTTCATTTTATTTCATGGGATGGAAACGGCAGCAACAGGGAATACGGATCCCGAATTTTACTGTACCTTTTTGAACGCACCACAACATATAGAGACATAGATAAGCGAAAATACCAGTTGCTAAGAAGCCAGCATTTTTATTATTAAACCCGATGAGCATTTCATTCATGAAAGGGACTAAAGGTCTGTTAAAACTTTTGGCTATGTTTCCCAAAATACTAAATAGACGGAAATATACATTTGCAAGATCCAGAGTAACGAAGTTATCAAAAAGATGATGCCAAGCAATAATTTTAAAAAAGGAACAATAGGATTTGTGTCTTTGTATTTCAATTCCAAGTTAAACACCTCATATTACTATTCTAAAGCAAAGAACTTGGCTCTAAATTACGTCATTTGGTTTTAAACTGCTCTTTTTCGTTTCCATTTGCTGAACCATCCACCTTCTTAGTTACGAGCATGTTCTTAATCTTGTTTTTTTAAATCTTCTCCTTATTTTAACAGAGTACCTATAGCTTTAGCCATGTTGTCTCTTGTGCGTTTCATCTCTTCTGACTTTCTAGCTTTAGGTCTATGCCTGAATTGATTGATCATATCGATGGGCAAAGCAAATAAGCCAACTCCACCGAAAAGTACTACGAAAATCCATCCAAAAAAGGACATGATAGCTACAACATAGACCGCAAAAGAGCACTATAATTCTAAAGTTTGATCGGTTTCTGAAGTGCTGATCGAATTAAAGTCAACAGCAGAGGTCTGGTTAGTGCTTGAGGTTGAGCTACTATTGATATTTTTGACAGGTAGCTCTACATATTTTAAGAAATTCCAGCTAATAAATAACAACATGATCGAAATAATATTTGCCAACAGAGTGTATATAACTGCTTTGATTATTCTTTTGCAATAACCATCGTCTTCATCAGTCTCGTAAAAGAAAAGTGCAAACGGCAGCAACAGGCAAATGAATATCAGGACCACTAAATATACAAAGTACCAAAAACTTTTCATGTCAATACCACCAGTATCGATAGCGGAGTTATTCGCAACATCCATGGGTACGAGGAGAGCCTGTGCTTGACATAGAGTGAGGCCGAGTACTACTAATATTTTGCAATAGAGTGCTGTCCCGAAACCTTTGTCGTCGGTGTGGACATAGAGTGCGAGTAGATAGATATTAATGGCCAAAAGTATGAATACGAATATTACGGCCAGAGCGATAAGTAACCCGTTGTCCATAGCTTGTATTTATATTTAAATCTGAATTCTATTATTAATAAGTTATAGTAAAAGTATTAGAGAAACAGTCCAAAACCTCACCTATTGTTATTAGGATAATATAATCTGTTTAATTGACTTTCTAGTTTTAGCATATATCAGAATTCAGATTTGTGTAGTTTTCATTCGCTAGAAATCCGTCATCTACTTGTACCGAGTTTTGGCCAAACTTAGATACTGTTGTTTTTTGTAAGATTTTTTTATGTATTTTTTCATTTTCATCACATCGCTTGATTCATTATGGCTACTACGTAAGGTTTAGTTTCCTACCTCTGTAAATTTTCTATGGATATCTACTTTCCTTCTAAACATGGGTTTAGGAGCTTTGAGTTATTTTGCGCTAATTTTGATTTGAGACATATTGAGTTGAGTTTCATACAGCTCTATAACTTGTGAAAGCACAATATTTTATGCTTCTTTTATATCCAAGGCATTTTTTAGTTCTTCTTTGTCGGAGTGCAAAGATAAAATCCTTTCATAGTTCTTTTTACTAATAGGCTGGTTTTTATATTGCTTTTCTAGTTACCATATTTTTGATTTGTAGAAGTTGATTTGTTGGTCAGATTTAAATTTGAGCTCGCTGAATTATTTTTTATATGCATTCTGGACATCCAATAATTATCTAGCCCAAGAGCTCCTTAAATTAATGAGATTCTAAGCTGTAGCTACAGCTGATTTCTCATTATTTTTCGTATGTTACAATTCTTTGTTGTTTGTTTCAATTATTTTTTATAGATTGATGATTTTATTCTCCATTTCTTTATTTGCTTCTAAAATTTACTTTTTGTCTAGGTGACCTAATTTTAACTAGTTTTCAGTACTTTTTAATTTGTTCTTCAAGTTCTCCACTTATTTTTCCAATACTATTCGTTACTTATCCATAGTCTGCACGATCTGTTAATGTTGTTTTCTGGATGATGCAAATTTATTTTAGTATTCTCTTAACTTGAGAACATTCCTTTACATTTTTTTCTGACATTATTCTTCTTTTTATTTGATTATTTTTTCATGTTTTTACTTGATTAGCTAAATCTCTTGTTGTAGTTATTTGTTCATTATATGTTTTACATCTTGTATCTTCTTTTAAGATTAATAAATTTATTCTCTTAAATTCTTCAGCTTAGCTTAGTAACTTTTCTTTATCTCTAATTGACTTTCTAGGAATATTTGTTATTGGTTCTCCAACTATTTTTTAATTACAATTTAGTGTTTCTAATTCAGATCTTTTACTATTGCTTCTATTCTTGAGGTTTGAGCCTCAATGTTATTTTATCGCCTCTTTACTTCTTAAGTTAAGCTCTTTATTTATTATTTATTTAGAGCATCTTATTAATACTTCATCATTTTGATCATGATAATTTCTTATCGGCTCATTCTCCAGCTCTATTGTAATTCGCTACTCAAATGTTGCTTTTCGATTATAAGTTTTTAAATTTCTTTCCTCAGATGTTGTTTTTAAGAACAATCTAAAGTGTGTATCCTTTAAAGTTCTTTATTTTTATGTTCATAAATTTTGATTCTCTATACCCATTCCATCATTTTAGCTTCAAATTATTGCATTCTGAGAGTTAATACTTTTTGTAGTTGCTCACTCTTCTGAAAAAATGCTTTTTATAGTTGTGTTTTTACCTTATTGTAATCGCTATTCCATTTTTTCTCGTAGTATTCTTACATCGCTTGCATATCTTTTTCTGACTTTTACATTTCCTTTAATTTTGTCCCTAAAGTTTTCTCAAACTATAGCTTGTCAAATCTTAGTTTTTCCAATTAACTCTCCAAATTGAGTAACTAAATATTTTTCTCCATCAATTTAGACTAAAGTTAAATCTTTTGTTTCTATAATCCGTTTATAGTTTTTCGAGATGTGAGGTTTTATTATTTCAATTAATCAATTATCTTCTTGGATTTATGAGACTATTGGAAGGCTTGAAGAACAGTTGTTAAGATAGTTGTTTCAGAGGAGTCTAGTTTGATTTATGTGGCTAGTTTTTGCATCAGTTTTTCGAGTTGTTGGATTCGTTTATCTTTGTCTTCGATCTCTTGTTTAAACTTTTTTTATAACTGCACATTTTCTGATTCTACTCTATCTCTAAGTTCTTTGAGCTGATGATGGCAAGCTAACTTAACTTCTTCAATCTACTTCTTCTTCAACTACTCTTGGATATTTCTCTCCATAACACTCCTTTAATTAATAGATCTGATCTCCTCCTTTAACCCTTATTATCGAATCTAAAACTCCAAATATTTTTTGGCCAAATCATAATACTTCTTTTATATCCCATCAAACTATTATTTCCATTTGCTTTATCGATTGCTGTTATTGGCTATTTGTTTTTTTAATTATTCATTTTTGAGTTATACTTCATCGGCTGTCTGTTTCAGTATTTTGTTGTTTACTTCATACTTTTTGATTTATAGTTGGTAATCTGCTAGTTGAGAACTCACTGTTTTCATGAAGAGGGAAAGTGTTTCGTGAGAGGTGGCCATTATGGGTATTTCTACTTGGGATTCGCGAATAAAGGCGATCATATTATCTTCGAAATCTATCTGAAAATAGTTATACTTTGAAGTTGCTGCTTGACCAACATGATGTTGGATCGCAGTTCATGGTTTTCTTTGAGGATGTCGTCGGAAATATGTCTTATAAAGTTTATTTTCATTAGTAATAATAATAATCATTTATTGATTGCTGATCATAAACAATTATTAAATATAAATTAATAAATACTACATAAATAAATGCTTCAATTTTATATTTGTGAGGATTCACCTAAACTTGATGTATCTATCTAGCAGATAATAGCAAATATGTTATTGGTTTAATTAGTTATCTTTTTGATAAAACTATTGAAATGTTAATTCGCAGAGATCTTTGAAAACTTAGAGATAGTAGGAAGCTTCGTAAAGACTCGAATTCTTCTAATTCTAGAAAATAGGAAATAAGATATTTTAGAATACATATCTCACGTAGAATACTTAAAAAACCTACAATAAAAGATGATTTGTATGATAATTTCAGTGAGCTGTAATAAATAAGCTTACAATATTATATCAGTCAGTTCTTCTTATGTTTCAACAACAGTTTTTTTAGCTCCATTAGATCGCTATGTCTCTACTCGCTGTTTATCTTTAATTATTCTTTTCTCTTGTTTATTTTCGACAATTAGTCCTTATACATTAATTACTTCTACAATTTAGATTTTAACAGCACATTCTCCTCATGCCGAAGTTTCTATAACTCATCTTTCAGCAGAATTATCTATCTTTCTTTATAGAAATTTGTAGTGGAAGACCTACTGGCGAGACTAGTGAAAGAAGTTGTTTTGCTTTCCATATTTTTAGAAACTCTACTATTTTTGGGAGTTTCTGGATTTTTCCTGAGTCTTTAAGTTTGTTCGATGGCATCATTCTAATCATGCATATTGTGTTTTTGTGCAGTCATTTTCCTCTGGGTGGGTATGTCAAGATTATTAAGATTCTTTTTATTTTAGTTGGTGTGGATCATATTTTATTTGTTGTTGTTGAGTTCTAGTTCTGTTTATTGTTGTTTCTTGAGATGCATGCGTTTTTGATGTTTTTGGGCGTATTGTTGCAGTTTGTTCTGGACTTGTTGGTGATTGTTGTCGATGAAGATGACGGTGGTGAGGGTGTATTCGGTTTAAATGTTGCAATCTGTGCAGCAGAGCATTATTTTAATACTAATTCTATTTATTATTTCAAGCTAAAAATTAGAATTAATTTTAACAGTATTTCAAGCTGTTTTATATTTATCACCATGCGCAGAAGATCATACATATTTTAAATTTATTCATGGAAATAAGATAAACACAATATACATCGATTTGTTGCTGCCAACTTGTTTCATTTCAATAGAATTAAGTTGTAATACGTCTAATCTCAATCATCATACCTTACAACATGTTCTTTCATCTAAATAGGTTGTTTGCTACTGGACTTAATCTCAATCGATCCAATTAATCAACTTACTCAATAATATAATATCTATCACAACAAACATGAAACCATTACTCGTTGTACTCCTACTCACACTCTATCTCGTACACTCTGCCAAAGTAGTCGATCTCTTCGGCAAATTCACCAACTTCCCATGCTTAATTCAAAACGGCTACTACCACTCCATTGTCAGAGCATATCATAGCTACGGTGCCATCGATACTGATGCTCCTGCTCTCATTCAGCAGTCAAACAAAGCAGGTTTGTCCACCGATGTCTACATGTTCCCTTGCAGAGGAAAAAATGCTACTGTTCAAGTAAATGAGTTGATTGACTATCTCTAAAAAATGAAGACACTACCCTCAACTTCAGCTTTCGAGTACGCAACTGGAACTATCTGGCTTGACATTGAAACTAATCCCAGTTCAGGTTGTTCATGGTCTATCGGAACTCCATAATCTAATTGTCAATATGTCAAAGAATTGATTGCAGCAATCGAAGCTAGGGGAAGAGCTGTGGGTATTTACGCGAGTGCATACATGTGGAACCAGATATTCGGAAGCAGAGATGCATGTGCTTCTTTCACTTCATATCCTATCTGGTACGCACACTACGATGGTAAACAAGACTTCAATGACTGGTAGACAAGTAAATTCGCAGGATGGACAACTCCATCTCTGAAACAATTCGCAGGAGATTCGGTAGTTTGCGGGTATAAAGTTGATCTCAGTTATTATTGAATGGCATCATTAAAATTATGGGTAGTGTAGTAATTAACAATTAAAATAATCATTGTTGAATTTGTTTCTGCTGTTTGATATCAGGGGCAGATCCCTTCTTGAAAGATTAGTATATTTTATTCTGCTTGATTTGCTCTTGGGGTGTGACTGATAGTTTGAAGTTTGAGAGAGTTGTTTTGAAAAGATGTTCACCTATTACTTTGAATTAGTTGGTTTAGTATTTTTATTGTTTTAAGACCTATGCTGATTTTTTTATACGCAGTTCTTTTAGCAGACCTATCAAATCCGAATAGCTGAAATTCGCTGTGTATTCGACTAAGTTGTCGATTGGAACTTAGATATTAACTGAAATTTAAAAGATTTTAAACAGCTACTTTCTTTATTAAGCAGTTGGATAGTCTAAAAACAGATGAGCATCTAATCGACCGGGTCTCAGAACAGCTGGATCGATTAAATCTGGTCGTGAGCTAGCAGCTACGATATAGACACCGGCTGTGGATGATACTCCATCTAAATAGCATAGAAACTGGTTTACTATCCTATCATTAACTCCTGTATTGTTTGCGCTTCTTTTGGGAACAATAGATTAAAATTCATCAAAAAAGATGATACTTGGGATCACACTCAAGGCTTTCTAAAAGATATCCCTAACTGCTGCCTAACTCCCTCCGATATATTTACTCAGTATATCAGAGCCTTTAACACTGAAGTATTTCATTTTGAATTCGTCCTTCATTGCTGAGCCAAGAGCAGTTTTGCCATTACCAGTGCTGCCATACAAAAGTACTCCTCTTGGTAATTTGATAGGAACTGATTTAAATAAAGCTCCATATTTTATAGGTTTTTCAATTAAGCTTTTGATAGATTTTTTGGCTTACTCCAAGCCAGCCAACTTCGAAAAATCAAACAACTCAGTTGTCTTTTTGGTCTGCGGAAGTGACAGTTCAGTAGCATGCTTAGCGAAGCTTGCAAATGTTAAAGATTAGGTGCTTTCAGCTACTTTAACTAGATCTTATTCTTTTACACTCTATATTTATAATCCCGATCTGATATTTCTTATTGGAGAGTTATCTACGTTTGCTATCAAATGAAGTGATCTTAATGCTTTTTATCGCAGTTAAAGTGTCGGATTTCTTAAGTTTACAATTATTTAGCTCATGGGAAACTACTCCTCTATTGAAGACTAGCTCTTCGTTGTCGCGATTATTCTTTTATCCCATATGCTCAGATACTGAGAAATCTTTCGAGAAACGAGTTTACTGATAGTTTTCTACTTTTTTTTATGTTGATCGCTTTCTTAAACTTTAGCACAGAGTGCATCGACATCATCGAAGAAGATGATGTTATAAGGAGAGTTACTGATGATCCATTGTAGATATGAGGAAATCGTGTTGAAGTTGAGTTGTGGATTGGTGAGTTATCTAAAATTTACTTTCCACATTCTTATATTTCTGTTTTAGAGTTATTAATGCAGAAAGGTTTTGCCATTGTTGCCAAAGGAAGTAACCAAACAGACTTGCTTTGATGTATTTTTTGAATGAATGAAATTGATAATTTTTATTAGTTGTTCTTCATAGATGGTTGAAAATAGAGTGCTTATATTTTACTTCAGCAGTCTTTCAGTATTAGCTGTTGAATCTTTATCGTAAGTGTTATTTAGAGACTGCCACTGGCTAATATTCTCGTACATCTTCTCAAGATTCGCTGGCTTTTCCTTTATCTCACATGTTGAGAATTGTAACTTATGTAGGACTATTTATCGGTGGAGTTAATTTATTTTCGTTTAATCAAGAATTCCCACATACTTCAGTTCATAAAAATGATTTACAGCATCTTTATTGGTTTTGAGGATAAGTTTGATTGTAAAGAGTTAGTTGTTTAGTTTGTAAGGATAGAGCTATTGAAGTATCAAGAAAGGTTAGTTATTTATAAAGCAGCTGACTATTTTTTATGCCAATAGATTTTTTATTTATTTCTATTTCAAAACCAATTATACAAATTCTAATTTCTGTAGAGATATTTGTTAAATTTTAATGGAGTAATTGACCTATTTCATAAATAAAGAATAAGAAAGTACTTAAAATTTTGGTTTGTAGGTACTCTAATTCGAAATAACAATACTATCTGACAATCCCAGTAGTTGTTTGCATAGTGGGGTGCATTGAAAATGTGTATTTTTTTACTCATCTTCTTATTTGAGAGTTGATAATATCGCTAATTTTTTATTTATCTTTTGCTTTTAACTTATATCTTGCTATTTGCTTAGCTTTGTGAATTATCCGATTGAACTATAAGTGAAGTACTCAATATTATTCTACACTATCCATAGAGTTTAATTGGTATCGCCTGTCAAAGTTTTTAATGATTTTTGGGGGATTTTTATCATGTTGACATAACCTTACTCCAAATCACATGCTCCTGAGTTAACCAATATCTCTTCAAACTCAATATCCGCTTACTGTTAATCTTCCTATTATTAGTTTTTCTCCTAAATTTAGCGAAACTAAACTGTCGTGTTGACATCCAGCCTTCCCACTTGTTCGCATAAAGGTTTGAGAACTACAAAATTAAAGTCGTCATAAAATATTGGTAATACTGCTTCTGGCCATACAACTTGAATTTGTTGCAAAAATTCCATAGAAATCTGCATTTGTTTTAAATTGACTATTTTCCAATCGAGTTGCGAAACGTTAACGATTAAATGATTGATTTTTGAACACTTTTAGACTTATAAAACACATTTGCCATCTTAGAAGGTATTGAGCTTTAGGAATTGCTAGCTTAATTGAGCACATTTCTCACCTATTTTTTATGACATACGGTAAGTGACATAGATCTGCTTATGGTGTTGTGTCAGTTTAACAATCTCTCCATCTTGTACTCCTGGAACATAAAACAATAGTTCAGCGTTGTGTATTTGAGGGTTATTTTTAATATCGATAGTATGACGTATCATGATTTTGTTGTAAATAATACTATAGATTTACTTAATTATCATTTATCATCGAGATTCTTTAGTATTTTACGAACTTACTCTTAAAATTTGCCCACTCTTATAGGCTCGCCTACCTTGTACAAGTAGTTTTTCTTTACTAAATTTATGTACTGTTAGTAAAGACTATTCAGCGCATTTTCTGGTCCTTTCTCATCTCTTACTGTAGTTACTAAAACAAACTTCAAGTTGTTTGGAGTTTAGAGCATGGATAGTTGGTATTATTTGGTTTTAAAATTTTTCGCTTGAGTTTTGATGTTGGGATGGAGGATTCTGATAAAATGGGACATAGTAGCTGAAGTACTTTCTAGATTTCTGATTCTGTGAGAATTTTAAAGTTCCTGATAGTTGATTTCCTTGTCAAATTAATGAGGCTAGATATAGTAGATGACTCTTTTGTCCTGAAAAATCATAAACTCATAGACTCGTTTATCCATTAAAATACAATTATAAATGGTTCTCGAAGCAATTATGATATGTTGTAGGAAATCCTCATTCTCCTTGATCTTTCAAACTAAATTTCAAGCAATAATTATTGATAAAAGAGTGATTTATTTTCCTGATTATATGATCTAATAACTAAGAATGGCATATTTTATAAGAAAAAG
>Ga0194117_10004127_pt1 | contig 14038 bp, 4 predicted proteins | sample TA2MahsurfametaG_FD_160579 | JGI IMG/M metagenome (GOLD analysis project Ga0194117, IMG submission 160579) | Freshwater microbial communities from Lake Tanganyika, Tanzania - TA2015009 Mahale N1 surface | ecosystem: Environmental > Aquatic > Freshwater > Lake | place: Tanzania: Lake Tanganyika...
ATCTAGGATTTAATGCCAATATGTTGGCAAATGAAATGTTCCTAGACAGTGCTGACATACGAAAAAATATTGTATCGTTAGCAAAAATGTTAAACTACACACCATCATCAGTAAGAGCTCCTTATGCGGAATTAGATGTCACTGTAAATGACGCCACAGGTTCTAAACTTACAATGCCAAAAGGCACCGTGTTTACATCAACAGTTGAGGGTAAAAGTTTTCAATTTGTTACAAATGAAGAATACACAATTACTCCTACAAATGGAGTTTTTTTATTTAATAATATTGATGTGTACGAAGGCACTCTTGTAACTTTTAGATATACTGTTGATACAAATGATCCTGACCAAAAGTTTACAATACCAAGTGAGTTTGCAGATACAAGAACATTAAAAGTATCAGTTCAAAATAGTGCGATAGATACTGCAACAAATATTTACTCATTGGCAGGTGGTTATAATAATGTAACAGATACATCAAAAGTTTATTTTTTACAAGAAGTAGAAAACGGCCGATTTGAAGTTTATTTTGGTGATGGTGTTTTAGGTGCAAAATTAAATAATGGCAATATTGTAATATTAGAATACATAGTTACAAATATAGAAGAAGCAAACGGCGCTTCTACATTTGAAATTGCTTCGTCTGTTGGTGGTTTTAGTGATATCACGGTTGCAACAGTATCAAATGCACAAGGCGGAGCTTTAGCAGAAACAAAAGAGTCAATTCGTTTTAATGCACCTTTAAGTTATACAGCACAAAACCGTGCCGTTACAACTTCTGATTATGAAACATTAGTGCGTTCAATTTATCCAAATGCTTTAGCCGTAAGTGCTTGGGGTGGCGAAGATGAAGAAACACCGGTATACGGTGTTGTAAAAATTGCAATAAAAGCAAAAAGCGGTTCTACTTTAACAACAAGTGCAAAAAATACTATTGTTCAGGCATTAAAACCATTCAATGTTGCAAGCGTTAGACCTCAAATTATAGATCCTGAAACTACTAAAATTCTTTTAACAACAAATGTAAAATTTAATTCTCGTATTACTTCTAAATCTTCTGCAACAATTAAATCGGACGTTTTAAACACAATACAAAATTATAGTGACGACACATTATCTAAATTTGACGGAGTGTTTAGATATTCTAAAGTGATAGCATTAATTGATAATACCGATCCAAGTATTGTATCGAATATAACAACATTAAAAATTAGAAAAACTTTTACTCCTACAATTAATACTTCAACACGTTATAATATTTACTTTAGAAACGCATTGCTTAATCCAGTTACAGGCTATAATGCTATAAATGGTGGTATTTTAGAATCATCAGGTTTTAAAATTAATGGTGACATAACAAATATATTTTTTTTAGATGATGACGGTGCAGGTAATGTTAGACGATATAAATTGATAGGTGGCATTAGAACATATGCAACTAATACACAAGGTACAATTGATTATACCACTGGCGAAATACAATTAAATTCTTTTAATGTATCTGTAATTGAAAATATAAGAGGCGAAGCCTCAACTGTAATAGAATTAACTGTAAAATCAAATTCAAATGATGTTGTACCTGTTAGAAATCAAATTTTAGAAATAGATGTATCAAATTCATCTGTTACAGTTGAATCAGATACTTTCATAGGCGGTTCATCAGACGCTGGAGTAGGATACACAACTACATCTAGCTATTAATTATGGCTACTTTTAAAGATAAGATATCCAATTTAATTGGTACACAAGTACCTGATTTTGTATTAGAAGATCATCCTAAATTTTTAAAGTTTTTAGAAACTTATTTTACTTTCATGGAAGCTGCCGAGTTGAAAGTTACAAGTGTTCAAACAACAGAAGGCATATTATTAGAAAACGAAACAAATCAGGCAAACGTTTTATTATTAGACGGCTCTCGCATTGAATCAGATATTACACAATTAGATTCTGGCGATAAAATACTTTTAGAAAGTTCATCTTTTGGTAAATTTACAAGAGGTGAAACAATACAAGGTCAAACATCAAAAGCCACATCAACAATATTAACCGAAGATTTAATTAATGGAAGACTGTTTATAATTTCTCAAAATAAATTTATAAAAGGTGAAACAGTATTAGGTTTGACCTCAAACGCAAGTGCAATAATCAATTCATATAGGCCTAATCCTGTAAATAATATACAAGAGCTAGTAAACTTTAGAGATCCAGATAATACGATATCAGATTTTTTAAATAACTTTTTATCAGAATTTTTACAAACAATGCCTGCATCGTTAGATGTTCAGGTTGATAAAAGAAAACTTATAAAAAATATAAAATCTTTATATCAAGTTAAAGGCACAAATGTAGGCCATGAAATATTTTTTAGATTATTATTTGACGAAAGTTCAACAACTTTTTATCCACGTGAACAAATGCTGCGAGTATCAGATGGTAAATTTACTACTGATAAAGTTTTAAGAGCAATAGCAACAGCAGGCAATACGTCTCAACTAATAGCTAGAACAATTACAGGTGGCACTTCAAATGCAACTGCTATTGTAGAAAATGTTACTACTTTTTTAATAGGTACAACTGATGTAACTGAAATGACTTTAAATAATGATACAATAGTAGGTACATTTCAAGTAGGTGAACAAATTACAGGCACAGCTAGTGACACAGATGATTTTTTAATTAAAGCAAATATTACAGGTATACCAACTACAAAAGTAATTACAAATGATGGTGCTTTACATACACCTGCTGAGTCAACAACAATTACTGGCGGCGGCGAAGGTGCTATAATACAAACAAAAACAGTCGGCTCAGGAGGTATTACAGAAATTATAATTGACGATGCTGGTGTAAATTATCAAATTGGTGATGATTTAATATTTACAAATACAGGTACTAACGGTGGCGGAGCTGCAGGTTTTATATCTGTTGTAAATGGCGGTTTTACAGATGAACAAAGTGCGAGTACAACAGAAGATCATATAACTTTAGAAGAGGCAACTACAAGTGGTGATTCTTATTTTGGTGATAAAATTGTACAAGAATCGGGAACAGGAACAGGTGATATTACAGATGTGTTTATATATAATGCTGGTTCATCCTATACTTCTTTGCCAATTGTTTCAATTTCAACATTAACTGGATCAGGTGCAAAATTATTAGCCTTTGGTTCAGAAATAGGCCGAGTAGTAGATTTAAATATAGTTGAATTAGGTATAAAACATCAATTAGCACCTACACCGCCTACTGTAAATTTATTTAAAAATTGTATTACAATAGACATGACAGGTAATTATGTTGCAGGAGAAAATGTAACAATTACTGGCGGTGCTACAGGTATTCTTTTAAACATAGATACTATCAGAAATTTATTGGTTTTAAAAAATGTTGTAGGTTCTGTTTCAGTTGGTAATACTATAACTGGAGTAATCTCTGGTGCAACTTCAATAATAAAAAAATTAGATGGCGCTACAGCAACATTAACAATTGGTGCCGTATCTACAAAAGATGGCCGTTTTATAAACGAAGATGGCTTTATTTCCGAAAATACAATGAATATACAAGATAGTTTATATTACCAAGATTTTTCTTATGTTATAAAAGTTGCACGTTCTATTTCAGATTGGCGAGATGATTTTAAAAAAACAATGCACACAGCAGGTTTTTATTTTGCAGGTCAAGTTGATATTGAATCAAGACTAGATGGTACTATTTCTATACCAATTACTGGTGCTGTATCAGGAATTATAGATGAACCATTATTTAATATTCTTAATACTTTATTTGGTACTATTTTTGGTAGAAGATTAGGTACTGTTGATGACGGCACATCACAACGAGTAAATCCTTTGATAGGTATAAATGCAGATTTAGATGTATCTACAGCTTCGCCTTTTTCAAATTTAACAAGAGATGTCACATTAATAAGAGTACCTATAAAAATAGATTATACTTCACGTGTAAGAGGTATATTTAATTTTACTACAATAGCCCAAGGTTTTGCTTATGGCGGGCCTAGATATTCTACAATTAATAGAGAAGCATTTAGAGCTTTTCAAAGACAACCAGGTACAAATTATACATTAGGTGAATTAAGTAATAATGTAACATTTGGCACAAGATCATCTTTAGATGGTTTAGATAATACGTTATTATTCTGTTCAACTGATTTAGGCCGTGGAATAAAAACAAAACTTTCAATTCCTGCAGAAGTTACACTTGCAACTCCTCAAAACAGCTTTGACAATTCATTTGTAACTTTTGATCAATTAGTTGAAGATGATGGAAGCACATTAATAACTTTTGATGATACGACACCATAAATGATTATAAATATACAAAAAGAATAGATAAATGGCAAAGCAAACAGTCAATATTGGATTTATACCAAACGACGGAACAGGTTCGAATCTCCGAGATGGTGGTTTAATTATAAACAATAACTTTACTGAATTATATACAGCATTAGGTGATGGCACAAACTTGTCTTTTTCATCTCCTATAATTAAATTTGCGGATGATACTTCAACTGTTAGTTCAATAGGTTTAGGTAATACTTTAAAAATTTTAGGCGGTACAGGATTATCTTCTATAATTACAGGCAGTACACTTACTTTAAATATTGATAGTACAGTAGCAACACTTACCGGCGCACAATCACTTACAAATAAAACATTTAATTTAAATGCAAATACACTTACAGGTACAACCACACAATTTAATACAGCGTTAAGTGATGATAATTTTGTAACAGAAACGGCTGCACAAACAATCTTAAACAAAACTTTAACAACACCTAATATAAGTACAATTTTAAATACAGGTACTTTAACTTTACCTACCTCAACAGATACATTAATTGGTAGAACAACAACTGATACTTTAACAAATAAATCAATATCAGGTTCAACAAATACAATTACAAATATTGATAATTCATCAATTACAAATTCAAATGTAAAATTTGCTGACGATACGTCAACTGTATCAACTGTTGATTTAGGATCAGTTTTAACAGTTTTAGGTGGTGAAGCAATTGATACTACAATTTCAGGTAATACAATTTCAATTTCTGGTGAAGACGCCACATCATCAAATAAAGGTGTTGCAAAATTTAACACAGCAAGTTTTACAGTTACAAGTGGTGATGTTACAATTAAATCAGGCGGTGTTACAAATGCACAATTAGCAAATTCTACAATTACTTTAGGTTCAACTTCAACATCATTAGGTGCTACAACATCTTCTGTTGCTGGCCTTTCATTAACAGGTTCAACAAACACGATTGATTTAACAAGTGGCGGAAATAAATTAAGACATAATTTTGCAAATTTCGGTGGTCTGCCAAATGCTACTACGTATGGCGGTATGTTTGCAACAACAAATGGTACAGCAAGAGCTTATTTTGCCGATTCAGGAGGTTGGAATGAAATAATTTCAGAAAACTCTAGTATAAAAGATTTATCAGATGTTGGTCCTACAAATCCAACAAATGGTCAAATTTTATCTTTTAATAGTGCGTTAGGCCGTTATGATCCAATTACATTATCTGCTGGCACTGTTACTTCAGTTATTGCTGGCACAGGACTTTCAGGTGGCACAATTACTACAACAGGTACTATTGCAATAGACTCAACAGTTGCTACATTAACAGGCACGCAAACGTTAACAAATAAAACATTAACTGCTCCTATTATTTCTTCAATTAGCAATACAGGTCTTTTAACTTTGCCTTCATCTACCGACACATTAATTGGTAGAACAACAACAGATACATTAACAAATAAAACTTTAAGTGGTGTTAGCAATACTTTTACAAATATTCCGAATGCTGCTTTGTCAAATTCAGGCTTAACTTTAGGTTCGACAGCATTAACTTTAGGTGGCACATTTGCTTCGCTTTCTAACTTAACACTTAATTTTGCAACCATTAATTCTTCAGGTAATACTATTACAAATATTAAATCTGAAGATTTTGTGGATAAAGTATTACAAACATCAGCTTCAATTGATGTAATAAATTCTGGTTCAGGTGCATATGAATTTAACTCACATTATTCAGGAAGTAATCCTACATTATATTTAAGAGCAGGTCAAACTTATGCTTTAAATTTAGCTGTATCAGGCCATCCATTTCATTTACAAACAGTTTCAGGTGCTTACAGTGCAGGTAATCCATATACAACAGGTTTAACACACGTAGCCACAAACGGTACAGTTACAACAGGTGCTTCAGCATTATTACAAGTAACAGGTACTTTATATATTGAAGTACCATCAAATGCCTCATCAGCAATTTACTATGCTTGTCAATATCATTCAGGTATGGCAGGTAAAATTGTATTAGGTTCAATTTCAGATGGATTTGTAGGTGATGGTGCTACAACGAATTTTACAATAAATAAGGGTAGAAATGTAAATGATGTTTTAGTTATTGTAAACGGTGCTATACAAGTACCAACAACAAACTATACAATTTCAACAACAACATTAACTTTTACAGCAGCGCCGGCGGCTTCTGCGGTAATACAAGTAAGATATCTATAAAATGAGAAAACTCGTATAAATAGTAAGAAAGAATTTTAAAATATGCCAGCAATTATAACAAGTAAATTTAGAATTAACAACGCTGAACAGTTTAGCGAGTCTTTTTCTGAAGCCTCACCTGAAGTTTATTATCTAGGTATTGGCCGACCACAGGCCTTTGCAACACAAGTAAGAGCAGATTCACGTACAGAAAATCAAGGCACAGATGCAACTGCAATTACACCTGCTGACAGTGTAATAGATGAATTATATACCTATGATGATTTATTAGCGGTAAAAAGAATTACAACTTCAGATACCGCATTTGTAGTACCACGAAGAAATTGGACAACTAACACAGTTTACGATTATTACAGACATGATTATGGTAATCGTATTACCGGTACAACAACAACACAAACATCAAATTCAGGTGCTACAACATTATTTGACGCAACATTTTATGTAATGACATCTGCAAGAAACGTTTATAAAGTTATTGATAATAATAATAATGGACTTTCAACTATTGAACCAACAGGCACATCAACAACAGTATTAACAACAGGCGATAATTATAAGTGGAAATATATGTACACTTTAACAGCGGCTCAACAAGCAAATTTTTTATCGACAGATTTTATGGCCGTTTCAACAGACGCAACAGTTTCATCTGCTGCTGTTGACGGTGCAATTAATATAATAAAAATTAAATCTGCTGGCTCAGGTGGCACAAACGGTACATACGCAGGCATTCCAATACGTGGCGATGGCACAGGTGGCACCGTTACAGTTACAGTTTCAGGTGGTGTTGTTTCTGCTGTATCAATAACAGCTGCAGGCACAGGTTATACTTTTGCAACAATTAGCAATGCACAAATCGTATCAGCTGGTGCAACAGGTTTAACAGGTGCAGAAATAGATGTAATTATACCACCAAAAGGCGGCCATGGTTTTGACGCAGTAAAAGAATTAGGTGCATTTTTTGTAATGTTAAATATTAGTTTAGAAGGAACGGAAACTGCAAGCACAGGTGACTTTACAGTTGCAAATGATTTTAGAAGAATTGTATTAATAAGAAATCCTTTTTCAGGTGGTGCTGCTACTACTGCAACAACTTTACGTGCAACAAAAGCAATTCGTTTTGCTTCTTCACCAGCACCAGGTACATTTGTTGTAGATGAAGAAATAAATCAAGCAACAACAGGTGCCGTAGGTAAAGTTGTAGAATATGATTCAACAAATAGAATATTACATTATATACAAACAAGATTTAATGATGAAGGCGTTGATAGTAATGGTAATCGTACAGCATTTAGCGGAACAAATGTAATCACAGGCCAAACTTCAGGTGCAACTGGCACACCAAGTGCTGTTGCAAGTGAAACTGCTGATCAAATTACATTTACAAATGGTTATAAAGATTCTGAATTAGATAGACACAAAGGCGATGTTTTATACATTGAAAATCGAGCACCAATAACAAGAGCAGCGGACCAGACCGAAAATATAAAATTAGTAATTGAGTTTTAGGGAGAATTATGCCAAGTCCAACAGACTTTAACCTCTCACCATACTTTGATGATTTTACAGAATCAAAAAAGTTTTATCGTGTTCTTTTTAGACCAGGATTTGCTGTTCAAGCAAGAGAGTTAACACAATCACAAACCATATTACAAAATCAAATTGAAAGATTTGGTGATCATATTTTTGAAAAAGGTGCAATGGTTATACCTGGCCAAATTGCATTTGATTTAAATTATTACGCTGTTAAACTTACTTCAAAAACATTTGCTTCAGTATCATCTTATATTGGTACAGAATTAAGAGGCGTTACATCAGGCGTAAGAGCATTGTGTGTAAACGCAACAGCAAATGATGGTACAGATCCAGATACTTTATTTGTAAAATATATTAAAACAGGCACAAATAATACATCATTTGTATTTTCAAATACAGAAACAATACAAGCTTTTTCTGATGGTTTAAGTGCAACAGTTTTAGGAAGTGCCGTTGTAAATTCAACAGCTACAGGTTCAGCCGCAAATATAGAGGAAGGTGTTTATTATATAAATGGATTTTATGTAAAAGCTTCTGCACAAACAATTATACTTGACAAATATACAAATACGCCTAGTTATCGTATTGGTGTAAGTGTTGTAGAATCGATTATAACTTCAAATGAGGATGTAACTTTAAATGATAATGCCGCTGGTTCTTCAAACGCAAATGCACCAGGAGCTCATAGATTTAAAATTGATTTAATACTTGCAAAAAGAACCATATCATCAACAAGTGATAATAATTTTATAGAATTATTACGACTAGAAAATGGCTCAAGACGAAATCAAGTTAGAAGCACAGAATATTCTGTTTTAGAGGATACATTTGCTAGAAGAACGTATGATGAATCAGGTGATTATACAGTAAGAGATTTTGATTTAGATATAAGAGAGCATTTAGAATCAGGCAACAATAGAGGTATTTACACAGCTGCAAATGGCGGTGTTGAATCAAAATTGGCCGCTGGTTTATCGCCAGGAAAAGCTTATGTCAAAGGTTATGAAATTGAAACAATTGGTACAACTTTTTTAAATGTAAATAAGGCTAGAGAATTTAATACACAAAATAATAATAAAACAAGATTTGACATAGAAAATTTTGTAAATGTTACAAATGTTTTTGGTTCGCCAGATATAGGATTTGTTTTAGGTGATGTTGAAGCATTTAAAAATATAAATTTATTTAATGATCCAACAAGTGTGAGAGGCACGCAACAATCTACTGTTGGCGTAACAGTGCCACAAATTGGCCGTGCTAAGTCACGTGGTTTTGAATTAAATAGTGGTTTTGCTACATCAAATATATTTTCAAGTTCTGCTTTAACAAGTGCGGTTTATAAGCATTATCTATTTGATATAGAAATGTTTACACATTTAAATTACTCTACAGCACAATCATTTACAAACGGAGAAAAAATAACAGGAAGCTCTTCAGGTGCTACTGGTATTGTTCAAACATTATCAACAACTAAATCAGCTGTTGTTACAAACGTATCTGTAGCAAGTCCTGGTGTTGTAACTTCAGCTACTCACTCTTTTAAAGAGGGTATGCAAATACAATTTTTAAGTGCAGGCTTTTTAGTTGACTCAGCAGCAGTCGTTGATAGCACAGTATTTACAGTAAAAAATCCTACAACAAATACGTTTGAATTATATGACGCTTCAGGAGTTAATCCTGTTAACGTCACAGCATATACTTCAGGTGGTGTTGCAAGACATGGTGTGTTGGTTTTAAATAATGTAATTGGAACATTTATATCAGGAGAAACAATTACAGGAGGCACATCAAGTAATACAGCAGTTATTCAATCAAATAGATATGGATTTAACGGAGCTAATACTTTTAATTTTACAAATGTAAAACAATTAGGTATGTCAGGTTCGCCTACATATACATCAGACGTAGCTCTTGGAAATTTTGGAGAAAATTATCAAATATTTGGAAGTTTTTCTATAGCAAATAGCGGTACAACAGTTACAGGATTCGGTACTTTATTTAATACAGAATTACAAATTGGTGATTCAGTCACTTTTACAACTGATGCTGGTAGTTCAGTAACAAGAGTAATTGAATCTATTAATTCAAATAATAGTTTTGAGTTTTCTCAAGCCGTAGGCGCTAGTGATGTCTCAACAAAAACACAAGGTGTTAGAAGACGAGGTAAATTACAAGGCTCAAGTAAAAATATATCTATATTTAAATTACCAAATATTAGAATTAAGACATTAAAAACGGCAACAAATTTAGGTTTAACTGATACTAATTTTAATGTAAGAAGACATTTTACAGCCACACTATCTTCAGGTTCTGCTACAATTACGGCAGGTACAAATGAAATATTTTCAAGTTTAACTGAAAAAGATTATTCAATTTCAGTAATGACATCAAGTGGTGTAGCAGTTGCTGGTAATGTTTTAAGTATTTCAGGTAATAATTCAGAAGGCACTCCTATTTTTACACTTGGTGGTTCTCCTACAGGTAAAACATTAACTCTTAATTTTGGGACATCATATTCCAGTGCAAAAATAAAAATATTAGCAACAGTTGTACGTTCAGTTGCAGGTTCAAAAACAAAAACATTAAACTCAAATTCAACAATTGCAATATCAAGTCAAACTACAATTCAATCAGGTACAATAGGTTTAGCTAAGGCAGATGTTTATAAAATCAATTCTGTTTTTATGTCAGCTAACTTTGCAACAGCCGCTACAACCTCTGGCACAAATATTACAGATAGATTTACTTTAGATAATGGACAAAGAGATAACTTTTATGATATAGGTAGAATTAAATTAAAAACTGGAGCTATAACACCTACAGGAAGATTGTTAATTAACTTTGATTATTTTTCACATGGTTCTGGTGATTATTTTGATATTGACTCGTATTCAGGCGTAATTGATTATGATGATATACCTACTTACAAGTCAGACACATCTGGTGGAGAATTTGATTTAAGAGATTGTTTAGATTTTAGACCACGTGTTGATGACGCTTCAACAGTAATAAGTTCTATACAAGATAGACAATATACTGGTTCAGGTGCTTCTGTAAATGATTTGGTTCAATTTAATACAGATGTAACGTCTGATTTTGAATTTTATTTACCAAGAATAGATAAAATATTTTTAGATAAAGACGGTGTTTTTAGAGTTGTAGAAGGAGCTAGTGATGTTAAACCTTCAATACCAAAAAGCATTGAAAATGCTATGCACTTATATACAATATTTTTAAAAGCTTATACGTTAGACACGAATGATTTAGTAATACAAAGACACGATAATAAACGATATACAATGAGAGATATAGGCCGTTTAGAAAAAAGAATTGACAAGGTAGAATATTATACACAATTATCTTTATTAGAAACAAGCGCACAAAGTTTACAAATACAAGACGCTGAAGGATTTGATAGATTTAAAAATGGATTTATAGTTGATAATTTTACAGGTCATGGTATAGGTGACGTAGGTAATTTAGATTATAAAGTTTCTATGGATATGGCTTCTGGTTTAGTAAGACCTATGTTTAATTCTGAATCAGTTAAATTAATTGAAGCTGATGATGATGGCACAGTGATAACAGCGGCCGATAGAGCAGACGCACAATATACAAAAACAGGAGATTTAATTACTTTACCATACCAAGAAACTACAATGATAGAGCAACCATTTGCGAGTCGATATGTTAATGTAAACCCATTTAATATTTTTACTTGGGCAGGTTCAGTAATATTAGACCCGCCAGGTGATGAATGGAAAGAAACAAATAGAGTTCCTGATTTACTTATAAATGAACAAGGTTCTTTTGATACAATGGTGCAAGAATTAGGTAATCCTAATTTAGATAGTGTTGAAATTGATACTGTATGGAATGAGTGGCAAGATTTTTGGCAAGGACGACCTGTTGAAACTGTTGTCAGTGATGTAACTTCTGGTGGCTGGAATATAGTTCGAACAAGAGAAATTTTAACAGAACAACAAGTCGGTCAAAATAGAACAGGTGTAAGAACAGCTCTTGTGCCACAAGTTGTAAGAACATCTTTAGGCGATAGAGTTTTAAATGTAGCTTTTATACCTTTTATCAGAAGTAGAACCGTATCATTTACTGCTACGAGAATGAAACCTAATACCAGAGTTTATCCATTTTTCGATAATGTATCAATAACACCTTACGTAACGCCTACGGGTGGAGCATTAGGTGTAATTTAGTAACAGACGCAAATGGCGCTGTGTCAGGTACTTTTTTTATACCTGATCCTAATGATAACAATAATCCTAGATGGCGAACAGGTCAAAGAGTTTTTAGATTAACAAGTGCTGTAACAAATTCTTTACAAAATGTAGAAACTTCTGCTGAAGCTGATTATACTGCTAGAGGTTCTTTAGATACTGTGCAAAACACAATTGTATCTACAAGAGAAGCACAATTAGTTAGACAAAATTTGGCCGAAGATAGAACCATTTTAAGATCATCAACAAGAACAGAAACACAAATAATTCAATGGGTTGACCCTATTGCTCAAACATTTTTAATTGATGATACAGGCGGTGTTTTCGTAACTTCTATTGATACATATTTTCAATCAAAAGATACTAATATTCCTATCACAATGCAAATTAGAGAAGTAGTAAACGGCTATCCTTCACGTACAATAGTACCTTTTGGTGAAGTTGTGTTAAATCCAGGTTCAGTAAATATATCTGATGATTCTACCACGGCCACAAAATTTACATTTCCTTCTCCTGTTTATTTACAAGAAAAAACAGAATATTGTTTTTGTTTATTAAGTAACTGCGATAGTTATAATGCTTGGGTCGCCACGTTAGGTGAAAATCAGGTAGGCTCAAATAGGACAATTTCAGGTAATCCTTATGCCGGAGTTTTCTTTTTATCTCAAAACGGGTCAACTTGGACGGCCGATCAAACAACGGATATTAAATTTAAAATAAATCGTGCTAATTTTGAAAATGTCACCGGCACAGTCACGCTCGTAAACGACGCCATAAGTGTCAAAACATTACCCAATAATTCGCTTAGAACGACAAGTGGATCAGGTGTTATAAGAGTAAACCATAGAGACCACGGAATGCACGGCATTAATAATAACGTTACAATTGCTGGTATTCCTGCAGGTACATATAACGGATTAACTTCAGCACAAATTAATGGTACTTACACAAGTATCTCAAACATTACACTTGATAGTTATGATATTACAACTGCTGGCACAGCTACAGCTACAGGCGATATAGGTGGTATAACTACAACAGCTACACAAAATAATTTATTTGATGTTGCTTGTTTAAATTTATCTACATTAACTGTATCTGGAACAAGCATAGATTATGATTTAAGAACAACAACAGGAAAATCAGTGCATGGTTCTGAATCAGAATTTAGTTTAGCTGCAACATCTAACGCAATTAGTGTTATACCTGGTGATAATATTTATTTTACAGCGCCTAGATTAGTTGCAAGCACAATCAACGAGACAAATGAAATGGCTGGTTTAAAATCATTATTTTTAAATTGTACTTTAAGAACCACAAGTAATAAACTTTCTCCTGTAATAGACGTTGCACGTTTAAGTATGGTAGCTGTACAAAATAGATTAAATGATCCTACATCTAGTAATACACCTAATTTTGTGAGCGATACAGCTTCAACAGGCACATCTACAGCGGCCGTTTATTGTACTAAACCAATTATATTAGCAAACTTATCTACAGCATTAGATGTACGATTAACGCAAAACGTAAGAACTTCATCCTCAGTAAGAGTGTTTTATAGAGTTTCAGGTTCAGAAGAAGTAAGAAATATTGGTGATTTACCTTGGATACCTTTTAACACATCAGGCGAAGAAGATATTACAGTAACACCAGCAGAAAATGATAATGTATTTAAAGAATATAAATATTCAGATACAGGCATTAGTGAATTTACTGCATTTC
>Ga0194117_10004131_pt1 | contig 14024 bp, 5 predicted proteins | sample TA2MahsurfametaG_FD_160579 | JGI IMG/M metagenome (GOLD analysis project Ga0194117, IMG submission 160579) | Freshwater microbial communities from Lake Tanganyika, Tanzania - TA2015009 Mahale N1 surface | ecosystem: Environmental > Aquatic > Freshwater > Lake | place: Tanzania: Lake Tanganyika...
TATTTAAAAGACACTTTTTTTTAATTTGTCATTTTATAAAAAACATATATTATCTAAAGTTCATAACGCAGAAATAAATATTGTTTATTAACTTTCCCATTTCAATCTATTATTATTTAATGCAATAATAACTCCACTTTTTCTAAATATATGAACAATCATCCCTTGCTCTTCGCAATACTTATCCTCCTCGTGCTCAACACTCTACTATCAATCATTCTTCTTGCCTATCAATTCATGCTAGGCTATACTGGTTTCACAATTTTCAATTATCAACCAAATCTTATTACTCATTCGCTAGGTTGCTCAAGCGATTACTTCTCATATAAGTATTCCAATGAAGGGATTACACTCACTATCTGTGTGACGATAATAGCTTCGATAGTTTGCCTCACACTTGGTTTGATTTTGATAATTGCCATTTTTACTATTCTTCACAATGAGAACAAGAAGCAATCAGAATAAAAATAATAAACTGGAATATAGTAGGTTCACTTTTCAGAAGTACAAATGAACTATCTTGCTAAATTATTTTTCAATCAAAGCAGTCGTCGAGTCAATACGATATTTCTTTTAATTTCATTAGTCCCAATCTCTTCCCTTATAGTGTTCAAAAAATTCTTATAATTTTATCAACAAAGCCAAAATGATACCTGTCCTCTAAAAATATAAAATTCTCAAGTTCTAGCCATTACAGTAATTAGCTGTCTGCTCATGTTGTTCTCAATACTAACCATTTGTTTCTTCTTAATCATTATCTGCAAAATTAGTAGAAGACTTGAAATGTTTCAGCGGGAGAATCAAAGCTTAAGTTTTAGAAACCAAGTTGAAAGAATCATCAGATAAGTGCCTGAATCATAGAGACAACTTATCAAAGTGGCAGAATTAAAAAAAGATGAAAGGGGGAGTATCGAACTCAAAAGAGAATTAAAGTAGAGTGAAATGAAATAGTCTAAGTCAAAAGAAGGAGAAGGAAAGTAGGGAATACTCTTCGGCATGCAAAGAGTCGAATCTGTTCTCTATCAGGCTAATCCTTCACTAATGTTACAGTCCTCTTTGCGTTGACATAGATCTACAAACTTTTTATTTTCTTTATTTATCAATAATTTTTAAGAAACATTTATTGTTACCAATTCTATGCATATTGCCTCATAAAAACATTATAACCATTATCTATGAAGAGATAAACATAATAAAGAACCGGATTTAAACTGCAACGACTAAAAGAGCCCCGAAGATAGTATTTGACTTTGTCTCCATCATAAAAACTCAATTAATAGAGCAACGCAGTATTTGGATTGCCAGGATAAGTGATGTAAAAACAAAAAGTATTGCCCATGGTAGCTAGCCATAGATAATATATAAAAATCAATGAGAAGTCACAGCGTCAAGTTTACGGGGAGTTTGCAATAAACTATTAATAAAATTTAAGGAGAACTGTGCTAAATCATACAAAAAATCTTTTCAAACGCAGAAATAAAAGTTTCACATAAAAAGTAACTTTGCCAGGCACTATCCATGTCAATAGAAGATCTAGATCTATCATCGGCTACTAATAATTAAGTCAAAATTATGCAAAGAATACCCTAAATATGCTCCATTAACTTATGTTGAAAGATACCATGTAGATAGCAACTGAGACTAGATTTGTATCTGTTTAAGCAAATAGATTACCCATGATTATGAGAAAATAATCTAAAAAATAAAGATCCCATAGTAATTATTTACCCAAATATAAATGGTAGCCGAAATTCACTGAAAAGCCTTATTAAAATACCGTGAAATTTAAATATGGCTATGGAAAGCGAGAAGAGAGAGCAGGGTAGATTTGTGGGTGGGATTATCAATAATATTCAGATTTCTGATTTGTAACAAATTATATTGTTTAAGCTTACATGATGTTTATTTAAAACCAAAAGTTTTCTATCATGTATTAATTTGTCTTTTTAATAACTCATTATTTTAATCATAAGTGTACAATCTTACTCTTTATAACAAAAAAGAAACTTACTTAAGTGTTTGATTGATTTAAATCATGAAAAAGTAAATAAAATCAAAGTTCAATGAATAACTGAGCGTCAAATCCGTTATCTATAGATTAAATCTACAGATTCTTCTAATTGACTAGATGTAGAAACATTACTAACATTCCAGCTGGAGACAACCCACATTAAAATTAGCCTATTTTTAGTGATGCCTGTCTCATCAAATGCATATAAATCAACTATTTGATTTATCTTATTGTATTCATGCTTTTAATTTACTCCTAGCAAAAATTACCACTATTTTACTATTATAAACTTTTATTCTCTTTAGTCTCGTGAAATACATTCTAAGGGTCTTGACGACTCTAAATATTATCTCTCAATGATCCTTTCAAAAAAGCTGATTACCAATCGACAATTGTTTACTATCTCTATCTCTATCTTATTTCCGTTTCCTAGTTTTATATTTGTTCTCTCTATCTTCGTTTTCTTTGATTTTATATCTAAATATGGGGGTTTCTGTATAACTAAAAAGATACATTGCCTTGGCTAAAAGATACTTTTCCTCATAAATTATCGATTGTAAGATTTTTTATGATTTTTTTAATTTTCTGTTGAAAATTTCGTTTCTAAACTACGGAAAATCTAACGTAAAACTTATCTATAATTCGTTTTTGGTGACTGATGATTTCTTTGATTCTTTTGAAATGTTTTTATTTCTGCTCTTTTTTTGTAACTTCATTAACTTGAACTACATATCCCAAGGCCCAGCTAACATCAAACTCTCTTTTTTGTCGTCAAGATTTGTATTTAAACTTCTATAAAATAACTATTTAGATTGTAAAGAATATTTAGACTCTCTTAATCCGCGAGTGTGACTAGTTCCATCATCTGATTATAAATTATGGATTAACAATTAATTTAGACCTGACTACTAAGGATTTATGTTTAAAGGTTATAATGTTCTTTAGAATACTTGATTACTCATACTTACGCTTTAAAACATTTATTAATAACTTTATTCATTAACGCTAGCGACTATATGCTTATCTTTGTACTTCCTTATTTAAGCAAAAGATTTTAAACGAATAGCTTAAGTTAAGAAACCAAAATTTTACTCAATATAGTTGTCGAATAAACCTTGACTATGTTTTATATTTTCCTAAATGTAAAACTCGTCTAAACTGCCCTATTCTCGATGTAGCTCAATTCTCAAATTATAACCTATCTATGTTAATATAAAAATACTTCAAGAATGTTCAACATAAGCCCAGAAGTATTACTATGGTCTATTCCCTTTGAATTGAGTAAGAGACCAGCTTTAAAACAGTCTTTTTTGATTTAATTAAAGTTAAGTTTTTCAGTAGATTCTGTATGAAAGAATTCGATCTCATTGATACTTATTTTTAGCGATTCTGCAGAAATATTTAATTTTTTGCTCCTTTATACTGATTTTTATTTGGAATATGATTTGTTAACGGACTAATAAATACTTACAGTATTGTCTTTTATTCTCAATAGCTAATCCATGATTTTATTCGAACTGATAGAAAGGTTATCTACTCTCTTATCATAAATATTTGCCGATGACGCTAAAATTTCTGAAGCAAGCTTCCAAAATTCGACTGTGATACGTTCCGTACATTTAGGGTCGATGACTTTGATAGGAAAATCAAAAGAATTATGTTGATTTATTTTCTACCTAAATCTATATTTACTCCCTTTCTCGTGAGTTCTATAACTTGGCGAATAATTATCCCTTACTCGTTATTTATAAATACCGAGTTTATTTCTTATAGAATTTATTCATTAAATGTTTACATTCCTTTTATGGATGTTTGAGTCCTATGATTATTGGTTCCATTCCTCACAGTACTAACCTAGCATAAACTATTTGAAGAACTCATATTAGCCTAGGCAGTTGTGATCATATTCTCGGTCTCTCTTCTATATTTTTTATGTTTGGTGGAAAAATCACTTCGCGTTCTACGCATTGAAGTGGCTAAAGTATATTAAAGCCAAATTTAATAATTGAGCCTATCTATTTATGCATCAAATTAATTCAAAAGATCACTATCATCGTAAAAGACACATAAAATAAAAATAGTGGGTATATTACTAAAGCTTTTCTATGCTTGGTGTCTTTTATTAACACGTCCATGAAATTACCTGCAGCATACGAAGCCCAGCCTGCAGCACCCAATGCTACCATTATACCCAGAGCACTTTTCAAAGAAATGAAGATTCCGATAAAACCTAGCCCCACCATAGGCAGCAGGCCGTAACCCATTGTGCTCATTATACTATACAAAGGGACGATTTAGCTCTAAATTTATTCAATTTTACTTGAGATATAAAGTTAAGAAGGAAATAGATAAGCAAATTTCCAAGTATAAACATCGCATAGATATCTCCAAAGTGAACCTTCCCACTTAGCAAAAGTAAAAATCCAAAGGTCAAAGCAATTACAATTGGACCTGAGAGATCTGGATCATGTATAATATCGTAGCTAGGTTGACCGAATTTGAGAATAAGAGAGATTCTTTCTTTGATCTTTTAAGGCTAAATACCGATATCTAAGTGAATAAACAAGTACCGTCTAACAATGGTGGATCACCGTTTTCGTCTAATTAGTACTATTTTGGAGGTTTTGGCTCATATTGTGGTTAATAAGCTCGTTGATCAGTTGGTTTATATGATTATGTTGGTTAATCTTTAAATGGGGCAGAAATTGTGTGAGGTTGCCGAGGTTGTGTTGGAGTGTATCTCAAAGGTTATTCTCTTTGTTACACTTTCCTTGGTTACTATCTGGTAATTTAATAAGGATTGAAAGGTAAAGGCGAATGCTCTTTATTGACAGTAGGCACATATTTGTTATGACGGTCAGAAGTTGGAATACTCATGGGTTCAGCTTCCTCATCGATGAGATCAAACGGATTTTTGAATGCGATTTCTACGTTAACAAAAAGACTTACGTTTACTTTTCATACTCAAAGACAATAATATAAATGTTTATTTTTGATTAACAACACGTTGTGTTTATGCACACAAGTCTAATAATTCAAAGATTAAATATTTATCAGAGTTTAAGCTATCATTTTTTACCTTTTTAAATTTTCCGTATAAATTATCTCAATACTCCTATTTTCTCATTTTTGTGCTAGTTAAAATTAAATCCATATTTCTTACCTTTCTTTATCTGAGAAAGATAATCATCCAATGTTTTCTTTGAAATGTTTACTCTTCTTGCGCCTTACTCAAGTGGTATCTTATCCTCAACACCGATTCCCGCATAAAGTTATCTCCATTATAAAACCTAAATTTAGAATATCTTACCTTTTATATTACATGTTTTATTTTTCGTTCCTTTAACCTTCTACATTTCTGTTAACCTTCGACTTAATCGACCGAGTTACTCTCACTCTATGAATTTGAATCGCTTTGGTCCATTATTGCGTCAATATAGTCTCTACCCGAAAGCGCAGATAACTTGATTTCAGGGTAATTAGCATAGTCACATTCGCCAATATTCATTTTAAGTTTCGGACAGCTTAACCAAATCTGGCCATCATGCAGGAAGTATTTTATTTATTTGTCTAAATGAAATTACGGTTACTCAAAAAAGAGAGATTGAAGGATTTTTCAAACAGTTTAATGATTTTTTTAACGCTCAGTTCTGCTGTTTACTCGACTAGACATTAAGTCAAATCTAGTTCTTCATAGGTTTCTACAAACTCGTCAAACTTAATACTGACATTTTTAATCATCTTCTTTACATTATGAGAATGTGATTCTTCACTTTCTATTTTTTATTTTTTCTCTTTAATTTTCTTAGCTTTCTTCATTTATAAAAAATTTTATGATGCAAATTAATAAGATCAAAAACGAGAAAAATAACTAAAAGGATTGTTACTTTCATATTTATTTTATTGCTTCTTGGCTTTGCCGTCTCTTTTCTTTTTATTCTTTTTCTTCTTCTGTTACTTTACCTCTTATTCACTTTCATCATCTAATTACACTTTGGTTTCTTATTTCTTCTATAAACTTATCTGCTTTTATTATTTTGATAGCTATTACTATACTCTTTTTTCGACAGTATCTTTTTTGACTTATTAAATTCTTTAGCTTTATTTCTGAAGAGTATTTGGTTTCCCTTCTTTTTTTTCTTATGCTGTTTTGACCGTATTTGGATTATTGGATTCTATGTTCGTAGCTACTTTTTCTACATATCTTTTGGGAGATTTGAAATCTCTCAAATTTTTATTCGCTCTGGGTGATTAAAATCTTTTAAAATCATTGTAACTGTTACTTGAGTTTTTCTTTTAGACATATTTACTTTTTTACTTTTGATCCTTGTTTCTAGGACTATAAGCTTCTTAATCCTCTATCTTTTACTTCTTTTTAGGTTATTCTGTAAATGTATTAAATTTTTTCAATCCTGCCTATTTACCTTTCTAAACATATGTTACCTTTTTCTGTACTCTATTGTTCTTTTGCTTATCTTACTATTTCGGTTGTTTTTATTCATTTTTCCTAGAGTAGATAAACTTTATGACGAAATTATCACCTTTCAGTCCTTAATAAATCAATTATCTTCCTATTTCAAAAGTTGTCTCAACATTCCATCCTACAGTTTTCAATCTGACAATCTGGGTAAAATGATTTGATTTGGTGAGAAGTTGATGAATCTCATCAGCTTTCTAGCTATTTGAATTTGTAATGTAAAGCCACATCGTTGAAGAACTATGCTTCTAAAGTCTCTCCAAGCTATAAGGATCGCCTAAGTTTTCAATAAAAATACATCCGATTTTGGGATTGGAGATTGACTCCTTGTTTGTTTGGTTTTTATGATTTTATTTCACCATTTGAACTATTTCTTACTATGGCTAACTTTCGAGGGAGCTATCAGAATCATTGATATCGTTCCAGCCTTGATCTAAAGATTGTTACTTATCTTCTGCATTGAAAAATTATAATTTATATTGATTGGGTACTAAAAATAAATATCAAATTAAGATACTGGTTCTCAGTCAATTTTTTTTGTTATGTTGAAATTAAGTTTTATCGAATCTTATCTTTTCGCTATTCAACTTTTCTTTTATTTTGTTATCATTGAATTGCTTCTTTTGAGCTTCTTTATCTTTGAGCTCAAGATTTCTTATCATGATGTTTTTACTCTATTATCTTTATCCTACTTCAATCAACCTTTAAGTATGACGGTGTTTTTTATGTATGGGTTGTTCTTTGTCATCTTCTTTTTGAAATAAATTTTAAGCTCTTAATATTCTCTTTTATTAATTTTTGAACGTTTTGATTGATTGTATCCGAGTTTTTCTTCTCTAAATAAGCAAAGTTATACGGGATCAGGTCCAGGTAATATAGATCTGCTCTGACCAAACTAATGAATATTCTAAGCAAGTTTACTCATCAGAAAGGACTTACTTTACTAATTGAGTGTACATCTGCTTTATTTAAAATTTTCCTTTTTGAGGGGTTCAAGATGCTTTTTAGAAGTTCCTGAGAGTTATAGTGGAAGACTATTTGGGTGATTAACGTAAGTATATCTATCGCTAAACATGAAAATACTTATTAAAAATCTCTTAATCTCAATTCCAAGATAAAAATAAAGCAACTTACCAATTTTTAATATATTTTCATCCAAAAGATATTTAAATGAACTTAACGTTAGATTTCAAATCAATTTCAAGATACATACTACAGAAATATATTAATAATTTTACTTTTATTTTAAAGATTAAATTCTTTCTCTAGAATAAAATAAAAGATATCAAATAAATAAAATACTAAACTCAAAGTGTTATTCTTTGGATTAATTCATTTTTAATATAAAATTATCTAAATTAATAGTTGGGATAATCAAAAAAATTCTTTTTAGAACACTTTTTTTTAACTAAGAACGATTTTTCATATTTTACTCACCTTAACTCTCGAACTAAGGTCTTTTGAGCTAATCTATAGATGAAAAACAAGAAATATTTAAAGTTTTTTTATATAATCAAGATTCAGTTATATTAAAATAATCGATCAGAAATCTAAAAACACTAAAGGCTAATATGTTTTCTTCAAATGTTTGATGTTTTTCTCCTTCTCAGCTCTTGTAATTCTCGAAAATAAATAAATAATATTAATGAGGTTAAGAATAAAAAAATCATTTGAAATCTTATGTATGTTGGATCCATCTCAAATTTCACCTTAAGAATCCGTTGATTAATTCCAGGATTTGTGGCTCTTCAAAGCTTGCTTTTGATTCATTTGACAGTTGATTTGTTGAGCGAGCTCATGGTCTTCTTTAATACTGAAATGGACGGTAATATTATGTTTGTTAAAAGTATGTTTAAATTCCTATGGGAAAGAATAATTCTTGATGAAGAGTGTTCCGACTTTCAACACAGTGTCATAATTCCAAATCTAAATCTTTTTTAGATATCTGTTGTCTTAAAATGTGAAAACGCCTTCTTAAGTGATAAGATTCTTGCAGCAAGTCATCTGCTACTATTCATCCTCAAATTGAATTTTTAGGTAGAAGTTGAAAGTTGACAGGCCGATTTTGACTTTTCTGAGGTTGGTAATATTAATATTTATTGTTGAGTAGTGCATGTTTACCTAATTATTATAACTCACTTAATTACCTTTGTAGATATAAACTCGAAAATTGTCTGCATTGGTGTGAAATTGTTTCAGAATTATTAACATTTCTTCTAGAGCTATTGGCCTCTTTCGAAGTCATCACCATACTTCAAAACTTTACCTCATTATATTTAATCAACTGATCGAAATCTAAATCAATCACTTAAAGATATTATCTTTTGATAACAAAGTATATTTTGATACATCTTGGCCTATCATTTCGTTTAATGTGTTCAAAAATTAAGTTAAATAGTTTTACGGTAATTTTACGATCCTCATCAAGAAATCAATTTTCATTATAGAAAAAAAGATATCTTAAACTGGACAGCAAAGCTGAATAGCGTTGGAAAAAAAAACTCTAACATTTTTTTTATTTAATATGCTGCAAGTCCTCAAATGGTATTATATAGTTTAAAAAATCACTTGATTGAGCTCAATAGACAAAATTTCATTTTATCCATATCTTCACCTACATTTTGGAGCTCTATCTGTTATGTTTTTGGCCGTTTGAACTATATTTTTAATTATTAACACCCTAATCTATGGTGCTTATTTTGGCTTTAGATAATTGATATAAATAGTGATTTAAGAAACATTAAAAATATATAAGAGGGATATTCTTTAAAGCCGTATTACAATGTTATTCATCTCCACTATTTTGTTATAATAAAACATCTCCAAAGGTTTATCAATAGTTTGATAACTTTAATAAAATTATTGATGACCAACCACTACAATCTGGCAAACTTTAGAAATAATCTCATCTCAAAGAATAACCCACTTGATCCCATTTTCGTACCCACTTTTCGACAAACTATGGAACAGAATTATCAACTTTCACTAAAACAGAACAAGCATTATTAGAAAAGATCAAGTTTGTCTTTCTGTGAGTACTCGCATCAAACTAGCAATATCTAAATCTACAAAAATACATTCTTCGTTAAATAAGACATTAGGCCTCATGAGAACAGACCTCTCAAGTTCAAAATCTCCTAACTTATAAAATCGAGTTTGGCTCACAGCAAAACACTTGCCAATATTTAATAGAAAAGTTAAGTATAAAGCGCTAACATTACTAAAAATAAAAAAAGTACTTCGTATAGTGCCTATATCAATTCGCATAAAAAGATACTTTAAAAGAAAAACTCTCTGAATATTTAAAAGGAATCTTCCTCTATCTCTTTAAAACTTAGTTCAAACACTCACAAAATAAAAGAGTAAAAAATCTAAGCATAAATGGTGGAGAAATTGTAACGGGATAAGTTAGAAAATACTAATGAAAAGAAAGAAATTCGTATCATAGAAACCGAGATTAAAGAAAGCAAATAAAAGTATCTATAGAGGCTTATTTTAAAAAATAAAAAAACATAGATTGCGAGAAGATAAAGGCTTAACATGTTCTCTCCAAAGTTTGAGGGAGAATTCAAAGCAGAGGCTTTGAAAAGTGGTTTTTTGAAACTAGTCAGAAAAAGAAAAAACTAGCCAAGGTTGATTGTTAATATTAAGAAAAAAAATTTAAAGTATGAACTCAAATAGGAAAAATAAGATTCTTTGTAAAAAGTGTACAAAAGGTTTGCTGATCAAAAATCTTTAGATGAAGAAGACCTAGAATTTATCATCAAAAAATAAGAACTCAAAATAGAGAAAAAATAACTAGAAAACATCATTTCGTAGTAATTTTTCTCTAAAGCTATTACTATCCTTTAGATAAGATAAGGATAAATAAATAGTCTGTTCTCTCTCAACTAAAAAAGAAAATTATAGATTGCTTCCGTTACTAAAATAATGACGTGCTACCTAATTCTTCTTCTTTCTTAAAAATTCAATCTTGATCTCAAGAAATAAAAGGTTATTATAAGCTAGAGAGCATCGAAAATGCAAGGAACATCAGCTAAACTATCTTATTCAGATGTCGTTACTATTTATGATTTGCTTCATGGATTAATGCTCCCTTCAGGGAATGATGCAGCGATTGCTTTGGGTGAATGGGGAGGTAAAATAATCCGAAAATACTCTTCGATTTTGAAAAGACAACAAACATCTTTTTCACCATCACCACCAAAATTATAGAAAAATTTGAATGGATTAGTCACAAAAAGAAAGTCAAATCTAAAGTTATTTATTTATCATATGAACAAACTAGCAAAACAACTTAATCTTAACAAAACTTACTTCATGAATACACATGGCCTAATGAATGATAAAGCATATTCATGCTCAGAAGATGTCTCAGTTTTATCTTACTATTCAATGAAAAATACAATATTTCGAGATATAGTTGGAAAAAGAGATTATAGTTGTAAAATTTATAATCGAACTTTCTCTATCACCAAAGACTTTAAGTGGAAAAATACGAACAAATTACTTTCTGTTTAAGGATTTAAAGGTATAAAAACTGGAGTTACTCCTTCGGCTGGTCCATGTTTGACCTCCATGTTTTAACTGAAACCAGATCATTATTTCATAGTGACTATCTTGCATACAAAATCATGCTAAATGCGTTTCACAGAAACTATAAACCTTCTACAAAATAAGTTTGAAGTTTTAAGAGAAAATAAAGACTAAAGATAACTTTTCTAAAATGCTATCTCAAATCTTTATCTTTATGAGAAAGATTAATCCAAAGAAGACGATGGCTAGATGCTCAACAATATGCTTTAATCAACTTCACAATCAGAAAAAGATTAAGATTAGCAAGTATGAGTACCCAAAATAAACTCACAATAATTAACATGTTTTGTAAAATGATTACTTTGTTTTTTTTAGATTGATAATTTTATAATATAATGAAGGCAGGAATACAGTTAGATCGAAAGCCAAATAGCTCGCTTGCTCCTAAATAACAGACAGGTTTCAGTCTACTGCAGTTGATACGAATGAAAAAAGCAGAATTCTCAAAGGAACTATAATCTTTGGAAGTTGGAGAGATTTCATTACCTCAAATATAAAACGAAAATCATCACACATAATACAACATCAAAGAACCATAATAGTCTAAAAAATAACTAAAATAACAAAATTACAATAATTAAAAATGCAACAATAATCCGCTTCTCACTCCTTAAAATAACGGTGGTAACAAGTTCAAGACGATTTTAGATCAATTTTACACAGGTTAGAAAAGCAGAAGCTTTTAGGCTGTATCTCTAAGATCTAAGCTGATGAACAAAAATGGGAAAAATTAAACTAACGTTATAAATGTCACTGAAAGTAAGGCTAATAGGACCAAAACATAAACAAAATATAGAGAGTTAATGAAAGTAACTGAAAGCAGTCATAATAATTCAATACAAAAACCTATCTTTCCTCCCGAAGATGCCTCTCATCAATACGACTAATACATAAGCATATTTCAGTAATGCGTTTAGAGGATTCCAAAAAATATGAAAATGAGAAACTAAGAAAATCTAACAGATACAATTGTACAATTATAGCACTTCAACCCTTTCTTTAATCGAAATCCAAGAATCGTCAACGTCTGTCTCCTGAAAATGGGCAAAATAGTTACGAAAAGTTCACGCACCATCCTCTATAGAGCGGGTTAATAACTAGATAGTTTTTTCATCATATTGCAAGGAAAAGTAAAATTAGTCTAAGGTGCATTTCGTCGAGTCTGCCAAACAGGTGAAACAGTGTTTGAATAAATTTTATTTACCTAAAAAGGCAAAAAGATAGCATTATAAAGAGCCAAAATCATAAACACAACTTATCTCCTCAAACTAAAGACTGAAGAGTACAAAAAGTTGAAGTAGGAACTTATTCGACATGGTTTGAAGTTAGGCTGTCAATAGATGTAGACAATAATTAAGAGAAACTTTATAATAAAGAATTGGATGCGTAATAAAAAAAAATTAGATTGTTATAAATGATATTTTTTGACAGTAATTCAAATAAATCATTCTTCCAACTCTTTTAACCTTTTCTTAATGATCATTAGCACATCTAAAAGATAATCATCATTATGTCCCACTTGCCATTCAGCCCAAGGGTTGTAATGACTCTTGATTTCATGTCGATGATCCATTCGAAAATCAATAACATAGAACAATATCATACAAACAGTCTCCTCAATGGATAGTATGAACTAATCTTCCTTCCTCTAAGCTATAAAAATTTTGCTGTGGATGTATACTAAATTATATATTATATCCATGATCGATGTTTTTATTAATATAACTGGAGCTGGACTGTCCCAGTCAATAGATTTAAGACCATCTTTAAATTTTTTGATGATTTCAGAGTAGAGTGTTAAGATAAAGTATAGATTGTTATTGATATGTTAGTAGTCAAAGGGATGCTCATTGTTTCTTACAAACTAGAAAATATTACTCAAGTTAAACTCGATAAAGTTATGGAACTCGTGGATAATCTGCATATGATGTATATTTTTATGTTTGCAGTTCGCCTGCTCCTCTATTCTCAAAAAAATAATGAATTTCATTAGAAGTTACTCGATTTTTTCACCCAAATTCGCAGATTAATCGATTATCTACTGTCTATTTCGTATGTGATTTCGATTTGTCAGGTTCTGGTTGGTCACAAGTCGCGTAGTAATGTGTTTAATAAGATGGTAGTTGGGGTAGACCATAAAGTTTCTACATAGCTAATATTCAATATTGATGAGCTAAGTGGTTATTTTGGAGTCTTATTTCATAAGGAGTACTCTATACTATTCTTGAAAAAGATTAGATAATATCCGATTTATATTTTTATTCTTTCTAAAAGTCTGCTATCCATTTTAGTTGATTATCTATATACCCATTTTGAGATAATAATGAATTTGTTTCAATATTTTAGAGACTAATAAATTAACAGATTGTTCGTGTGTCTTACCTCCCGAACTTTTGATGTTCAAAACTTTTGAAATCAGTTTAACCAGCAACCCAATTGTTTACCCGAGATGATTTTACACTGTTCCTTAGATGATGAAATTTAAGTAATATTCTCCTGTCTCAATACTACTTATATCGACATCGAACTCAACTTCATCATTACAGTTTCTCTTGCTTGAAGCTTAATAACACTATCTTTGGGTGATGTTGATTCCCTTCAAAACCAAAATTTTCCAGTTTTATTACATAAATGAAGGATCACCAATGTTAAAACTATTATGCTGAGGAGTAAGTCGTTTGCGACTTTATATTATTTAAATTCTGCGACTTCGGAAGTACGCTTACAGCCTAGATTTCCTGAGTTCTTGATGGATTTGATTTCGTCTCTCCTTCATTAGGTATATATTACAAGAGAATTGATTGATACCTTATAAATAGTCACAAATTTTATGATAGTAAGTTGACGTATTGACTCTTTTATATCTGTGAGTCAGAGATATTTGGAAAATATAATTTAGACTAGTAATGTATTCTACTTATTTGATGTATGTTGGCGGGG
>Ga0194117_10004133_pt1 | contig 14020 bp, 6 predicted proteins | sample TA2MahsurfametaG_FD_160579 | JGI IMG/M metagenome (GOLD analysis project Ga0194117, IMG submission 160579) | Freshwater microbial communities from Lake Tanganyika, Tanzania - TA2015009 Mahale N1 surface | ecosystem: Environmental > Aquatic > Freshwater > Lake | place: Tanzania: Lake Tanganyika...
AAATATGAGTGAAACGAATAATAAATATTGATTCAAATGTTTTAAAAGTTAAAAGATGGTGCGAATAAACTGTACTGGTCTATTAATCTAGTAAAGCTAAGATCGGCGGGGATGACCTAGATGAAAAACTCGTCTAAGTTGTCTCAGAGGAAAATTGGCAAGCATCTACACAGCAACTCCATGAAATTGCAAATGCAGCCTATAACTAGTAACATCACTTAAACATAGTTAGAAATGGCAAAAGATTAACTAGTTCATTTGGGAGAAATTGAAGAAGAGCAAGAGCTGGAAAAAAATACTTAAAGTACATCTCCATCAATAAAGACTTTCAATCTTATAGAGTTCTTGCTTAAAAATGGACCACCTTCTATCATCTCTAATTTTAAATACGACATCTACCAGCTTAGAACATTCGAGAGTTACTCTAATTATGTTGATGGCTTGGATAAGGGAGAACCAAGTAAAAATAAAAAGATATAGTTCGAGAAAGGGCAAAAATAGTAGTTAATCTATTAGGAAATGAATAGTTATTGTAGTAAGAAAGAGTCAAGGCAAAGACTATCCGTTAAAAGATGTCAAATGTAGTTGGAGGCACTTCATATGGAGGAGGATATGGAGGTAGTTATAATAACAACAGTAATTTTAGTGGATACGGGGGTAGCTATGGCTCATCGAAAACTGAAAGTGAGAAGAAAAATGAGTCATATAACTATGGCAGCAGTTTAGGTTATTTTGGAGACTACACATACAATAAATCAACACTCGATAAGTACAAAGATGCAAAGAATGATAAACCTACATCATCAGGTGCAGCTGGTTAAACCAGAAAATAGTAGAAAAAAAATACACCCGCAATTGAAGTAGAAACTAAGAAACCATTTTAAAAAATTGCGAGCAAACTTTCTAAACCAGGAGAGAAAAAGGAAACCATTATTGCAGAACCACCTGTTGTGAAAACAAATAATAATCAAGAAACTACAATTACGAACGGCCAAAATAATATCATTGACATTGATATTTTTGGACCAACTACAACACCTAACCAAGGACAACACTCTGCACCTTTTTCTTTTGAAAATACAACTCCAGTAAATCCTCCTCAACCTGTACAACAAACAATTGTACAACCCACTCCCATTGCTGTACAGGCCCCAGTAATTACACCTCCTATCCCACAACAAAACTTACAACAACCATTCAATGTTTTTGGACAACCTCAACAGTCGTTTGTTCCACAACCACAATTTATTGGCCAACCAGGGTATGGAGTACCCCAGTATCCTAATCAGTTTGCAAATCCACAATTCGGAGGATATGGACAATCTAGTCAACAAAAACAAACCTTTGGTTATCCTCAAAATCCTCAACCCTTTATTGGTGTTGCAAATCAAGGCTATCAACAGCAAACAACTTACAATGCTTATACAAATCCTGTTTATGGAGCTAACCCTCAAATTCCTGTAAGTCAAGCTCAGAAAAATGGAAATTTGAATTTAGGAATAACCCTAAGTTAAAAAAAATAGTAATAGTTCGGAGATTTCTCTTCTTCAAACGTTGGAACAGCCCAAAATGTATGTATTTCTTGATGTAGGTAAACTGGCTTTCAAATGCTGAAAAAGGGCTGATTGATTTCTCAGATTTCGGTAGCTAAATAAAAAAATAGACTAAAACTGCAAAAAAATGTACTTTACAATTTATCAAGAAATAAGCAACAACATCCAAATCGATACCACTTGGAACTGGTGACATGATAATCATCAACCCATCTAATTATTTACTATTCTTTATCACAATAAAAATATTTGTTTGTTGCTATCTAACTTTAAAAGATATTTATTGTGTTTGTACTATTGTGTTGCTAATTAATTTTAAATCTTTTTAAAATGAGTCATCTCTTGGTACTCTTTCACTAAAGCAGCAACCCACTATTCTTCTCCTCAGAGACGGTACTGACACCATGGAAGGCATTGGACAAATTATCTCGAATATTAACGCAGTCGAAGCAGTTGTAGACATCGTCAAATCTACTCTTGGTAAGGAAATACTTATATAGGTCCTAGAGGCATGGATAAAATGATTATTACATCCAAAGATACTACAATCTCGAATGACGGAGCTACTATCCTCAAACTTCTTGATATTGAGCATGCTGCTGCCAAAATTTTAGTTGACATAGCCAAAAGTCAAGATAACGAAGTCGGAGACGGGTAAATCTAAAATAATTTAGCACTACCACAGTTACTATCCTTGCAGGAGAATTCTTGAAAAATGCAAAAGGTTTCATTGAAGATGGCATGAACCCACAAATCATTATTAGAGGATACAAGCAGGCTTTGGAGTTCTGTCTAAATTCCTTAAACAGCTTGGTCATTTCAATCAATGATGATCCTAAGTAACGCAGAAACATGCTTATCAGATGTGCATAGACAGCTCTTAATTCAAAACTTTTGTCAAGTTATAAGCATTTCTTCGCAGAGATCGTTGTCTCAGCGGTATAAAAATTGGATACTAATCTACTTGATAAAGAACTCATTGGTATTAAATAAGTTACAGGTGGATCCATCAATGATTCCTTGTTAGTAAGTGGAGTTGCCTTCAAAAAAACTTTCTCTTATGCTGGTTTTGAACAACAACCTAAAAAATTCATTAATCCTAAAATCATTATCCTTAAAATAGAACTTGAGCTCAAATCTGAAAAAGAGAATGCTTAAATTAGAATCAGTAATGTTGATGATTTCCAAAGTATTGTAGATGCAGAATGGCAAATTATTTATGAAAAATTACAAAAGATCCATGATGTTGGAGCCAACATCGTTCTTTCTAAGTTGCCCATTGGTGATCTTGCTACTCAATGGTTCGCAGATAGAGGTATTTTCTGTGCAGGTCGAGTCCCACAAGAAGATATTAACAGAATAACCAAAGCTACTGGTGCCACTTTACAAACAACAGTCAATAATGTCACTCCTGATGTTTTGGGAACTTGTGGTCGATTCTAAGAAAAACAAATCGGTGCTGAGAGATTTAATCTTTTCGAATAATGCCCAAGTGTATAATATTCTTTATATAGACCAAGTCAGCAACTATCATTTTGAGAGGAGGAGCTGAACAATTCATTAAAGAAGCTGAAAGATCACTTAATGATGCTATCATGATTGTCCGTCGTTGCTTCAAAACAAACAAAGTTGTTGCAGGTGGAGGTGCCACAGAAATGGAGCTTTCTAAAAGATTGAAAGAACATGCAGTTAAAATTTCAGGAAAAGAACAATTAGTTATGAACATGTTCTCCAAAGCTTTGGAAATCATTCCTAGAACTATCGCTGATAATGCTGGTATGGATTCACTTGATCTCATCAACAAGTTGAGAAACAGACATCGTAGATTATGATTTATTTTAGATAAAGGAGGAGAAGAGAACATATATATCGGTATCGACATCAATAGTGGAATCGGTGACAACAAAAATTCATTTGTATGGGAACCTCTTTTGGTAAAGATCAATGCCCTAAAAGCAGCTACTGAGGCAGCTTGCATTATCTTGTCAATTGACGAAACAGTGAGAAACCCTAAGAGTGAGCAAGAAGAGCAACAAAGGCGTATCAAGAAATCCATTCCTACTGCAGGCCGCAGATGATAGTTTGTAGTTTAAGAAAATTACTTTTCGTATAATATCAACAGATAGTAGTAGTGATGCAATATATATCACTTCATTCTTAGGTCGTCATATTGGAAGATTTCTCTTTTTCAGTCTGCATGCTACCCCAATTCTAATAAAAACCGATGATGATCTAAGGTGAACTAATACTAACCCATTTAAATAAACGATTTACTTCTTATGTCCCTCCTTCTCCATTAAGCAGCTGCTTGCTTAGGCTCATGCTTATCTATTTTCTAATGTGATTGTCTATACCTTTTTTTTATTTTAGCAATTGATGTATCTTTCTCGAAAGCAAGTAGGATAAGGCATGTTTTTGATGAGGGAACTTGTTTGTCCTTTTTATTTTTGTATCATTAGGTTTTTTTGTATTTACCTGTCTCCTTCTCAGAGGATAGGTTGCAGTTTTTTTGACAATTTTACGCGTGGGTATGTCTTATAGTTTGGGGAGATTGATTAGTTTATATTTTTTCAAGAGATTCTTGACGAAGTGTTCGCGTTATTCTCTAGAAAACGTTAGAATAGGTAACTCTTACTTGGATTACTCAGATTCCTCATCTTAGTGCCTCTATTATTCAGATTGATTTTCCTGTTAATAAATTTTGGGTGGTTTTTTTTTTTCTTATAAGTCTTGGTGAACAGGCGACGGCTATTGCAATAATTATTTTTAGTTTAGATTAATAACGTCAATGGGAACGAACAAAGGTACCAAAGCACTAACTTTGGCCTTTTGCAACTCTATAGCTTTATCGGCTTCGGCGATCGCTTTCTTGAGGCCCTTTCCACCCTGCTTATTAAGATCGAAAGTGGTTCGCAAATCGTCGTATTTAGCAATTTTACTGACGGCGAGAAAGGCACTAAGTAAGGGAAGTGTTACTGTGTGTTTTAGCAAAAGAAATCAACTCTATATGTGTTCTTAGGAGGATGAGGTTTGTTTGCGATTTTTGCAGGCCACCATGGGAAACCAGTAATTTTGGCCCAAACTATTTCATTTATTTAGAATTCGACTTCTTCTTAGTCCCATTCTCGATTCTCCTCCATTCTTATTCCAAACAATATATTATTTATATTATACATTCCACTACCGTGACTCACCGCTAAGCCACAGCTTCGGGAAATAACTAACTCTGCAAACTTAAATCGACAACTCGTATGATCCCCTCTTGCTCCCAGAGTTCTGGTCTTTCAAGACTACCGATTTGAAAAAATATCAACATAGTTAAAAATGAGGCACATCTCCTCTGCTGTGCCGTTTCTTAATGAGACTGCGCCAAGTGATAGCAGCAATGATAACTGAACACTAGATCAAAGGGGAGGCGTTTATAATAGATAGTAAGGAAGTCATCCCAGAAATTCGAAAAAGCTCTTCACCGGCAGAAATGATCATGACAAATTTTTGTAGTTGTATATGATTAAAGTAAAGCAATAAAAATGTAGAAGAGCGATTGTAAAAAAGCGATGTGAAAACACTCCATTAATAATGAAGTTATCGCATGAAGATTGCTATTTTGATTTAAAACAGCCAGAAATGAGAAAGTAGTATTAAAAAACATGGGTCTAGATGATAGAATAATCCTCAAAATATTGTATTCAGTTGGCGAGTAAAAAGAGCATAAAAAGTATGAAATATGATAAATAAGTAAAATAAACTAATAGAAAATAGTCTGAAGCTTAGAATAAAAATCGAATTAAAATACAATCCAAAGCAAACGATTTTGCTTAATCTTTGATTTGATAATCAACTTGTAATATAATCTATGCTCAACGCACTCAGACGATTAGCCAGCAACAAACAGTTTAGAGAAGGAGCTGTCATTCACCAAGAAGAGTTCAAGTTACCTTTCAAGCAAGATCTCAATTTGTTGGCGAACATGTTTGAACTGAGAAAATGGTATGTGTTCAACACACCCTACAAATATCATGCCGAAAAGTACACCAACGAGATGGCGCATCTTCATAATGAAATCAACTATCAAGCTTCACGCTAGTTACTTAAAAGAACTGTTCTTGTATTCGGAATACTCTATAGTTATTTCTGGTTTGTGAGTGAACCTGATGCCATCGACTGGAAAGATAGTTTCGATATTAAGATTAATGAAAAGACATATGGTACTATGACATCATCAGCTGGTTAAGGTAACGAAAGTTTGGATGAATGATTGATACAAATATGAAACTTAAGATTCTCGAAGTATAATAAATACACTTTAGTTCAAAAGCAGCCTTTGGGCGTAGTAGTTTGTTCCATCTGCTCATGAGTGAATGTTTCAGCTTTGAATTTAATAACATATCTCAAATAAAATATCTCTTAGCGGACTCTAATTTATTTGAGATCATTTTGCTTAATAATAGTTTATTTCTAAAAAATATACAAATAAACAAAGATAAACGATGTTTCCGATAAACAAGTTGTAGCAGATCATCATATTGAGTTATTTTTTCATTTAAATTTTGGTTTGTTTTCAGTACTAATTTTTAATATCTAGCTTAATCCATACTCACTGTTTTCGAAGGAAATAAATACATAATGTTTTGATAATATAAGTCGAGTTATTGATGATTTCTTTTGGATTTTAACTATATCAATTACATAATGGGCAAGTTCAACAATTAAGAAAGAGGAGGAGGAAATAGCAGAGGAGGATTCGGAGGCCAAGGTGGTCGTGGTGGATTTGGAGGCAAACCTCAAAGAGGAGGAGGATTCCAAAAAGGTCCACCCAGAGGTCGAGGAGGACCCAAAGTTTTTGTCCAGCAACATCGTCTCCCTGGAATTTATGTTGCCAGAGGAGCACAAGAATGCTTAGTCACAAAGAACTTAGTACCTGGAGAATCAGTCTATAATTAAAAGCGCATTAGTGTAGAAGTTAACGGATAAAAAGTCTAATATCGTGTTTGGAATCCTTATCGTTCAAAAATTGCCGCCTCAGTTGCTGGTGGTATGGCCGAAATCGGAATAGGTCCTGGCAGCAAAGTCCTCTATTTAGGAGCAGCTTCAGGAACAACTGTCTCTCACGTATCAGATATTATTGGTCCAACTGGAATCGTCTATGGTGTCTAGTTTTCACATAGAGTAGGTCGTGATCTCGTTAATATGGCAAAAAAACGCACCAACATCATCCCCATAATCCATGATGCCAGAAAACCTCAAGATTATAGATTTTTAGTGGGTATGGTTGATGTAGTATTCGCTGATGTCGCCCAACCTGACCAAGCAAGAATTATCTCATAAAATGTGCATATGTATCTTAAAAACGGAGGCAAATTCTTGATCTCCATCAAAGCTAACTGTATTGACTCAACCAACGAGGCAACTGTAGTCTTTGCTAACTAGGTATTTTGTTAATAATATAGGTTCAAAAATTAAAAGAATATGGATTGAAACCTACACAACAACTCACTCTTTAGCCTTATTAAAGAGACCACGCAATGGTGTTTGGAACTTATCGTGCCTGATCATAAACTCCAATTATTTAACTTATTTACAATATTCATTTAAGAATCCTAAGCAATCATAAAGAGAAGTGTTAATATTTTAAGTGGAAATTAATCATTTCAACGTCTGTTGTTGAAAGGTTTTCCTCCCCCTCTGTTGAAGGGCTTTCCTCTACTGTTATTGTTATCTCTGTTGTTATTTTTCCAGTTTCCACCTTGTCCACTTTTGTTTTGCCAAGGCTTGTTACCTCCTTGATGGCCTCCCTGGTTGTTATTTTTCCAGTTTCCACCTTTTCCACCCTTATTTTGCCAAGGTTTATTACCTCCTTGGTGACCTCCTTGATTTCCACCTCTATTGTTATTGAATTGAGGTCTTTGGCCTTGTCCGAATGGTTTTCCTTGTCCTTGAGGTTTTTGGGCAGGCTTTTCTTCTTACTCTTCTTATTCATCCTCATCTTCATCTTCTTCATCTTCTAGGTCTTCATCTTCTTCAAGTTATTCATCGAGATCTTATTAATCAAGATCTTCATCATCAAGGTCCTCATCACTTTATTCAGCTTGAGCAGCAGTAGTTGGGTTAGCAGCTTGAGGAGCTGGTTTAGCGGCGGGTTTTTGAGCAGGAGATTGAGGCTTTTGTTGAGGTGAAGCTACTGCTTTAACAGCGGGAGCAGGTGCTGGTTTAACAACAGTCTTGGTGACTACTTTTTATACAACTTCTTATGATTCATCTTCCTCATCGCTTGGGATTTCTTAGTCTCCAAGTAAGTCTCCTTGCTGATCAGGTTAGAAGAATCCGGTGATGTGAAGAGTACCATTGCCTTTAACAGAAAGAGTGACTTAATCAAGAATAGAAATGAAGATATTGACTGATTCTTGAGCTTTATCTTTAGTTAGGTTGGCGATCAAGAATTCTTCAGAATCTTTCTTGAGCCATAGTGATGCTCCACCAGTAGAGGTGGGAGCGAGGACAACATTGGTGATAGAGAGGACTTCTCCTTGAGTTTAGTCGGCTTAGCTAGCAGCGAACTGGTAAGATTGACCTTCCTTCAAGATTTTTCCAAAGAACATAAGGATTGTTGATAAAATTATAATTTCGTAAATTTTGCCGTAAGCTTAATATATTATTTTAAGTTCTTAATAACTCAACTAAATTTATTTACCGACTACTAAACATTACTTTTTTGATACTATAAAAAAGTCTAAAAAGTGGAGAGCATGATTAAGTATTTTTTTTAAAGATAGGCTCTGAGATATTTGATTGAATGCTATAATTTTTCAAATAGGTTGTAAAAACCTGATAAGAAATGAATTATTTTTAAGAGGATTTTAAAAAAAATCATTTAGAAAATCCTAATTAGCAAACTTCAATAATCATATAGTAAAGCATAACCATTATTAACCATTTTTTTGTACTATCTTGAGTTTCCTTTACTTAAAAATGGTTTTTAATAGAAAATTATTAAAAGATAATAAATTATTAACTATATCATTAGTACTACTAACCATCTTTCAAATCTAACCATTCTTCATTACCTGCTGTTGTGTCATCTTTTCCTTCCTTTGCAACTTACTGAGGTACTTATATACGTACAAAGTTAAAATCTTTTAACTCCATCTGATTTTAATTCTGAAATACGAACTACGATTAATCTTCTAAGGTGAAGTTTTCCATTTCTCCAGCTAATCTTGCCATTTTTGAAGTCTGGTCTGAATATATTGATATTTTATCCTAGTTCTCCTCTTTTGATTAACTATGGACATTTATCTCTGCCTAAATTTGACTGCAATCTTACTGATTTTCATTACTCTTTGCTTGTACATTCTGTCGATATAACTCCTTATTTTTAGATGACATTCTTCTCCATGTCTTCAATAGAAGTCTGTTAATCGCTTTTTGAGAGGCAAAAGGGTACTTTAAAATCATATATGGCCTTTTCTACTTTACAAAGCGTTAATAGAGAAACTTATTTAAATTACTGTTATTTTTGTAATATTGACTCTATTTTCTTTTTAGATTTATCTATTTTGATTAACTTTTTAAAGTGGTTTTGTTACCAACATATCTTTACAATTTTGAATACATTTCTTGTAAAGCTTGTATCCTCTCTCTTAGACAACGTTTTAATTTCTCTGTCTTTAGCGCTGACTTCTGTCTTCTTTATTCTTTGAAGCTTTGATCGTCAGTCTATCTATGTTTTCTGATTTTTTCATTAACTAAGGACATTAATCTTTAACTCATTTTTTCAAACTGAGCAGCTATACTCATGTTTATGTTTTTTGTGACTTCCGCTATTAATTCCTCGTTTAATTGATTCATTTTCGTCAAAAGGTTAATACAAAATTTAGAAGAGTTCAGTTAAATTGAAAGAACGTTATAAAACTAGGACTTTTGAGTCAACAAAATGTATTTTCTATATGTAAAAATGTTGAGATTTACAGATGAAAGATGGTTTCAGATAAATATTACTCTATGTAAAAACAATCTAAAACACAAATGTCTTAGCATTCTGAAGATGTACCAACCCTTCTCTGTAAAAATGAATTCTCTTCAATACTCATTCTACTTATTAATTTAGAATTAAATATTTTATCATTGATTTGGGTGTTATTGGTTTAAATTCGAAATCCAATACACATAATTACCATTTAGGATAGGCTGCATCTGTGAGCAATCATTCCAAAAGGGAACTGAAGAGGATACTCTGTAAAATTCGGTTTGGGTGGGCAAACTTGAAACTATCTATGGAGCATTTTGGCAAGATGAACACACAAGAGGTTGTTGTTGCTGAGGCTATGTCTGGACTGCGGCTTCTTTGGTCTCTTTGATTTAGGGATATTGGGCTTCCAGAGGCATATGATTGAGTTCCCATTCTTTTCTGAATTCACTCAGCCTTTTCCTGTAGACTGACTCTCCGAATTGAGTTTTATAGAATCTTTTAAGTTTGGTGATACTTTTATATTTGGTCATCAATTTTTGAAAATGACTGCGGCATTGAGTAGGTGTTCTGGGCTGAAGGTATTACGCAATCAATTTAAATATTTTACAGATTCTAAAATGTCGAAAAAAATACTTTCTCTTGTGCTTGGAGGCAAATACAGTCTGATAATGGTTGACGAAGAGTGTATATTTGAAATTTTATTATTAGGTCCATTTTCCATCAGAAACATCCCTTTGTTCAGCATTCACTGATGATTCTTATTCCTCAGGGGAGATCTAGGCCTCTACTTTAACTTTCTAGGTTTGAGGAGACTTGATAATAAAATTGATGGAACGATAACTTCCAGGCATTCTGCAATATTAATATTATTATTTTTTACGGAAATTCTCAACACTAAAGTATGCATTTAAGTTGTAATATTTCCATAACAGTGTGGAACCTTTAATTACCTGAAAAAGTTCAAAGAAACAAGTAAAAAATACATAAAACTTTGCAGGGATAATAATACGAGTTATTGATTAATTATTACTTTGTTAAAGTATAAATTTTTTAGGCTGCACCTTTTCGGATAACAATATTTTTCTCAGGAGAGGCAATAGATCTCGTAATATTTCGCAACGATAAGCATTTTATTTGAATAGAGAAGTCAAAAGAGTTTTGAATTTACAATTTTGAGAAATAGCTTGTTTTTTAAAAAAATTAAAATTTTTCATCTTCATAATCTCTCAGTTTCAAAGAATTCTAAAATTTTGATTAATTTTTAAGAAATATTTAAATGCAAAAATACAGATCAATTTTCAATTTTAAATTTCGAACCAAACAAAAACAACTAAAGCCTCATATTATCTACTATCAAAAACATAGGAGGCGATCTCTCTTTTCTTATGCATAAGAAGATATTTCATGGAAGTAAAAAGCACTATCCAGACTTTCATCTTTATTGCAGAATAATTATAGAAACATATATTTTTCATTTAGATGATTATAAATACTAAGATTCACAACAATTAAGTAAAGTAAATGAAGTTGGATTTATTTTTGTTGTTATTTTATTGGATATGTTTTATAAAATAAAATTTAACAAAAGTGTTAGAAAGCATCCACATTATGATAAAAGTCAGCGGTGCCCAAAGAGAAGGCATATGAACTCTCGCTGTCTGACTTAAGCATAAAAATATCTACTCAAAGCACTTCCATTGATCATTTTTCAAGTGAACTTCTTGAACAACATAATACTAGCCTAAGTACTAGACCTTTCTTCTCACCCTCATAAATTATATATTTATAAGTCCATTGTATGTAGGGTTTCGAAAAGAACCAAACTAGTTGTTTCACAATGAGTACTTTCGGGATTTCTAATTGATTATAATCTAACCCTGAAGTTAGATGGAAACTTTTGTATCATCACTTGATTTAACATTTACGAGGGAGCTATTATAGTTCAAAACTTTGTATAAGAAAATTAAGTAATAGTTTATTAGATGGAGGATAGGTTATTATTTGCTAATAAATTGTTAAGTAGAAAAGTCTTCTTTTGTATATAATCACAGTTTTATTAATTATCAATCTAACTTAACTTTTTTGAAGCTATATATTCTTCGGATTGCCTAGATTAGTTCTTCGTACTTTAGATGCCTATAGCGACCAAATAGTGGGTCCTCTTTGAATTGAGTCACCTTGCTCCTCTATACACCTTGTAGTAAAAGGACAAGTTCATGATCTGTAAGTATCATTTCCTCTTTGTTTCTAATCCATTCTTACATTTATGACATTATGAGGTTGCTCTGATGGTAACTTTAAACTGGAGAAGTTGTTGATTTTCTCTCATTTTTGAAGAAATCTAGCATGATTTCCTTTTTATTCAATGTTTTTTATCTGCGAGTCAGCTAGATACTTGAGTACGCACTTTCCTTGAAGATGTCAAATGAATGATCTATTTTTATAGTTTAAGCTGTGATAGGTTAGTTAACAGCTGATTAAAGTACATTCCAGTCAACATTTTCACAATCCTTGAGTATTTTGATCTGGATAGCTTACTATGTGATTTTATACTTTATGTTTTCTTTTTTAAGTTAATCCAAGATAGACCTGATAGTTTTTTGTATATGAGTGGATTCATTCAGAAGGTTTACTTTTCTTCTTACCTCTTCAATCATGGGTAGTTGTCTCTTCATTTTTGCTAAGGACTACTTATTAATTTCGATTTAAAAAATGGTTTGATAATTCACTCCTATAATCTCACAGTTTTGAAGAGCATCTATAATTTTATTGAAGAGTTTAGATGAAATTTAGTTTTTTCTACAAAAGGAATAGATTCTTATGACTTTTTCTTACTCTTGTTATTTATCTTGTTTAATTGTACTGAAGCACTTAAATAGATTTGCTTCATTGCAATCAGAATAAAATCGTTTCTTTGAATTCTATTATCTCTTTTTAGGCTTTTCTATCATATTGATCACTATTTTTTTGAGACTTTCAAATGACACATATTATGATGTAATGTTGTTTCTGCAATTATAGTAATCTTGATCTGAGAAAAGCAATAACTTTTCTTTAGTGGTGAAACAAGACTACACAAATTTTACTACATCTGTGAAGGAGTAATAAATGGCTATATCGAAGTTACAAAACCTTAAAAAATCTGTATTTTTTGAAATTAAAATAGAAGTATTATTGATTTTTTTGATAAGTGAAAGCATCAATTACTATTAGCTTTCTTATTTGCTATTGGTAATTTTATCTTACACTGTAAAATTGCTCATTTCACTTGAGCTAAGATAGTCGAAAAGATTTAATGTTATTTTTGATTATAGCTGAAGCTTTCTGTTCAAAACTGTTGCTTCTTGCCGCCCATTTACAACTATAAGTATTCTTTTGTACTGTCCTTTTGATAAATAGTTGAACAAACTTTTAAACTTTTATTCTTACAAAGTTTTTAATACTATAAAGTTGTAATTAGTCGCTTTAGGTTTGTTTATTACTACCATTCTAAGCTTTTCTACCATTGAAGAATAATGTTCATTTATTAGAGTATGGTGTACAGCAAGAACCCGATTTGGATTAGTCTTCGCAATTACTTTATCAATCAACGAAGAATGAGAATGATAAAGATGCATGTCACCAATTACCAATACATCACACTCAAATTCATGGTATTCTTCATATTTGAATAAGTTGGGAGTTGTGAAGAGGAGTTTAAGTTTTTTGAGTTAATAAAGTTAAAGCACTTTAACTTTTTATTCGGCTTATTGATTGCTAGTTAAAACTCCCCAGCTTATCTTTGAAGATTTGCTCAATTACAGCATTTTATTCATCCAAAAAGTTGGATAATCTGTTAAAACGATAGCCATGCCTTCAACTTTTTCATGCAAAATTTGTAGCAACTTTGGCATTGACTGAAAAGGTGCAAACGCTAATCCAGTAAACTCTTAGCTCTCCTCCAACCATTAACAAATTTATTTGATTTCTTAAGTAGCTTGTAGCATGCTTTTGTTATTTTCGCGTTAAGTGAGAGGTATTATGTTAGTTTTTGGTACTTAAAACAAGTACTCAAGATCTTTATCGAGGCTGATTTTGAGGACAGATTCTTTTAAAAGAGTGCGTTTTTTGTGCAACTCGCGTTGATGATTGATATTTTGACGTATGATTTAAGTGAGATCAGGTTAGAGGGGATTTATATTTTCAGTCTCTTCTTGCATTTGAATAATTCAGTTAATTTTATAGACAAAACCTGGAGTACACAAACTAAGCTAAGATTATTAAAATAATACAAAAGAATATACACTACAAACGAGCTGATACTGATCAAAAAATTAATAATTTAATAATTGTTCATTATCAACTACTCTCCTAAACGCGACACGAAATAGTAATGAGGTCTAAATCTTTAGTTGGAACATTAACTCAATTGGAAAATTGAAAATTAATATGATTAAAAACTTAGTCTTAAATCATCAAGCTCATGTCTTTGCACTAAAAGAGCCCCGAGGAGCTGCAT
>Ga0194117_10004136_pt1 | contig 14017 bp, 15 predicted proteins | sample TA2MahsurfametaG_FD_160579 | JGI IMG/M metagenome (GOLD analysis project Ga0194117, IMG submission 160579) | Freshwater microbial communities from Lake Tanganyika, Tanzania - TA2015009 Mahale N1 surface | ecosystem: Environmental > Aquatic > Freshwater > Lake | place: Tanzania: Lake Tanganyika...
GCTCCAGCCATATCATACTTCATATCTTCCATAAATTTAGCTGGTTTTAATGAAATGCCACCTGTATCAAAACAAACTCCTTTTCCAATAAAAGACAGAGGTTTTTTATTAGTAGAATTTTTAGGTCTCCATTCCATAGTAACAAAAAAAGGTGAGTTTTTGCTTCCTTGAGAAACTCCAATAATGGCATTCATTCCAAGTTTTTTAAGTTTATTTAAATCATAAACTATAATTTTAACTCCCAGAGAACTAAGTTTCTTAATTTCTTTTACAAATCTTTCTGGATTAAGAACATTTGGTGGTTCTGAAACTAAATCACGTGTAAAAAAAACTGAACTTGTTAAGGAAGAGATTTTTTTTTTTAAAAAAAGAAAAAAACTTTTATTCTTTACAATTAAATTTAAGTTTTTTAAATTATCTTTTTTCTTTTCAGGAATAAAAGTTTTATATTTTAAAAAAGAATATTTTTTTAAAGTTGCTCCTAAAAAAAAATTATAAAACATATGTTGATACTTTTGTTCTTCGCTATTAAAAAAAATATTTATATCTGAATTATTTTTAAAGTTTGAAATTACTTGACCACCAAGTTGTTGTAGTTCGAAAGATGAAAGGTTTTCTTTAAAATTAATAAATATAGTTTTTTCAGGACTCAAATTGAAATTGTTAATACAAAAAAAATTTTCATTTTTTTTTTCATTCAGCAAATTTTTTAAAGCTTTTAAATCTTTTAAAGCTATTGATTTTTTTAATGTATCGTCAGTTATATTGAAATTTTCATCGGTAAATACAATTCTATCTGTAACTTTTTTTTGAATTATTGTAGATATATTAAGATTGAGCATGATTATTATTTAAAAAAAACTTTCTTTGATGTCAAAAAATAAAATTCAAAACTACATTATTTTAGAGTTTTTAAAAAACTATGCAACTTTACTATTTATTTTTTCATTAATTATCTGGTTAACGCAAGCTGTTCGTCTATTAGATTTAGTATATCAGGATGGAAATACTTTTTTTGTTTATATCCAATACACCATTTTTCAATTACCTAAAATTATATCAAGAATATCTATAATCATTTTTTTTATTACTATTTTTTGGACTATAAGCAATCTTGAAGACAGTAATGAGATAAAAACTATCTCTTTTTTTGGAATTAATCCAAAAGTACTTTTTTTTAAATTTGTAAAATTTAGTTTATTCTTTGCTTTTATTTTAATTCTTTTTAGGGCTTTTATAGTTCCTTATTTTAATAATAAATCTAAAGAATTATTATTAGGAGAAGGAATAGGTTCCTTCTCAAGTCTTATAAGAAAAAATAATTTTAATAACCCAGCAGCTGGAACCACTATTTATGTTGAAGAAAAAAATAAAATTGGTGAATTAAAAAACATAATTCTTTTTCAAAAAAATGAAGTTAATAAAAGCAGAATTATAATTGCAAAAGATGGAATTGTAACAAAAGTAAAAAATGAAAGTTATTTTATAACTGAAAATGGAATACTTCAAGAAACAGACATCAATGGAAATATATCTCAACTGAATTTTGATAAAATAACAACCGATTTAAAAAGTTTTAAGAAAAAAAATGCAGATTATTATAAAATTCAAGAACTTTTTTTTTTAGAATTACTAAATAAATTTTTAAATGATAAAGATATTGGACAGAAACTGGGATCTTTATCCGAACTATTAAAAATATTTTTGGCGCCACTAATAATTCCTTCACTTTTATTATTAGTATCTAAATTATTCTTAAGTAAAGAATATAAAATAAATAAAAAAATTATTAAGATATACTTATGTGCAGTTGGATTTTTTCTACTTTTTATTCTTGAATATTTACTATCCTACACAAGTAAAAAAATTTTTTTTGGGTACGCAGTTTTTTTTTATTTAGTTTCACTATTTATTTTAAATTTATACATTGCAAATAAATCTTTTAAAAATGCAGCTGTTTAGTCAAATAAATAGATATATTTTATATGAATTTTTTATAGACCTCATAAAAGTTTTTTTTATTTTTTTTATTTTATTATTACTATTGGTTGCTTTTGATGAAATGAATTTAATAAAAAAAATTGAAGATGTAACTTTAATAATATCTTTAAAATTAATTTTTTTTAAAGTTCCAGTAATACTTTTTAATTTTGCTCCTTTCATTTTCTTATTCGCAGGAATTTTATTTCACCTAAAATTAAAAAATAGAAATGAAATAGTTGCAATTAGAATAATAGGAATTTCAAATCTTAAACTCATATCAGTTTCAGCAATTATTGCATTTATTTTGGGTTATATTATTATCTTTTTTTTAAACCCTTTTGTTGCTGTAACTTCAAAAGAATACGAAAATATTAAGTCTAATTATTTTGAAACACAAAATTTTTTTTTTATTAACGATAATGGTTTATGGATTTTAGTAGAAGATGGAAATAATAAGCAAATAATTAGAATTGAGAATTTAGATTTTAGTAAAAATTTAGCTAAAAATATTACTATCTTAAATCTTAATAAGGATTTTGAACTTCAATCAAGAATTGACTCAAAAGAAGGTTTTTTTAGCAATAATACTATTAAACTTATGAATAGTAGCACTATTGATAATAAAAAAAATAATAAAAAAAATACTCAACTTCAGTTTAATCTGAATTTTTCATTAAAAGAAATACAGAATACATTTAAAAACAGTACTTCAACCTCAATTTATGAACTACAAGATCAAATTCAAAATATTCAAAGGCTCGGATATTCCACAGACCACCTGAAAGTTGAATACCAAAAACTTATATCATTACCAATATATCTTCTGGCAATGGTTCTTTTGTCAGGACTAATTATAGTCAATCTTGGTGCAAATATGGGATATATTTTTTATGTTATCACAGGGGTAATAATATCCGTCATACTTTATTTTTTGAGCGATTTGTCTATAACAATGGGAAAAACTGATAGAATAGATCTAGAGCTATCTGTTTGGCTGCCAATTTTTTTTATCATGCTGGTAAATTTTATAGGACTTATACAGGTAAATGCGAAGTAGTTTTTTTTCATTTTTTTTTATAATTTTTTTGTCAATTGGAAATATATCACATGTTATAGCGTCAACTGACGTTTTAAAAATTAAAGCAGATAAAATCGATTACGCACAAAATGACGAAATTCTAAATGCGGTGGATAATGTCAAAATAAATCATATAAATGGTATTGAAATCAAAACTAGTAAAGTAACATATTATAAAAAGGATGGACTTGTTAAAATTGAAACAAAATTTGAGCTTACCGACAAAAATAAATTATCAATTGTTGGTGAACAGTTACTTTATGACATAAACGAACAACTCATCACTGCAGAAAAAAATGTAATTTTAAAAGATGAAAAAAATAATTTTTATTTTTTTAGTAAAATTATTACTGACGACAAATTTATAAATATTTTAGGAAATGACCTTGAAACAAACTTTGAAAAGAAATCTGATTTTAAAGACTCTAGACCAAGACTTAAAGCAAAAAAAGTAAATATAAAAAAAAATCTAAGCACTTACTATGATGCAATATTCACAACTTGTAGAGAGGAAAACAGGAGTGAAGGTTGTCCTTATTGGAATTTAAAAGCAGATGAAATAGTCCACAACAATTCAGAAAAAAACCTTACTTATAAAAATGCAAAGTTGGAATTAAATGAAATTCCAGTACTATATACTCCATATTTTTCTCATCCTGATCCTACAGTTCAAAGAAAAAGTGGTTTTATATCTCCAACCTTTTTAAATCTTGGGCCCATTGGAAATACAATTAGAATTCCATATTTTTTTGCAATGTCAGAAAATAAGGACTTAACTTTAACTCCTATTCATTATTTTAATCAACATCCATTACTACTTGCTGAGTATAGAGAAAAATTTAAAAATCGAGATTTTTCTATGGAAGGAGGTTTTACCCAGGGCTACAAAAAAACAAACTCAACGTATACATCAGGATCAAGACATCATTTATTTGCACATTATAATCAAAGTTTTACAAATAAAGTTCTAGATAATGATAATTTAAATATTAAAGTTCAGAAGGTAAATAACCCGACTTATCTTAAAGTAAATCAGATTAATTCAAAAGACGATAAATTTAAAAGAACTTTAATTAAGGAAGGCTTAACTGAACTTACAAATGAGATTAAATTTGACTCTTATTCATTAAATCAGAAACTTAATGTTAGAATAGCTGCCAACCAAAATATTGGAATATCAAAAAAGAGTGATCAGTATCAATATGTTTATCCTGAAATAAATTTTCAAAAAAGCAATCTTTTCAATAAGACTTTCTATCAAGCAAATATTAATTCAACATTTAGGCAAATTAATAGTAATACAAACCAAAATAAATCTTCTGTTATAAATAATTTTAATGTTAATTCTGAAGATTATTACTTGAACAATGGGATTGGATATAAATTTTTAGGACAAATTAAAAACATTAATTATTTAACAAATTCCAATAACCCTGAAAAAAATGCTTACGCTCAAATAGATCCTGTTCTTGGTTTAGATGTAAATTATCTACTTGGTAAAAAACACGAGATTAAACAAGAGTATTTAACTCCAAGGATTTTGACGAGGTATTCTCCTGGAAAAATGAAAAATGCAAAAAATAACGATTTTTTACTAACAACAGATAACGTTTTTTCCCTAGATAGAATGGGTAATGAGGAACTGGTAGAAAAAAACTTATCATTCAACCTTGGTTTTGATTGGTTTTTAAAAGATGATAAGAAAAAAAATAACTCTCCAAAGACAGAGTTATCAGTAGCTAAAGTAATAAAATTTGATGAGGACTTAGATATGCCAACCAAGTCAACTTTAGATAAAAAAAAATCAGATTATGTAACTAAATTTTCATACTCAAGGCCTAGCAATTTTGAAGTTACATCTAAAAACAGTTTATCAGATAATTTGAAGGACCTTAACTACAATGATATAAATTTAAAAACTTTTTTTAATAAGTCATTTGTTAGTCTAAATTTTGTTGAAAAAAATTTCCCCTTGGGATCAGAAAGGAAATACGGGGCTACTTTAACAAGTCCGATAACTTCAAACCTTAATATAAAATTTGAGTCTGAAAAAAACCTTAAAACAGACCAATTCGTGAAAAACAGTTTTTTAGTTGAATATATAAATGAATGTATACAATATGGATTAACGATAAAAAAAAATTACTATTCAAATAAAGATTTAAGACCTGGAACAACTATATTTTTTGGCTTCACATTACTACCATTTGGAGACTCGGTAGAGGTCTTTAAATCTTCTTATCAATGAAAAAAATAATTTTTTTTTTTATTCTCATATTAAGCTTAGAAACTCTATCAAAAGAAATTACAAATAAAACTAAAATACAGGTTGGAAATGAAATAATAACTGAACATGATATTGTAATTGAGAAAAATTGGCTATTTTTGATTTACTCTGCAAACAAAATAAATATATCAGCAATTATAATTGAGGAAATTGCTCAAAATAATTTAATAGCTAAAAAAATAAAAAAACTTGAAACAGATGCTTTTAAAGTCAATGCTGATAAAGCAGAAGTAGATAATGAATTATTCAACTTCTTAAAAATACAAAATCTTTCGGAAGATAAGGTTTACAATTTTACAAAAAGTTTTAAAATTAATGAAAATTATTTAAGAGAAACAGTTGAATTGGAGATTAAATGGAAAAATTTAATAAGAGGTCTTTACGCTACAAGAATAAACGTTAATGTTACAGAAATAGATCAGCAAATACAAAAGAATAATATACCCCTGATGGAGAGAGAAAATATTATAGCTGCAGAAAAAAATAAAATTTTAAATGGCCTTTTGTCTAATCATCTAGAAATAAGTAAAAAAAAATATTTCATTAAAGTTCTGTGAAAAATAATATTGGTATCTTACTTGGTGAACCAAAAAGTATAAATTACGAAATTTTTTTTAAGTCAATTAAATTTTTAAAAAAATCTAATAAAATTTTTTTTATTGTTGGAAGCTTTAAACTATTGAAAGAGAATTACAGAATTAAACTATCTGACTTTCATGAAATAGATACGAGTAATTTAAATAATATAAAAAAAATTAATTTTATAGATGTTGAGTTTAGTAATGAAAAAAAAAGTTTTTTTCATATAAAAAAAAGTTTTGATGTAATTTATTATTTATTAAAACAGAATAAAATTAGGAAATTTATAAATTTACCAGTAGATAAATCACAATTTACAAAATCCTCCTACCCAGGAGTTACAGAGTATTTAGGAAAACAATCAAAAACTATTAACACAAGTATGTTAATTTATAATGAAAAATTTTCTGTACTACCAATATCAACTCACATTCCAATAAGCTCTATATGTAAATCTGTTTCATTTAATAAACTAAATTCTGCATGCAAAAATATAGATAATTTTTATAGTAGAATTTTAAAAAAAAAGTTTAAAATTGGAATTTTAGGACTTAATCCACACAATGGAGATAGCGGATATGTAGGAAATGAGGAAAAGTTTATTAAAAAGTGGATAATAAAGCTAAAAAAAAAATATCCTATTTCTGGGCCCATATCGCCAGACACGTCGTTTATTTATCAAAAAAAAAATAAAATTGATGTTCTCATAGGCTGGTATCATGATCAAATAATTACAACTTTTAAAACATTATTTGGCTTTAACGCAATAAATATAACTCTTGGCCTTCCTTTTTTAAGGGTTTCACCAGACCACGGAACTGCAAAAGATATTGTTGGAAAAAACTTAGCAAATAATAATAGCTTTATTAAAGGTTTAAAATTTTTATTTAAATATAGTGTTTAAAAAAAAAAAATTTGGTCAAAATTTCTTAAAAGATAAATTTACCTTAAAAAAAATAGTTGAAATCGGAAATATTAATTCAGAAAGCGAAGTTATTGAAATAGGTCCAGGCGATGGTAGTCTTACAAACGAAATTTTGCAAAAAAAACCTAAATTTCTTTTTGCTGTAGAAATAGATAAAGATTTAAGGAAAATACTAAACGAAATTAAAAAAAAAAATAATAATTTTGATTTTACAATAGCAGATGCAGTTAATTTTAATGAAGAGAGAATATTTAAGGATAAATGTATAATATTTAGTAATCTTCCTTATAACATATCAACTACACTTTTATTGAAATGGATTTTTTTAAAGAAATGGCCACCTTTTTTTTCTAAACTAATTTTAATGTTTCAAAAAGAAGTCGCTGACAGAATATGTGCTAAAACTGGAGAAAAAAATTACGGAAGATTGTCTTTAATTACAAAAGCTAGGTTTGAAACAAGATTTCATTTTAATGTATCAAGGGATTTATTTAATCCATCACCCAAAGTTGACTCATCTGTGGTCAGTTTTGCTATTAATAGTGAAACAAATTTTAATAACAATGAACTTATTATTTTATCAAATATTACAAATATTATTTTTAGTAAAAAAAGGAAAATGATCGGAAAAACTTTAGAAAAATTTCTTTCTTTAGAAGAGAGAAAAATAATTAACTATGATAACGTAAAAACAAAAAGGCCTGAAGATTTGGATTTTAAATTTTATCAATCTTTGGTTACCCTATTATCTAATAGAACAAAAATTAATTAAAATTTTTTTTTATTTTGCAATTTAATAATGCTTATTAAATCATCTACTGTCTGCTGTAAGTCTTTATTAATCAAAACATATTTGTAATCTTTCCAATGACTTATTTCTTTTTTTGCAAAATACATTCTTTTAGAAATTTCTTGTTTGTTATTTTGATCTCTTTTTTTTAATCTATTTTCTAATTCAATAATATTCGGGGGTAATATAAATACTGTCACTAAATCTTTCATGTCGCTTTGAACAATCTGCTCTGTTCCTTGCCAATCAATATCAAAAATAAGATTTAAGCCTAATTTTTGACTTTCCTGTATTTCGCTTTTTAAAGTGCCATAGTAATTCCCAAAAACTTCAGCTTGCTCTAAGAATAGGTGTTTAAATTTGATTTTATTGAACTCCTCTATCGATAAAAATTTATAGTCAACTCCATCAACTTCATTTTCTCTTGGTTTTCTTGTTGTACAGGATACAGAAAGTTTAAAGCTAGGATCTAGATCTATTATTTTTTTGGCTAACGTTGTTTTGCCTGCACCAGATGGGGAAGATAAAATTAATATCAATAATAAGATATTTTAAAATTATTATTTATTCGAAGAGTGACTTTCAATAAATCTAACAGCATCACCTACAGTTAAAATCTTTTCAGCTTCTTGGTCTGATATTTCCGCACCAAATTCCTCTTCAAATGCCATTACAAGCTCTACTGTATCAAGACTATCTGCGCCAAGATCATCTATAAAACTTGCGTCCTCGGTAACTTTGGCCTCGTCTACACCAAGGTGTTCTACAATAATTTTTTTGACTTTTTCTGCAATATCACTCATGAATGACTCCTATTATTAAAAAATTTGTATATTGCATTAGATGAATAGAATAAATAAATCAAGCCATATACATTCCACCATTTACGTGAATGGTTTCACCAGTAATATAATTAGATAGATCAGACGCTAAAAAAATAGCACAATTTGATATATCTTTTGTACTGCCTAATCTATTCATCGGTATATTTTCTAATAACTTTACTTTAAAATCATCTTTAATTTGATCAGTCATTCTAGTCTCTATAAGACCGGGCGATATGCAATTGAGTCTTATGTTTTTTTTAGCATACTCTTTTGCAAAACTTTTTGTCATTCCAATTACTCCTGACTTTGCAGCAGCATAATTTGACTGACCAAAGTTCCCGGTATGAGCCACAATTGAAGTAATATTTATGATATTCCCCTTTTTTTGCTTCATCATAAATTTAATAGAATTTTTGCAAATCAAAAATACTGAATTTAAATTTATTTCAATAACTTTTTTCCACTCCTCTTCTTCCATTCTTATTGCAAGATTATCTTTAGTAATTCCAGCATTGTTTATAACAACATCTAAACCTCCGAGAATTTGATTAGCTTCTTCCATTAATTTTGGAATATTTTTACTATCTGATAGATCAAATTTTTTTGTTTTAACATTTTTAAATTTATTTTTTATTTCATCCAAATTTTTATCATTAGTTCCAATAGTAAAAACTATACTACCTAAATTTAAAAAATCTTGAACCAATTGAGAACCAATACCCGACGTTCCTCCTGATATAAAAATTTTTTTATTTTCTAAATTAATTAATTGCATTTAAATCATCAATCTTATCAACATTTTTTATATCAATTACTTCCTTACTGGTTCTTTTTATCATGCCAGATAACGCCTTGCCTGGACCAAATTCAAGAAAATAATTAACTTTTTTTTTTAACATAAATTCAATTGTTTCTTTCCACTGTACACAGGATACAATTTGCTTAAATAATAAATTAGATATTTCCTTATGATTATTTATTATGTTGGCATTAAAATTTGCAATAACATTTACTTCAGGATTTAAAAAATTAGTACTATCAAGTAATTTTTTCATATTATCAGCAGCTGGTTTCATTAGACTACAATGAAACGGAGCACTAACTGGTAAAAGAATTGCTTTTTTATTATGTTTTTTTTTTAACTGATCGATTACATCTAAAACATTTTGCTTGTTACCGCTTATAACTATTTGACCTGGACAATTATTATTTGAAATTTCTACAATACCCTGATTTTTATTTTCATTTAATACCTCTTTAATCAAATCTAAATCTGTACCCAGAACTGCAGCCATAGCACCCACATTTAATGGAACAGCCTTTTGCATAAAACTTCCTCTTTCTTTCAATAACTTTGCACCTTCGCTTAACTTTAATGAATTTGAGCAAACTAAAGCCGAGTATTCACCTAGAGAATGTCCTGCAAAAAATATAGGTTTTAAATCAATTTTTTTATTTAAAACTTTGAAAATTGCTACACTTACAGACATTATCGCAGGCTGAGTATTTTCCGTAAGATCTAGTTTTTCTTTTGGGCCATTAAATATGATATCCGACAAATTAAAATTAAGTGTATCGTCAACTTCTTTGAAAACATCTTTTGCATCTTGAAAATTATCATAAAAAGATTTTCCCATTCCGACATATTGCGAACCTTGTCCTGGAAAAACGTACGCCTTCATAATTATTTGAAATATAATAGTATAATATAGTTGTATTTAAAAAAAAAAATTATATATGTAGCCCACTTTCTCGCTTAAAAAAGCGGGATCCTTAAACAGAGCCAAAAGTTATGAACATATACGAACATACCTGTATTTTATCTCAAAATCTTAACCTAAAAGATCTTAAAGATATTAGAGCTAAAATAGAGACTATAATTGAAAAGAACGAAGGCAAAATCGAAAAGGTTGAAGACTGGGGACTTAGAAACTTAGCATATCCGATCAAGAAATTTAAAAAGGGATATTACTCTAATTTTTTTTTTTCAGGTTCAGGTGCTGCAGTTTTTGAGCTAGAAAAATTTGAGAGAATAGATGAAAATGTATTACGATTTTTAACTTTTAAAGTTAAAGAAGTCCCAAAAGAAAACTCTGAACTTTGCCTAAAGCAAGAAAATAAATGATAAGAAAAAAAAATTTTAAAAAAAAAAAAAAAATAAATTCAAACTTAATGCTTTTTCAAAAGCCAGCAATTAAGTTTAAAAGAGAATGTCCCTTAAGTGGAAAAAATGCACCAATAATAAATTATAAAAATATCAAACTCTTGCAGAAATATATCTCAGAAACAGGAAAAATGCTTCCAAGCAGAATAACCTCTGTAAGTTATTCTAAACAAAAAGAGTTATCCTCTGAAATTAAGAAGGCAAGAATTTTGGCCCTCTTACCTTTTACAAATGATTAAACAATGGAAGTAATTTTACTTGAAAATATAAAAAATTTAGGAAAAATTGGAACCAAAGTAAAAGTTGCTAATGGATATGCAAGAAATTTTTTATTGAAACAAAAAAAAGCTTTAGTTGCGTCAAAAGAAAATCTAGTGATTTTTGAAAAAAAAAGAGATGAATTAAATAAAATCAATCAAAACCAAAAAGATGCTGCATTAAAAATAAAAAAAACAATTGATAAATTTGAGGTAAAAATCAAAAAAAATTCAATGGAGGGCGGTGCTTTATATGGCTCATTAAGCATAAAAGAAATTATCCAAAACCTAGAAAACAATAACTTCAAAAATATATCTGCTAGTATGATTGAAATAAAAGAGGCAATTAAAAAAATTGGAGATTATGATGTTAAAATTAATCTACACGCTGAAGTACAAGCCACTATAAAAGTAAAAGTTGTATCACTAGAAAAAACCATTTAGTCTTACCCACTTATCCACATCACTAGTAAGTAAAAATTTTCTATACTTTTAGATTTTAAATCAATTTAACGTTGTTTGTGAAAGTTGAAAATTTAAAATTAGTAAACAGTCCTAAAGAATTACCGAATAACATTGAAGCAGAACAGATCATTTTAGGCTCAATTCTTGTTAATAATGAAATTTTTGACGAGATATCAAATATCATTAATGAAAATATATTCTTTGATCCAATCCACCAAAAAATTTTTTCTTATATTAGTACATTAATTAGTAAAGGATTGCTTGCAACACCAATTACTTTAAAAAACTACTTAGAAAACGATCAGTCCTTAAAAGAGATAGGCGGAAGTGATTATATTGCAAAATTAACAAGACTCTCAGGATCAGTACTTCAAGCAAGAGACTTTGCAAAATTAATATACGATCTTCACTTAAGGCGTAAGCTTATTGAACTTTCAGGAGAAACTTTATCTGAAGCAAATAACAAAAATCTAGAAACCTCTGCGGAACAACTAATAGAAAAAACTGAGAAAAAATTATTTGATTTAGCAGAAAGAGGTAAGTTCGACAGATCCTACATTTCTTTCCAAAACGCTTTGATAGAAACTGTTGAAATGGCTCAGAAAGCATTTAAAAATGACGAGGGCATTGTAGGTGTGCCAACCGGACTAAAGGATCTTGATGAACGTTTAGGCGGATTGCATTCTAGCGACTTACTTATCATAGCAGGAAGACCATCTATGGGAAAAACTGCGCTTGCAACTAATATAGCATTTCATGCTGCCAAAAATATTTTAGAAAAAAAAAGTGGAAAATCATCTGTAGCTTTTTTTTCTTTGGAAATGTCATCTGAGCAATTATCAACAAGAATACTTTCCGAACAAACAAGAATTAAATCAAATGATATCCGAAGAGGAAAGATTACTGAAGATGAATTAGAAAGATTTATTGAAACTTCGAAAACTTTAGCTGAGTTGCCACTTTATATTGATGAAACTCCAGCAATTAAAATCTCAACGCTTGCAAATAGAGCAAGAAGAATTAAGCGTCTGCATGGAATCGATATGATTGTTGTTGATTATATTCAATTAATGACAACTGGTAACAATAAGTACGATGGTAGAGTTCAGGAAATCGGAGAGATAACACAAGGTCTTAAGGCTCTTGCTAAAGAACTTAATGTGCCAGTTCTTGCACTATCGCAACTATCTAGGGCGGTTGAACAACGTGAAGATAAAAAACCACAGCTTTCAGACTTAAGAGAGTCAGGATCAATTGAACAAGATGCTGATGTTGTTATGTTTGTATACAGACCAGAGTACTACCTTGAGAAAAGTGAACCACAAGCAGGCACTGCTGAACATATTACTTGGCAAGAAAAAATGAGTCAAATTCATAATCAAGCGCAAATTATAATTGGTAAACAACGTCACGGCCCAACTGGAGTAATTAATGTTGAGTTTGACAGCGCGTACACAAAATTTAAGGATGCAACAAATCAAAAGTTTGATAATTAACCATGGATGCAATTTTCCCACTCAAAACTACAAATAAATTTAAAAAATTTAAAAAATAATTATCAGGTAATAAAAAATTTTTGCAAAGATAGTATCTGTTCAGCAGTTGTTAAAGCAAATGCTTATGGTCTTGGGGACGCCGAAATATCGAAATTTTTGATAAAAAATGGATGCAATGACTTTTGGGTTGCAAATATTTCTGAAGCACTAAGAATTAAGCAAAGTATTTCAAAAATCAATATTTATGTCTTTAATGGCTTAAACAAAGGTGAAGAGGAACTTTTTTACAACAATAATTTAATTCCAGTCATTAACACCTTTGATCAGTTTAAAAGATGGATAAGTTTTTTAAGTAAGAAAAATTCTTATGATAAATTAATAATTCAATTTGATACTGGAATGTGCAGATCTGGCATACAGTTGAATGAGATAGAAAAATTAAAACAAAATAGGAAAATCTTAAATAAATTCAAAGATGTAATACTTATGACTCATCTTGCGTGTGCAGACGATAAAAATAATGAATACAACTTTTTGCAAAAAAAAAGATTTTTAAAGATATCTAAAGAATTTCCAGGTTTCAAATATAGTCTAGCAGCATCGGGTGGAATTTTTTTAGGTAAAGACTATCATTTAGATATGGTTAGACCTGGAATAGCATTGTATGGAGGTAGGCTTTTCTTTAATAAAAAATTAAAAAATGTTGTCTCACTTAACTCTCCTGTAATACAGTTTAATCAACTTAAAAAGAATGAGACTGCTGGCTATAGTAGAACATATAAAACAAATAAAAATATACTAACTGCAACTATACCGTTGGGATATGCAGATGGAATAAAAATCGGAATCTCAAATAAAGGATTTGTTTATTATGGAAGCACTAAACTTCCAATGATTGGAAGAATTTCAATGGATTTAATGATCATTAATGTTACTAAAGTTAAGGACAAAATTAGAGTTGGGGATCACCTGGAGGTATTTGGAGAAAATTTTGAATTAGATAATTTTGCAAAGTTATCAAATACTTTACCTTATGATATTATTACCTCTGTATCTGAAAGATGTAGAAGAATATACGTAAACTAAATGTTATTTTTTTTAGATATATATAAAAAAATAATTATAAATCCAAAATTAATCTTTTTTTTTTTTTTTTTTATATTTTT
>Ga0194117_10004138_pt1 | contig 14014 bp, 6 predicted proteins | sample TA2MahsurfametaG_FD_160579 | JGI IMG/M metagenome (GOLD analysis project Ga0194117, IMG submission 160579) | Freshwater microbial communities from Lake Tanganyika, Tanzania - TA2015009 Mahale N1 surface | ecosystem: Environmental > Aquatic > Freshwater > Lake | place: Tanzania: Lake Tanganyika...
AACCCCAACCCCAACCCCAAAACTAATTTTGACCAATTTTAAGTAGTCTATAATATTATGATTGAATCCCACTTATCTAAACCCTCTCTGATCAGCTGGATCCGGGAAGTAACTTCAGTAATCTTGCATTGATTCAGTTGCCTGTTACTAAACTTTAAGATCTCTCTACAGGTGTTCATTTCTGTGTCTTGTTGCATCATCTGACATAGAGGAAATTCCAACTTTCGAAAGTTAACTACAAAGCAAAGCTGTAATACTAGAGTCTTCATAATCTCAAACAATTACAGTATGGGTTTTAAAGTAATGGAGTTTCGAACAAATTTGAAGTAAAAGTCAAATAATATAGATTAACAAGATTGCATCTAAAAATGTTAAAGTAATACTCGAAATTCTACAATGGTTTAGAAAGTAGTTCCTGAAGAGGCCCATTTAAGGTGGCAACTTACAAAAAGGAAAAATATAAAGCAAACAAAAACAGTTTAGTATCAAATTAAAAAATCCTAACGTCAAAAAAGAGGAAATCAAGTTGAACACTCGAAAAGAAGACCCTCAATCTTAGGCTGAAAAAGAACATGTGATAAAGAATCTGAGGAAAGATCAGTAAAAAGTAGAACTTATTCAAAAATAACTTAATGAGGAGAGTCATCGTTCGAAGGAAAAATCAAAGAGCAAAACGAAGAAGTAAGTCTCTATAGAAAAAAGTCATAGAGTTTAAAAGAAATAAAATTTATTTGTTTCAGAACAGCAAAAGGGCCTAACAGAAACTCAAAAGCGCATTTTTTATTTGAGATAAAATTTAACTTTTGGTTAGCGCCAACCTCCCAAATAAGAAAACAACTAAAACTGTAATTCTAATTCAAAAAATCTCGGTTAACCATAATTGAAATATCCTTCACTCGATGATCCCTTTGTTACACAGAAGCAGTAACAGATGATAGCATTAGCACACAAATCTGTTGAAAAGATTGAACCAAATCATTATGAAGCCTCAGTCACTAGCAAACAGAAGTAGATTTTTGAATTGAAAAATTAGACAGGACAAAAAGGACAAAGAATTATAAACAGTCCAAGTATCACACATAAGTTTTAATTCAATAAATCGAATTAAAGATTTGTCGAAAAAGCTGAACCAGACTCCAAACTTCAAAGAAAGACAAAATAATTCTCAGAACCCAAAATTTTTCTGAAAAATGAAGAAAAGAAAGAAGAAGTAAACGAAGAAAAGAGTAAAAGCAAATCGAAGTACTCAAATTTACTATCTTCAAAAGAGAGCATTTACAAAACAAGAATGATCTGAGAACTACTATTGATGCCATTTCTATATTAGAAACTAAATGAATTTTTTAAATAAAAACTTCTGATTAACTTAATGTGACTAAAGCCGAGAAATATTTCTGGTGGATGTATAATGATTTTTTATCATAAATCCTGACTTGACTCATTTAAAAAAGTAAATCAAAAGTAATTTATATTATTAAATGAAGAATCGAGGAGTAAGTGCGCAGCTTAACTCGTCTAACTCAAGTGTTACACAACCGGTGGGCCAAGATCGAAGCGAAAGAAGAGTGCGACAAATTGAAGTATTACATAAGGAGTTTCATGATCTCAAAAAAAAAATTAAAGATATAGAGACACGTAACGAAGATATCATTTAAAATATTCACAAAAGGCACAATTTTAAAAAGAAACAACTGCCCAGAACAACCTAGTACATGGAAAGTAAATCACCAATTGTTCACTACGATGGTCAAGAAAAAGTTAATATATCTGCAGACAATCAGAGCAATAATTCTAACGAAAGTGAGTGTTAATTTAAAATCGCAAAACATCCAATCAAAAAGACATCAAGCATAAAGAAAAATGTTGTTCATGGCCATCATCAAAGCGTTTAATATCGAAAAACATAACAAGTATAAGATTAATTATAGCCTTCGGAATTAGATAGTAGCAAACCCAACCCAAATCCACCTAGAAAACCTCAGACACCTCCTCAATCGTTTGCCTATGGATCGAGCTCTCACTTTAGACCAATGGCATCTATAGCTCAAGATCCGTTTCAACTTAGCCAGTATTCAGGTTTGCCTCAATATCAAATGTCCATGCAGTTTCCGCCATACCCATCTATGGCTGATAGCTTTTATGGAACAAGCAACAACTTTCAATACTAATAATCTATCAGACGTGAAAAGGAAAAGGTGAGAATTTTATAAAAATAACTTGAAGAAAAATAAGCGGACACTATAGCATTGAAACGTTTACAGAAAAAAATAAATTCTCTTTCTCTCACTTTTGGAGAAGTTGTAGATGGTGCTCTCTAGTAGTTTTACTAAGAAGTTATGAAAAAAGGATTTTATGAAATATAAAAGCATATTAGAAAGAATTAAAACAAACTAAGAAAACTACATTTGATGGTCAAAGATAAAGAGGAAGAATCAAGATCTATCAAAAACATTTCGTAACACAGGTTAAAAAGATCGATTTCTAGATCAAAGAAAGATAATTCGCCTAGAAACAACAATTCCTATAGCAGTGCTCCAAGAGGACCTAACAGGAAAAATACCACAGGTCAACAGGCTTCCTCTAACAATTTAATAGTGTAAAATTCATCAGCTTCAAAGTCTAAACAGCAGAGCGACATTTCAAGGTCTAGTCTAAAATTCGAACAGATTGCAGGGCAATATGAGGAAATGATCAAATAAAAGAACAAAGCTCTGTAAATTTCTGAACAAAGGTTTAAACAAAAATAAAACTAATTAGCTTAGATGACATCCAAACTTTAGAAACTGTAATTAAAGGTAGCATAGTTCTAGCAAATGTCTCCTCGAAAACGATCGTTAAAGAAAAACTCTGATCGAGAATAAAACCTACTTTCAAGTTTCGAAGCAGAAGTAGAAAAAGAGTCACAAATAAAAATGCTTTCCAAAAGAGTTTCTTAAATCGAATAAAACTCAAAGAAAAAACAGCAAGAACTAAATTAAAAAGAAAGTAATTTATAGAAGTTGACTAAAAAACTAAATGAATTTGAGAACAAAACAAAAAAATTATAAAAAGAATTGGGCTTGTACAAATAAGAAAAGAGAAAATATTAAGATCAAAAGTCAAGAGAAGCTGAACTCCAGATCAAAATAAAAAGATTAGAGTCATAGTTGTTGAGCAAAGATCATGAATACGGATTAACAAAGGAGAAGTATTTCAAAATATAAAGTTAAAAGATACAAACTGATTGTGAAAATGTAAGTCTTACTAATCGACTGAAAAAAGTCGAATCTTTATTAGTAGTTAAATAGTAAAAGATAGATGAAATTTAAAAAATAATACAAAGTAATAGTGGATTGGATATTCCTGATCTTTTGTAGAAAAGTATGACTTTTGAAAAACTGGATCAAAATTAAATTCAAATTTTACAATAAGAACGTTAGAAGTTGGAAGAGGCTCTTAATAAGAAAAACGATTAACTGTTCAAACAAAACAAAAATAAAGAAACAATCTAATCAAGATTACGTTAAGAAGTAAAACGGAACGAAGAATTGAAGCGCGAAGTCTAAGCTTTGTTGATTCAAAACGAAAGTATGAGACTCAATATGAAAGCTTTGGAATTTGAAAAGTATAGTGTGAAGAGTGCAAGATTAGATCAAACTAGTCCTCTCCAAAAATTATTGGAATAAAACTAATGCTTATCATAACATGAGGACCACAATATGAGAGAATAACTCTAAGAGATAAGAAACAAGTATGAGGAAGCTCAAAGAATTATCAAGGCACAGAATCACTCAAGTCTAGATTTCAATACAAAAATAATAAAAATTAACAGTGAGCTCAGCTATTATCGTGAATTATTAACAGAAAGATAAAATAAATATGAAAAACTTAAGAAATAGTTTGAAGAAGGTCGTTGCCAGATCAATCAACTCACCTAAACTCTTCAGAAAAAAGAAGCATAACTTTAAGAATAAAAGAGAAACTACAACTAAAAAATAATGTAACTTGAAGCTCAAATGCTTGAACTTTAATAGTAAAAGTTTGGAAACAATAGAAGCCAAATTTTAGATTCAAATAATATCAGTTAATTAAGAAACTCTAGAAATTTTAGTGAAGAATCTTTTGTAGGCTACCGTAACACCTTCAACAACATAAACGCACAAAACTAATTACTTACTGAAAAACTCAAAGAAGCATAGAAGATGCTTGAAATTCAAAAAGAGATGGAGAAAAAAATCATGGATGAGTATAGAGCCAATGTAGATAAGATAAAAGGTGAATTAAGAGAAAAATCAAAGTAAAATTAGCATCTTCTTGAGTAGTTATAGATTTCGCTAAGGAAAATTAAACATCTGGAACAGTTGGAGTAAAAGATAAAGCAAATTCCCAAAACATAAGATTAAGAACAATTACTCGGCATGTCCAATTAGAGAATTACCTATTTATAATCGGAGATAAATTAGCTTAAAGAAATTAATACAAAGATGGCCGATGTTGAGGAAGAGTTACTGAAGCAGTTAGCCTAAAAAGAAAAAGATAATGAGTCTTTAACCCGGCTCATAAACTCAAAAGAAAGAAAAATACAATAGCTTGAAGATATTATTGAATTAAAAGAGATGAACTTTAGTAGCCACATTTCTAGCTCGCAATACAAATCCCAAAAAATAAAAGATTCGCAACAAAGTCAATGTAGCCTTAGATACTCTGTTATCAGTAATAATTTCAACAAAGATAAAACCATGGAATTAGAACTCTCAGAAGCAGGATAGTCTTTCTATGAGAACAATCAATCAATGATTTCTAACGTTTCTTAGGTTTTCGGAAGATAAGAATTTCCTTATTAAAAGATGCAGCTGAGAAGAGTTGAGCAAAGAAGATTGTTTTAAAAAACTGCAGCCTATATTAAATCATTGAAGCATGCAATTGACTAAAAAAATAAAAGGATAAAGCTTTTAGAGAAGAAAATTGAATCTCTTAGAAATTCTGAGTTGATTAGAAAGGATATCTATTAAATCAAATAAAATTTAGATTTCTAACCTGATGATGAGGACATCTTTAAAGATTACTATAGTGTTCAACTTTAGACTTCCCACTCCCACAGATACAAACTAAAGCAACTCGAACATTAGACCAAACTGACTATCGAAGAAAATAATCTACTTAATAACCAAGTAACAATCAGTCTATTTAGATTGAAAGTCTGCAAGAGGAGTTGCTCAAATCGGAATAGCAGTAGGCGAGTTTGATGAAACTCAAAGATCTCTACAAAGATGAGATTAAGACTCTCATAAAGAAGAATCAATAGCAAGCCAAAGTATTTGAAGATGAGATGAAAAAGGAAAGAACAAAAGTCGAACAAAGTGAATCAGTTCAAAGAATGTAGGCTTTAAAACAACTCTTCCTGAAAATAGTCAGCTTAGTGGCCTTGATTTAATCCTAAGGACACAAATCTAAAAAGAAAGAAGAGCGCAAGAAGTAGTTGTAAGAATACATAAAAGTATTTTGCAACTTTATCAACTTATAGGAGTCAGTTCGCGATAAACTACTATCAGATATTCGTAAATGACCTTCCGTTCTGTGATTTTGCGTTTTGTGATTTTATAATAAATGATTCATCATATAACAAAAATAGCCTGCTTGTCAGGTCTATGTGCAGGTTACTACTACGTCTCAAATCATAACAGAATCTCTTTGTAAAACAAGTATCTTGTCAAAATGCTAAAATTCGTATAACAAAATGTACAAGCCAACTTACATAGAAACCAGCACTTACATTAGTTTTGTTCAAAATGCTTCTGAAAACCAACCTTATCGAAAAAAATAGTAGATTTAGCTAATTTGTACTGAAAGATTTTGATAGCGAGGGCAGATACATTTAAGAAGTACGAGATCTGGGTTTCAAAGGGATATAGATAGGACCTGTTTCTTTCAACAGTTCAGCTCCTGATGAAGAGATCTATCATATAGGAGTGAAGCATACTTTGTCTTACATTTATGGTTATAGAAATCAGAACAAAGCATCAGATTTTTAGGTCTATCTGAACGTTGTCCCTAATTTGGAAATATTAAAATTTGCACCATATCTCCTCAAACAAAACATAATGCAGTCTATATAATTTTTCAGCTAGATGCAAAAAATCTCAAATCAAAAGACTATATTAAATGGCATAATGATAGACTTTGAGAGAAAAACTTTTGCACTCTAAAACAATGAAGAAAGTTAGAAGTTAAAAGCTTAAATTAAAAAAGAAGCAACTTAATTGATCGATAACTTAAGCAAAGAAGGCAAGAGCAAAATACAAATATAGTTTTAGAAAAGGCCATACAAGACGATGGCTTGGTAAGATCTCTTCCACTACATAATCAAAAACGACGTTGTAATTTGATCCAACTAGTGTATATATTTATCGATTTCTACCTATCAATCATTCATCTAATCAGAATCATCCACACCTGAAGAACTGTTCTCCTCCTCTTCTACTTTTTTCGCTGGCACTGTCGAACGGTGATACTTGTTATCTCTAGTGATGTTCTTTGTTTTGTTTGAGTAGTTATTCTTTGCTATCTCGTAATGTGCTTTCTTTTTTACGTATTGGCCGAATTTTTGTTTGTTAATCATCCAATTGTAGTATTTGCTATTTCTACCGTCGCAAGTTTGCTTTTTTACATCTATTGCTGTAGCCTTTCTACAATAAAGTTTTCTCCTTACGCCTTCAACTTCATACTACGGCAGTTCATACCAAACTATGTTATTAAACTTGTACTATCTGACTAGTCTTTCATTCCCTCTCCTTTTATTAAGGGCAAAACTGACTCTTGAGCTTACTAAGGAGAATTAAAGACTATATTGCAAGAAGAGTCATTTATCCATTCGATTTTAAAGTGAGGATTGATGTGAAAGTAGTTTCTTATAAATTCGTTGCTCATATAGTCAACTCCAAAGAGATACCATGCATTTTATCTAAACTACACATTGCCTTCGTTAAGATTAGGATTTTCGCGTTCTTAAAAAAATTCTTAATAGTATAGAGAGTACCATTTTAGTTTTTAACTTTAAGTTCTGGGAAAAATTGTTGAAGTCTTTGACTGATTTTTTATTTCCTCTACTGCAGATCCTGTATCTCCTCAAGCAAAATATTGTCGAGGTATTGTATGTTGCCCGTTTCTCTCGCTTTTCTTATTTTGAATAATTTATAGTCACTAAGCGTTAAGGGTACGAACTCAGCTCCAAACTTTTCAGCACGATTTTTGAGTTGTTAGTTGAGTTTGATCAGTTATTCTCCTTCCTTTGTTATTTATTCTACGACTAAGTCCATAACAACTATTGAATATTTAATATAATACTCTGTTTTAAAATACAAATTTACCACTGATTTAAAAATACATAATAATGTCTTTGCATCCATATGCAGGAACAAAATTTTAATCAATCAATAAATTACATCTGAAGGTTTTAACAAATGTCTTATTAATTAAACACCTCACGTCTGCCTGTCAGTAATCTTCTGTTTTTGTAGTTGATTAATACTGGATTGAGTTGCTTCATGTTAACGATCGGAGTTGTATGTCTTTATCCATTATATTGGTATCTTCTGCGAAGATTACGATATTTCTGATGCCTAAGAAAATGCTATTCTGCTGTTGAGTTTTTGATTATTTGACAATCAGTTTGTATGATCTTCCTTACTAACTTCATGTTTTAATCACTTATGCGGGCACTTTTAGCTCTTTAATATACCTCGTTTTTGTGTATTACTCTATGAGGCTATCTTAACTCTACAGACAAATTGCCTTGGGAACTCCTTGCTCTTGCTGACTGAGATCTTATCTTAGTACTCGTATAATCTGAACTATTCCATTTTTAACTGTGACATTGCACTGTATTGATTTAGGTAGTGGAAGAGAGATTTTTGAGATTAGTATTGACTTGGGGTTTTATCTTTTGCTTATTTCTTAAATGATAAGCTGAATTTTGAAGATGTATGAACTGGTAAGATCGATTGAAGGGAGAATAGTTGGCAAGGTTAGACATAAATTTAATAAAATTTCATAAAACTATTAAAATAATAACTATAAATCCACAGTTACACTATTTTTCAGGCTTGCTCTTTTTTTGTTAGATCTATCTTTCAAGCCATTCTGATTTAAATTAAATCAGCCAGATAATATTTATTAATGAAATCAAATCCTCTGGATCAAGAAGCCGCAAGAGCTGCAGCCAAAAGAATCTTCCAAAAGATTAGCTTTTCAGGTGGATCTCTCCAGTCTTATTAGATTTCCTCCCTTCTCACAGATACCTACGAATATCTCAAAATACGTAATTATGCCTTCACCTCAGCTTTCAATCCGACGTCGCGAGATATAAAAACCTACACTTAAATACTAGATGCTAACAAAGACGGACAAGTAACTCTTGCCGATCTTGAAACCATAGCACTACAATATCTATGTGGCCCTGGAGTCTTGACAAACCAAGCTTTCGATCCTAATGCCAAAAAACAAAAATTTGAAAACTCAAGCATCATAACCAAGTCTTATACTACCACAATTTCTAATTCTCAACTCGAAACAAACTACAATGGAAACATATGGCAAAGCAAATCAACTATTAATCAACAAAAACCTGTGACAAACACAAACTATGAAACAAATTCGATCCACCAAACGTAATATAATGAGCAAACTAAACAACATCTCGCTCTAACTAGGGCCATTTTTTAGAGACATGTTGATCAACATTTCACAATAACCGCAGATAGAGTACCCCAGCTTCTAAGTGAAACTTACTAAACTCTTGGTCGAAAAGGTTATCGACCAAATGAGGAGGACGTACGAGTGTGGATGAAGCTATGTGATGGGAATAGTGACGGACACGTGTAATACGAGGAGTACGAGTACTTTGTAGTGCGTTCTTTGGAACGTTCAGGTTATCAAGTCTACAAATGATATTGGCATCATAATATAAAAAATCACCATTTATTAATGTTCTTTGCAGGATTTTTCAGTAATTCGATGGCTTTCTTAGATTTCATCAACACCTGTTGAACTTTCTATTTCATCTCTTTATTCTTGAGCTCTCTTGCCTGACGTTTCCTATCGTTTGATAAATCGTTAGATTACTAGGAAAGATTTATAGATTTCGTTTCAAAGTGAGATTCAAAGGCATCCAAAGATACGATTTTCTTCATTTTGCCTTCGTCTTTCAATTTTTCATTGAGCCCAGAACGAAAAGACGGTCGCATTTATAGTATTAAACCTGCTGACTTTTTAGAGATACTTCCATTTTCTCTATTAACAAAAATCTAAGGACAAATCTACTTGTTTTTTTGAATGATTCTCTTAAGAACGCGATTTCCTGCCGACTAATGATGCAGAATAGTTTTATTGGGCGTGTTGTCAATATTATTGAATTTTTATAGGATAGGGTGAGCAGTTCTTCTCAATTTAGGGTTAGGCTCAAAATTGACTTAATTGTAATCTCTCCCCATCCACTACTCATAGGTATCGATAGACTATTTGTATTGATTGTAGTTCTGCTGATTTTTAATTGGAAGTTTAGTTTAGCTTTTGTTGTTTTTGATAACAGAATAATTATTATTTTTGATGAGGGAATAATTATTGTAGTCCTGCTATTTATCAAAAATAACCTCACCTTAAGAGTTCTCTTACCAAGAGGCCAGATCTTTCATTTGACACAAGTTATGATTATTGACTTCTTTTGAGTCATCATGAAAAAATTGGGTTTAGGGTCTTTGTTAAAGAGTTTTTCTTCTATTAATAGCCATACGGATTTTATCGATTTTTTTATTGAGTGTTTCGATTTTAGACTAAAACTAATAAGTTTTCTTTTCCCTTTTTTGGGTCGACGTCTCAACTTGGAGAGTTTACAATGACTTATGTTTTTTTATATCATTGAGTTTTGGACCTATTTTTAATTTCTAATCATTTATTTCTTTTGCATTATTTTTGGATATTTTGATTGTTTTTTTAAAATCAATGCTGTCATCTTCATTATTTCGACGTTCTATAGTTTATTTTTTTGGCTGTGGAGAGTTAAATCTATAAGAGGTTCGAGAAACAGACTCTCTAATAGGCTTTTCTCTGGGTTTCATTGATTGTATTTGCCAAAATTTGACTATTTTATCTGCAGAACTCATAATTGCTTGTTTATCAGTTGTGTAAAGCTTCCTTCCGATGAGGATAGCGGAAGGAGGGATAAAAATTCTAAATTACCCACTCTATGTAAAACCACAATAAGAAGTAGCCAGTTAGCAGTAAATGTTAAGGTCAATCAGATCTTTTAATGTCTAATATAATATCTTTTATAGCTTAGCAGGAGTGATAGACACAAATTTTGAATTTTACCTCGCGAAACTCAAAGAATATGGGACAGGTTCATAGTAAAGCAGAAAACGGATAAAATGAGAGGAAGAAGTTTAAGGACCGATTTACTCTCTTTTGATTTGCTTGAGTTTGATCGTATAATGGATGCGATTGAGCAGACTGAGTCGTTTGGTGTATTGCTAGGGTAGTTAAGGGCCATTGAATTCAAAGATAGTTTTAAAACTTTTATGCTTCTTGTAAATTTAAAGATCGTTGGGGAAAGGATACTGAGAGTTGAAGAAGATGAGGTCGTTATCAAGTTCGAATTAATTTTCAAACTTTTTGCGAGCCAGCTTATAGCCACTTTGAAGCATCAATTCCAATAATAATAAAATCTTATACTATAATCAAAAAAACTGAAAATTTGGAAACTCAGTATTTTGGTTGTTTGTTTGGTAAATCCTCCTCCCTTTTCCCCACAAATTCCTAGAAAAGTTGGTTAATGGAATTATCAATTGATCTTTTAAAAGTTAGTAAATCCAAACATACATAATAAGCTTTCGTTTAAATCATTTGTATCTTATCTTTACTTAATTGCTAACACAAAATCACTTGGTGTTTCTCTAAATTGCCCTCTGGTATTGAATTTTAGCTCGATTCAACTTATCTTCAGCCTACAACAGCTCAGGCAGGATCCGATTAAATTCTTTCGAATAATTTTTAATTTATGCAAGATAAAGTTCATTCCTCTGTGTCATTTTCTCCTTCTCTCCCAGCAGTAAATCCAACTACTTTCTTACATGTTCCAAAAACAATTTATTGACTTGCTGCTGCTTCTACTATCTCTCCTGAACTTGCTGGTCTAGCTGCGCTTCTCTTTTCGAAAGTGATTAGAGGTATTTATGATCGACTTTTCTAAGACTCATTTGAATTTTTATACTAACTAATATTATCGTATAAAATAATTTGAAAAATCAGCAGCATTTATGTTCTTTACGAGATACTTTCTTATTGATATTAATTTCCTATTAGGAAAGATCTTAACTACCAATCGTAGATCCCTTCGTTTTACTCTACTTGTCAAAATTTACTAGGTTTCTATACTACGAAGAAATGGAATAAAGTTTATACATACTTTCTGCTGCCTTTTGGAAAAGTAGGCTTATATTTTGGTTTTGCTTAGAACTTGTCTCTATGAAAAATGCCCCCTCTATTTTTTTCATAAATTCGAAAGCCTAATCCGAAGAAACTACACTTTTCCGGTCGTTTCTGGTCCCCACTACAAACACAAAAGCGTCTTAGCTTCCTTTTTCGTAAAAGTCATCAAGCCATTCTTGCATATGTTAAAAACTCTAACGATTATCTACTGCATAAACTAAAAAGACTGCAGCTACTCCTCGATAGAAACTTTTTGTGATTGAACGGTAGACGTCTTGTCCTGACTACTTAATTCTAGTATTACTGTATCCCATATTTGTAATTGGATGTAGTTATCCTCTACTTCTAGTGTTTTAGACGAGAATTAGGCTCCAACTGTGACATTGAAATCTTCTCTGAAGGTGCCGTGAATATATTTTTGGATGAGAGCAGTTTTGCCGATCGCTAAGTTATGAAATCATTACCATGATCTCCTAACAGAATGATCTTAAAGCTCAATCCCTTTGTGCTTTTCATTTTCTGATCGGTAATATGTTAATAATATGATAGTCTGGTATAGTTATGTATCATTTTTTAGATTTTGTTACCTTTTTGCTTCCCTTTTCTTCTTTAATACCCATTTTCGCCTTCTCTTACTTCTACCTTACCGCAGCTTCTTCAGCTTACAAAACTTAGATGACAGACTCATAGATTTTGCCAAATGATCTAACTCCTTTTCTTTTATAAGATTCGTGTTTTTTTGCTGCATAAAATGATAGTTACTTTGAAATCTAATAGTGTTGACGATTTCGTCATCATTTAAACTCGTTGAAAATTGTTAATTATTTGCCTAGCTAGAGCGTGATTATATTTCACTTAAAATTTGGTCAACCATCTGGTTCTGATTCAACTTATTTTATAGTTTTTGCTTCTTCATCTGTTTTTATAATTTTTCTGCTTTCTTTTTTGAAGATACCATCTTGCCAGCGTTTTCTGAAGTGCTTGCCTCAGATTTATCTGATTGTACCTCAGATTCTTTGTGCTTCACTTCCTTTTTGTCTGCTTTGGTTTTATCTTAATACTTTCCTTTAGCATCTTAAAGTTTTACGGCCTATTTTTGAATTTTTTGAATTTCATTGAGTTTTTTTTCCTTCTATTATTCAGCTAACATAAGTTCTCGATACTATATTCTCTCCCTTTCTCTTTTTCTGAATTATAATAAATTTACTCGCTGAAAATAAAATCAAGGAGATTGAAAATACCAGCCACAGATACTTCTTAAACGTTATGGTTTAGTACATAAAACATCTATTTCTTGATGTCTTGCTGTTTATCGATGTCAGTTTGGAACCGCAAACTGTGCTCCAAAAATTTGGTAAATGCATTCGAACTAAATTATAAATTATCTACGTTGCGGCTTTTTTGAAAATAGTTATTGTCTTTAGTATTTGTTAGTTTGATAAAACTATTCTGTTCTTTATGACAGATGCTTCGATAATTCTTTCGGCAGACTCTTGTAGTTCTTCAAAATTACTCAGTAAAGCTTGTAATGTGCAGTCATACATAAAGGAAGTTCCAAGCTCTGGATGTTTCTAAAGATAGACTAATAACTGATGGAACTTATCTTTTTTCAAGCAGAAACAAACCATACCATAAGCTAACTATTTCTCATTAAGCGTTGTCCTCAACTTAATGTAGTCTTAATATAACTGAATGACAAATTCTGGGACTTTTGATGTATCTAAATTCATAACAATGACTTCAAGCAACTAAAGATAAAGCCTGATAAATTATTCGTTTTGTCTTTGTTTCCAAGCTTTTTACAAAATCTAAACTTCAGAAGCAGCAACTGTTGAACTAACCTTAAAAGGTTTAGGTCGGATTTCAGCGAAAACTAAATCACAAAGAGCTTGTAGTTTGTCGAACCTTTTCGTAATAATTAGGGATCTACAAAAATGAGAGTAGAATTGAGTCTTGAAAGGAATACTCACTTTTGCACAGTATTCTTTAATGAAAGGTAGAAGATCTTAATTGATAATGTCGAATCTTTGCCAAACCTTGGCTACTTTTTAAAGAGCTTCACTTGAAAATTTGATACCATTTACTTTGATAAACTGAGCGATTTCCACAAGTGAATAGCCAATTAACTGCTTCTCTGCAATCTAACAAATAAGTGAAATTAGTTCATCTGAAATGGTATCTTTAAAGTGGATGATATGGGCGACAATCATCTTGAATTCGTTTCTGTTATAGAGCTTTAGTTGATCTTCCAAAAGACTCTTGTAGAAGTAATCTTAAAGAGGGTAGTTATAGAGTGTATTTTTGATGTATTTTTCATAGCTTTTACTACGAGTTCCTACAACTGTACTAAATTAAATAGTCATTATCTTTTTGGGATCTACTTGGCCTTTGGATCCATCTTTACGGCCTTGTAAAAACAAATACTTAGCAATAATGTTTCCATCTCCGATTCTCGGAATGTGAGTTTCGTGCTGCATCAAATTGTAAAATTCTTTGCTCACTTCCTAATTTCTATATTTTGGAATGTGTTAAATATCGAATATGTTTGTGATAG
>Ga0194117_10004139_pt1 | contig 14012 bp, 11 predicted proteins | sample TA2MahsurfametaG_FD_160579 | JGI IMG/M metagenome (GOLD analysis project Ga0194117, IMG submission 160579) | Freshwater microbial communities from Lake Tanganyika, Tanzania - TA2015009 Mahale N1 surface | ecosystem: Environmental > Aquatic > Freshwater > Lake | place: Tanzania: Lake Tanganyika...
CGGCGTTCTACGACGCATTGCGCAACAACGTGATTTGGTTGGTGTGGTTTGCGCTGATCTCTACGCCGGCTGGGGTGTTGTTGGCCTACCAAATCGACCGCCAGATTCGCGGTCACCGCTTCTATCAGTCGGCGTACTACTTCCCGGTTGTCTTGTCGCTAGCGGTCACCGGAATCATCTGGAACTTCATGCTGCGTTCCGACGGTTTCATCAACGGCATCATCGGTCGCGACATCGATAACGCCATCTCGTTCTTCGGCAACTATGACATCAACATTTACGTGATCATGGTGATTGCGTCGTGGCGGCACGTCGGCTACATCATGCTGTTGTACCTGGCGGGACTGAAGGCCATCGACCCCACGTTGCGCGAGGCTGCGTCAATCGACGGCGCCACCGAGTGGGAGACCTTCCGCAAGGTGATCCTGCCGGCGATGCGCCCGGTGAACATCATCATCGTGGTGATCACGATCATCGAATCGCTGCGCGCCTTCGACATCATCTACGTGATCTACGGCACCAGTGCCGGTCTGCCGATTCTCGGCGTGCTCGTGTTCCAGAACATCGCGGGTGAGGGTGCTTCGATGAAGGGTGCGGCGTACGCGGTGATTCTGTTCGTGCTGTCCATCGGGCCGATCATCGCCTACCTGCGTCAGCAATTCCGCGAGGACGTGTCATGACACACGGCAAGTGGGGTGACTCGTGACCATCGTGGCGCGCGGTAGTGCACAGGTAGCGAAGGATCGCATCATCTCCGTGTTCATCGGCGTCTTTGCGTTGTTGTGGCTGTTCCCGATCGCGTGGACGCTGTGGAGTTCGTTTCGCCCGTACAAGGAGATTCGCGCGCGCGGAACATTCTCGCTGCCCGAGCGCTTCGGGATGTTCAACTACACCGATGCAATCGACCGTATGGAACTGCCGACGTACTTGTGGAACTCGTTCATCATCACGGTGCCGGCCGTCTTTCTCACACTGTTGTTCGGCAGTTTGATTGCCTTCGTCGTCTCGCGCTATTCCTTCAAGTTCAATGTCGGCATGTTGCTGCTGTTCACTGCCGGCAATTTGCTACCCGCGCAACTGGTGTTCATTCCGGTGTTCAAGATGTACCTCAACATTGGCGATCTGGTCGGAGACCGACGATTTCTCTTCGACTCTCCGTGGGGCGTGGTGCTCATCCATGTGGCGTTTCAGATGGGGTTCGCCACGTTCGTGCTTTCCAGTTACATGAAGACGATCCCGAAGGAAATCTCCGAATCGGCATTGGTTGACGGGGCATCGGTGTTCCGCCACTACCGCAGCGTGATGCTGCCGCTCCTGCGCCCGCCGCTCGCATCGCTGGCGGTGCTGATGACCACGTGGATTTACAACGATTTCTTCTGGGCGTTGGTGCTGATGTCGACCGACCGAAAACGACCAATCACGTCCGCCTTGGGGCGGTTGCAAGGGGAGTTCATAACCGATTACAACCTGCTCGCCGCTGGCGCGATCATCGCAGCGCTTCCAACATTGATCGTGTTCTTCATCCTGCGCAAGCAATTCGTTTCAGGGTTGACGCTCGGCTCGACGAAAGGCTGAGCCGCAGTCGGCGGTGCGTCGTTAGCGTTGCAACGGTGACTGGCGAGGCCTCGACGCGCGTCGTGCACCTCGTGCATGAGACCGTCTCGGTCGTCGTCGACGTGTCGGGAGGCGTGCCGTCGATCGTGCATTGGGGTGCACCACTGTCGGGCTCAGATGCCGCAACGCTCACCGCGATGACGGGGCGCCCCCTGACGCACGGTTCGCTCGACTCGGTGCCGCCGCTGCAAATCGTGCCGCAGCACTCGCTCGGTGTGCAGGCACGGCCTGGTTTGCAAGGGCACCGACCGGGCGGTCGCGACTGGGCACCGCGGTTCTCTGATTGCGAAGTGCGCGCAACCAGTCGTTCGGTGACAACGGTGTCGCACGATCGAATCGCCAAACTTCGCCTCGAAACTCATCTCGAACTCACCGAGTCGGGCGCATTGCGTGCGTCGGCAACGGTGACCAACGAGGGTGACACACGGTTCCTGCTCGACGCACTCACTGTTGCACTGCCGGTGCCGTCGAGTGCGCGTGACCTCACCACGTATTCGGGGCGTTGGTCGCGCGAATCAACGACGCATCGCCAGACCATCGATCACGGCGCGTGGACGACGGAGAATCGCACGGGCCGCACCTCGCATGAATACCCACCGACGTTGTGGTGGAGCACGGTGGACGCCCGCGAGTGGGGTGGCGAAGTGTGGGGTTGTCACCTCGCATGGAGTGGTAACCACTCGCTGCTTGCCGAAGTGATGCCCGACGGCCGACGGTATGCGCAGCTCGGCGAGTTGCTGATGCCCGGTGAGGTGTGCCTCGACCCCGGGGCATCGTATGCAACTCCGGTCGTCGTCGGTGCCTATACATCGGGTGGCTTCACGCTCGCTTCGTGGGTGATGCATGAGCACGTGCGCACAGCAGCGCGCGACACCGCCGCGTCACCGCGCACGCGCAAGGTGCTGCTCAATACTTGGGAGGCCACGTATTTCGATCACGACACCGAGCAGTTGAAGGCGCTCGCCGATGCCGCCGCCGATGTCGGAATCGAACGATTCGTACTCGATGACGGATGGTTTGGCGCGCGCCGCAACGACCGCGCCGGGCTCGGTGACTGGGTGGTGTCGCGCGAGGTATATCCGCAGGGCCTCGCCCCGCTGATAGCGCACGTTCGTTCACGCGGAATGGATTTTGGGATCTGGGTCGAGCCCGAGATGGTGAATCGCGATAGCGATCTTGTGCGAGCGCATCCGGAGTGGGTGTTGCATTCGCCCGACTACGAGCCCGTGATGGCGCGCCACCAGTTGCTGCTCGACCTCACCAACGAAGCGGCGTTCAGCCATATATATGGTCAGCTCGACGCGTTGCTGCGCGACCACGACATCGCATTCGTGAAGTGGGACATGAACCGACCGCTCATCCACGCCAGTGCGGCCGATGGGACAGCGGGCGCTCACCGCCAGACGCTGGCGTTTTACCGCTTGCTCGACGTGCTTCGTGCCGCGCACCCGCGAGTGGAGTTCGAGTCGTGCGCCTCGGGTGGCGGGCGTATCGACCACTCGGTGTTGTCACGCACCGTGCGCGCGTGGACGAGCGACTGCAACGACCCACTCGAACGTCAACGCATCCAGCGTGGTGTCGGCATGTGGGTACCCAACGAGATGCTCGGCATGCACGTAGGTGCGCGCGTCTCACACACCACGGGCCGCTCGCAAAGCATTGAGATGCGTGCAATCACCGCGATGTTCGGGTGGATGGGTGTGGAGTGCGATCCGCGCAAACTCGATGACCATGAGCGAACCGTGTTGCGTACTGCGATCGCGTTGCACAAACAGCATCGCGAATTGCTGCACGGCGGTCTCACCGTGCGCTTCGATCTCGACGACGACACAGCGCTTGCTCACGGTGTGATGTCGCACGACGCAAGCGAGGCGCTGTTGTCCTACATGCAGATGACGACGTCACCCTGGCTGGTTGCGCCACGCTGGCGCATCAATGGTCTCGATCCGGAGCGCACGTACACGGTCGCGCATCTCCCGCTTGGGCGCCTCGGCGGCATCGGCCACACGCTGCCTGATTGGATGAATTCGCCGCTTCGCTGTACTGGTCGCGAACTTGCGGTGGTAGGTCTGCAGCCCCCGAGCATGTGGCCCGAATCGGGCATGCTCGTGCATCTCGCCTCGTAGCCTTCAACCTCGTGCCCGAGGCAATTTCACGCGAGACCGTCGCCAAAGTGGCGCGTCTGGCTCGCCTCGACTTGACGGATGCAGAGATCGAGCGCATGACGAGCCAGCTGGCCGGCATGCTCGATCACTTTCGCGACGTCGATGCACTGGATTTATCGAATGTGGAGCCGATGAATCAGCCGATTCCGCTCACCAATGTGCTGCGCGACGACGTCGTTGCACCCTCGCTCGACCGCGACGAGGTGCTCGCTTCCGCGCCGGCAGCGCAAGACGGTCGGTTCCGTGTGCCACCAATCATTGGGTTCGAGGAATAGTCGTGGCGCAGCGCCGCACCGTCGTTGATATTGCGGCGGGGGTTTCGAGTGGCGCACTCTCTGCCTCGGCTGTGCTTGAAGAGAACCTTGCAGCCATCGGCTCACGCGAGAAAGAGATTCACGCCTTCAACCTCGTTACTGCCGAGCGAGCCCGTGAACGTGCCGCGCAGATTGATACGGATGTAAAAGCAGGGAAGAAGGTCGGTCGCCTCGCTGGCGTCACCATCGCGCTGAAAGACAACATGTGCACACGCGGTGTGGAGACCACGTGCTCATCGAAGATTCTCGCTGGATGGAAGCCGCCGTATGACGCCACCGTCGTGCGCCGGCTCGCCGACGAGGGCGCAGTATTCGTCGGCAAGACGAATCTCGATGAGTTTGCGATGGGCTCGAGCACCGAAAACTCGGCATTCGGCCCGACTCGCAACCCACTCGACACTTCGCGAGTGCCCGGTGGTTCGAGCGGCGGCAGTGCGGCTGCGGTAGCGGCTGGATTCGCCGCCGCATCGTTCGGCAGCGATACCGGCGGCAGCATTCGGCAACCGGCCGCACTCTGTGGTTTGGTCGGCGTGAAGCCCACGTACGGCACGGTGTCGCGTCAGGGTCTCATTGCGTTCGGGAGCAGCCTCGATCAGATCGGGCCATTCAGCAGCACCGTCGCAGATTCGGCGTTGTTGATGGAAGTCATCGCCGGGCACGACCCGCTCGACTCGACGTCGATTCCGCAACCGGCACCGTCACTGCTGAATGTGCTCGACCAGGGCGTGAAGGGCATGCGCATCGGACGCATCACCGACATGCCTGAAGGTTCGTCGCCCGATGTGCTGGCGCGACTCGAGGCAGCGTTCGAGGCCTTGCGCGGTGCCGGCGCCCAGATTGTCGACGTGAAGATGCCGTCAATGTCGTTCGGCCTCACCGCGTATTACCTGGTGGCACCGGCAGAAGCAAGCAGCAACCTCGCCCGCTTCGATGGTGTGCGCTACGGATTACGCGTTGATGCCAAGGATCTCAACGCAATGTACGGCGCCACTCGCGCAGCAGGCTTCGGTGACGAGGTGAAGCGACGCATCATGCTCGGAACATACGCGCTGTCAGCCGGTTACTACGACGCGTACTACGGCAAGGCGCTAAAGGTGCGCCGCTTGATCGCCGACGACTTCGCCAAGGCGTACGAATCCTGTGACGCGATACTCACACCGACATCACCGACCGTCGCATTCAAGTTCGGTGACAAGACGAGCAACCCGTTGGCGATGTATCTCTGCGACGTATTCACGATCCCCACCAACTTGGCGGGTCACGCAGCGATGAGCGTGCCGTTCGGTACGGGTGAGGCGGGTCTTCCCGTTGGAGTGCAGGTGCTCGCGCCAGCGCTCGGCGAGGCCCCGATGTTCCGTGTTGCGGCAGAACTGGAGCGCAACGCATGAGCACATCCACGGGTGCCGCGCAGAATCCGTCGAGCGTGGTCGCTTCGGCCGAGCAACTTATCGACGGGTGGGAACTCGTCGTTGGTCTTGAAGTGCACGTCGAACTGGCCACCAAGACCAAACTGTTCAGCGCAAGCGCCAACCGGTTCGGTGACGAGCCGAACACGCACATCGACCCGGTAACCCTCGGTTTGCCCGGCGCACTTCCGGTGTTGAATCGTCACGCCGTCGAGCTTGCAATGCGACTCGGGCTCGCACTCAACTGCCGCGTGCAACCGTGCTCGTTCCACCGCAAGAACTACTTCTATCCCGACTTGCCTAAGGCCTACCAAATCAGCCAATACGACCAGCCACTCAACGTTGATGGCTTCCTCATGTTGCCGGGTGAAGTGCGCATCGGTATCGAGCGGGCTCACCTCGAAGAAGACACGGGCAAGTCGACGCACTTCGGCGGGGCAGAAGGTCGCATCCACGGCAGCGAGTATTCGTTGATCGACTTCAATCGCGCCGGGGTGCCGTTGGTAGAGATCGTCTCTCGACCCGACATTCGCACCAGCGAACAGGCCAAACAGTACGTGTCGGAGTTGCGGGCGATCCTGCTCGCCGTCGGTGCCAGCGACGCCAAGATGGAGGAAGGCTCGATGCGCTGCGACGTGAACGTGTCGGTGCACAAACCAGGTACGCCGTTCGGCACGCGTTGCGAAATCAAGAATGTCAACTCGATCCGTGCGGTCGGCCGCGCAATCGACTACGAGGCGCGTCGCCAGATTGACATCATCACGAGTGGCGGCAGCATCAAACAGCAAACACTGCATTGGGATGACGCCGCCGGTCGCACCAATGTGTTGCGCACCAAAGAAGATGCCGACGACTACCGCTACTTCTTGGAGCCCGACCTCGTGCCGCTCGCACCCGACACGGCGTGGGTCGAACAAGTGCGCTCTGCGTTGCCACCGCTGCCCGCCGCCCGTCGCGAGACACTTGCCAAGTTGACCGGTCAATCAAAGGAGAGCGAAGCCGTTGCCGTCGTGGTCGAGCGCGGACAAGATACGTATCTTGCAGAAGTCGCCAAGGTCGGCGGCGATGCGGCGCGGGCGCTCGTGTATGTGCAGCAGGCCTTCGCTGAAGAAGCAGCGTCGCCGCGTGTGCCGGCTGGCGACCTAGCCGCCCTCACGCTGATGGAGAAGAACGCCAAGATCACCGCGACGCAGGCCAAGACGTTGCTCGCGGAACTCGTGGCGAATGGTGGTGGCGATGTGATTGCGATGGCGAAATCGAAGGGTTTTGAAGCGATGGATACGAGTGCACTTGAAGGACTCGTCGATGCAGCCATCGCCGCCGACCCCGACGCGTGGGCGAAGTTCAAGGCCGGGGAGCAAAAAGCAATGGGTGCCCTGGTCGGCGCGGTGATGAAGTCGTCAAAGGGCAAGGCCGACGGCAAAGCCGTCACGGCGTTGCTTCAGGCGAAGGCCAACGCCTGACCGGTTACCCGCAGCGCCACGTCAGCGCCGACCGGTGGCAGCAGTCGCGCATGCAAACGAGCAACGACCACTTCGTCATTCGGTAGGCGCACGTCAATCTCGCCGTCGTGCCCGTAGAAGCGCGATGCGATAACTCGCCCGCGCGGAGAAGTTTCAGTCGGCGAATCGTCGAGTTCGATCTGTTCGGGTCGCACGATCACAGTGACACTTCCATCGGCGGCACGAGCCAGTTGTAGGTTGCCCATCGCACACGACACCGTTGTGCCGCGAGCCTGGCCGCGCAGGTGCACGGCCTCGCCGACGAACTCGGCAACCGCTCGCGATGCAGGTGATCGATACAAGTCGACGGGTGTGCCACGCTGCACGACACGACGATCGAGCATGACTGCAACATTGTCGGCGCAGGACAGTGCCTCTTGTTGATCGTGCGTCACCCACAGGGCAGTGGCCTTCGAGCGGCGCAACGCGTCGACGACTTCGGCGCGCACGCTCGCGCGTAGGGCGGCGTCGAGCGAGGCAAACGGCTCGTCGAGCAAGACGATGGCTGGGTTCGGCGCGAGGGCTCGTGCCAACGCCACTCGCTGTTGCATGCCACCCGACAGTTCTTCGGGGCGTCTGTCGGCACAGTGGGCAAGACCAACGAGTTCGAGCAGATGATTCGTGCGCGCGCGTGATTCCCCCGATCGCCTCTGCTTCAAACCGAAAGACACGTTGTTTGCCACGCTCAGATGCGGGAACAACGCGCCTTCCTGCGGAACGAGCCCGACACCACGATGTTCGGCAGCGACGAGCGAGTCGCCGTCACGTGCCACCTCTCTACCACTGATCACGACTCGACCCTGTTGTGGCGTCTCGAAACCACAGATGATTCGCAGCAAGGTGGTTTTGCCCACCCCCGAAGGGCCGAGCACCGCGGTAATCGATCCGGCCTCCACCTGAAAACTCACGTTGTCGAGCACGACGGTGTCGTCGAAACGATGTGTGACACCAATCAGTTCGAGCGCGGCAGTCATACGGTTACCGGGCGCCACACATTCGAATCACCGTGCCACCTTGACGACTGCCACATGCGAAAGCAACGCAGTTGGCAATGCCGCTAGCAACATGAGCGACACAGCGTACGGGCCGACCGCTCCGAAGTCACTGACGACGCTGTACTTCCAGATGCTGGTAGCCAGAGTTTCCACCTCCGTGGGTCGCAGGATGAGTGTTGTCGGTAGTTCCTTCATCGCCCCGAGCACCGCGAGCGCACCGCCCGCTGCAATTCCTGGTATCGCGAGGGGAATCGTCACACGAAACACCGTCGCCATACGCGACACACCGAGACTTCGCGACACGTCCTCCAACGCCAAGCGCGACTGTTCGATGGAGGTGCGCACTGCACCCACGACCAACGGCAAAAAGATGATCACCTGACCAAAGACGAGGAGCGGTACCTGTTGATACAACGGCCGCACGAGATTGATGCCCAGATACACCACCGACAATGCCACCACGATTCCTGGCAGCGAATGGGTAACGAAGACTGCACCCTCGGTGACATCAGCAAGACGGCCTTTGAATCTTGCGATGAGAATGCCGACGGGTAAGGCGAGTAACAGTGTTGCCAGACCAGTTAGGAAACCAATCCAGAATGACGACATGATCGTTGTGAACACTGCCGACCAATCGGTGGTCGCACTTGCCTCGCGGGTCCATCTGATGGAACTCACCAGTGGCACACCGATGCCGAACCCAATCGAAGTCAGTGCGACCACCAAGGCTGGGGCAACGAGCGTCAGCGTTGTGCGTCGCACTGTTGAGCGGGCAGTGCCGGCCCCGAGTCGTTGCGTGACGCGCGAGCGAAAGTGCCGCTCAAGCACGATCAAGAGCAATGCCATCGCGACGAGCACCAGCGCGAGCGTGGCGGCGCGCGTCGGGTTGAAGCCAGCGCGGTAGGCACCATAGATCACCCAGGTGAAGGTTTCGAGTCGCATTGCCGCCACTGCACCGAAGTCGCTCACGACATACAGCGCCACTAACAATGAACCAGCCCAGATGGCCGGCGCGATTTGTCGAAGCGTCACACGGATGAGCGCTGATGGCGCGCTAGCGCCGAGCGAACGAGCGACGTCCTCCAGCATCGGGTCGGCGCCGCGCAACATTGCAGCGACGGGCAGCATCACGTACGGGTAGCTGGCGAGGGTCAGAACGATGCTGGCCCCAAGGAATCCACTCACTGTCGGAATCCACGAGACCCAGGCGAACGCCGAGAGATAGGTCGGTATTGCGAGCGGCATGGCGAGCAACATCAACCACATCGGACGAAGGGGAAGCGACGAGCGCACCACCAACCACGCATTGATCGTGCCCACGACTGCACACGCAACGGTGACGATGAAGGTCAGCAACAGGGTGCGCAGTACCAACGTTGCGGTTCGAGCGAGAAAGATTTCCCGTATCGCATTCTCGACACCCCGCGACAGGCTGGCGTCGAACAGATACACGAGCGGCACGATGGCCACGACCGCTGCGAGCATCGCCGGCGCCGCAATGGCGACGGGTGCCCGCAGCAGTCGTGTCATGGCGTGTGGCTCACCTCGTGAGCAAACCTACTTCTACGAGCAATTCCTGCGTTTCTTCGAGTGACTTGAGATCGGCGAGGTCAACCGCAGGTGGGTTCAATTCAGCCAGCGTCGGCAGACTCACGAAGGGAATGACACCGGGAACCATCGGGTACTCGAAGGTTCGTCCGGCGAAGTACGACTGACCTGCAACCGAGAGAAGATAACGAACGAACACGAGCGCCGCGGCGCTCTTCTTGCTCGACGCAAGCACGCCGACTCCGGCGACGTTCACGAGACTGCCCGCATCGCCGTCCTTGAAATAGTGGTTCTTGGCAACGACCTTGTCGGCACCCACTTTCGAAATCAATTCGTACAAGTAGTAGTGGTTGATGAGCCCCATCGCCACCTCACCTGCGTTCACGGCATCGCGCACGACACCGTTCTTTTCGTAGGCAACCGGCTGATTGGCAGCCAGACCCGTCAGCCACGCACGTGCGCCATCGTCGCCTCGGGTGAGTCGCAACGCGGTGACGAACGACTGCCAAGAAGCGTTTGCTGGTGCGTAACCGATCTTCCCCTTCCACTGCGGATCGAGCAGGGCATCCAACGATGCAGGTGGCGTGGGAACGAGTTCGGGGTTGTACACGAGCGTGCGTGCACGACCACTCGTTGCTACCCATGCACCGCTCGTCGAGCGGAACTTGCTGTCGACTGCATCGATGACATCGGTGGGCAGTGCACTGAGCAAGCCGGCAGATTCAATTGCGCCGAGTGCGCCCGCGTCTTGTGAGAAGTACACGTCGGCCGGCGACTTGTTGCCTTCGGTCAAGAGCAGTGCTGCAAGTTCGCCACTGTCGCCGTAGCGCACCTCGACATTCACTCCGGTTGCCTCGGTGAATGCCGTGAACAACGCCGACATGAGTGCTTCGTTGCGGCCGCTGTAGATGGTGATCGTCTCACCGCGAACGTCGATGTCTGCCGGCGCATCGGTGGTGGCGGGCGCTGCCGTGTCACTTGTGGTGTCGGTAGTGCTGCTCGAACATGCGCTGATGAGTGCTATCGGTGCAAACAGACCAACGATGGCCAGTACGGTGCGTCGCGAGAGATGCTGTCGAGTCATGATGTGCTCATTCATTCCATTTGTTAGGTATACCTGACAATCAGTTAGGTTAGCCTAACAGTGTGCTGCGGTCAACCCCATACGGCATGTATCGGCCGCGTCGTAGCGTGACGGCGTGACTACGCCGAAAGAGACGCGCGTCGACGTGAAGCCGCGCAGCCGTGATGTCACCGACGGGCTGCAAAAGGCGGCATCGCGCGCCATGTTGCGCGCGGTTGGTCTTGGTGACGGCGACTGGGAGAAGCCACAGATCGGAATCGCCTCGGCGTGGAACGAAGTGACGCCGTGCAACGTGTCGCTGCGCCGCTTGGCCGCGCAATCAAAGCTGGGTGTTCGCGCCGCCGGTGGAGTTGCGCTGGAGTTCGGCACCATCACCGTGAGTGATGGCATCAGCATGGGTCACGAGGGCATGCGCGCCTCGCTCGTGAGTCGCGAAGTGATCACCGACAGCGTCGAAACGGTGGTGCACGCCGAACGTTTCGATGGGTTCGTCGGGCTTGCCGGTTGCGACAAGAGCATCCCTGCGATGTTGATGGCGGCCGCACGGCTGAATCTTCCGAGTGTGTTCGTCTACAACGGTTCGATTCTCCCCGGTGTGCACAAGGGCAACAACATCGACATCACCACGGTGTTCGAGGCGGTTGGTGCGTGCGCGGCCGGCACTATGACGCGTGATGAAGTAGACGAAATCGAACGTGCCGCCTGCCCGGGCGAAGGCGCATGCGGCGGCATGTTCACCGCCAACACCATGTCGAGCATTGCCGAGGCGCTCGGCATGAGCCTGCCCGGCACTGCGTCGCCGCCGGCAATCGATTCGCGTCGTGATGCTGATGCGCGCCGTGCCGGTGAAGCGGTGGTCAACTTGCTGCGACTCGGCATTTATCCGCGTGACATCATGACGAAGAAGGCGTTCGAAAACGCCATCGCCATCGTGAACGCACTCGGTGGCAGCACCAATGCGGTGTTGCACCTGTTGGCGCTGGCGAACGAGGCTGGCGTCAAACTCTCGCTCGACGACTTCAACCGCATCGCCGCGCGCGTGCCGCACATTGCCGACACCAAGCCCGGTGGTCGGTACCACATGACCGACATCGATCGCATCGGCGGCGTTCCAGTGGTGATGAAGCACCTGCTCGATGCGGGGTTGTTCCACGGTGATGTCATGACGTGCACGGGCAAGACGATGGCGGAGAACCTCGCTGAATTGCGCCCACCTGCACCGGACAACGACGTGATTCGTACCGTGTCGCAGCCGATTCATGCCGAGGGCGGCATCAACATTCTCTCTGGCTCACTCGCACCGAACGGTGCGGTGGTCAAGGTTGCGGGTCTGTCGAATGATCAGAAATCATTCGATGGTGTGGCGCGAGTGTTCGATGGCGAAGACGGTGCGATGGCGGCAATCATGGCCGGCGACATCAAGCCGGGAACCGTGCTGGTGATTCGCTACGAGGGTCCGAAAGGTGGCCCGGGTATGCGCGAGATGCTCGCCATCACGGGTGCACTGAAGGGTGCGGGTCGTGGTGCGGATTGCGCGCTCATCACCGACGGTCGCTTTAGTGGCGGCACGTGGGGCTTTTGTATCGGCCATGTTGCGCCGGAGGCATCTGACGGGGGACCCATCGCGTTTGTTTGTGACGGCGATCGCATCAAGATTGATGTGCCAACCAAGCGACTCGACGTGCTGGTCGACGACGCAACGATGGCCGAACGCCGCCGCGGCTGGAAACCGAACCCGCCGCGCTACACGAGTGGGGTACTCGCCAAGTACGCCAAACTCGTGCAAGGTGCCGAGACCGGCGCCATCACCAACATCATCGAATAATCCGCCGTCGCGGTGGTTGCGAAGCGCGCGCCGAGATGTTGGCATGATATGAGCATGCTTTGAGCATGCTATACTCACTGCATGGCTGCACTGCAAATCAAAGAAGTTCCAAGCGAACTACACGAACGGGCTCGCACTCGGGCCGAAGAGCTTGATCTCACACTCGGTGATTATGTGCTCTCGTTGATCCGACGAGACCTTGAGCGAAGTCAGGCGCGCGAGTGGAGGGCACAGCTTCTCGAGCGTCCGGTCGTTGCGATTCCAGAGGGACTCGTTGTCGAACTCATCCGCGAAGGACGCGGAGAAGACAATTGATTCTGGATGCCTCGGTTGGCGTTGAAGTAGCACTCAGTAGCCCCGTTGGGCGACGTGCGATTCCGCTCCTGGCCGATGAGCTCATCGTTCCCGAACTCTTCTATGCCGAGTTTCATTCGGTGCTCCACAAACTCCGCTTGCGCAAGACTATTGATGCTGCTCAGGTTCGCGAGGCCCGAACGGCAGTCCGACGTCTTGCCCTCCTTGCGATGCCCGTTCATCATCTCGAGGATGAGTTGTGGAAGGCATCTCAAGCAATCAGCGCCTACGACGCGCACTATGTGGTGCTGGCCCGCGCAATGAAGATGCCGGTCGCCACCTGCGACGCTCGACTAGCAAAGAGCAACTCGCTCGGCGTGAGGTTTCTCCTGATCTCCTGAGACCAGACGTAGTTTGTCGGAGGAGTTAGCGCTTGATGCGTTTCGGCAGGCGAGTGCCGACGAGCAGCAGGCCGATCACCAGCGTCGCGACGATCACGAATGGTGTCGCGGTGCCGTCGCCGAAGGCGAAGCGGCGGATTCCGAGACCCACCACAACGGTGACGATCCACAAGATGACTCCGGTCGCGAGCGTTCGTGGGGCTCGCCATGCTTTGGAGCCGAGCCAGGCACCACAGAGTGCGATCAAGAACGGCAGCGCCGTACGTACGGTACCCACGGCATCGGTGGTTTCGCCGTGGTTACGGCGACCGATCACGACGAACAGCACAATGCACACGACATCAAGCAAGAAACGGAATGTGGCCACGCGACGCAGCGGTGTCATGACAGGTGATCCTCGCGACGCGCTCGCGTCATGGCTCAGACTTCGTCGTAGTACTCGCGCCCGAGGTGGGTGATCTGCTCTTCACCCATCATCCAGCGCAGCGTGTTCTTGAGTTTCGTCAACTGAATGAAGAGGTCGTGCTCGGGGTACAACCCCTCGGCGACCTGCGGGCTCTTGTAATAGAAGGAGAGCCACTCTTGAATGCCACCCAACCCGGCGCGCTGCGCTAAGTCGGAGAAGAGCACCAAGTCGAGCGCCAGTGGCGCAGCCAGAATCGAGTCGCGGCACAAGAAGTCGACCTTGATCTGCATCGGATATCCGAGCCAGCCGAAGATGTCGATGTTGTCCCATCCCTCTTTGTTGTCGCCGCGTGGCGGGTAGTAGTTGATGCGCACCTTGTGGAAGACGTTGCCGTACAACTCGGGGTACTTCTCCGGTTGCAGGATGTGCTCGAGCACACCGAGTTTTGACTCCTCTTT
>Ga0194117_10004142_pt1 | contig 14009 bp, 5 predicted proteins | sample TA2MahsurfametaG_FD_160579 | JGI IMG/M metagenome (GOLD analysis project Ga0194117, IMG submission 160579) | Freshwater microbial communities from Lake Tanganyika, Tanzania - TA2015009 Mahale N1 surface | ecosystem: Environmental > Aquatic > Freshwater > Lake | place: Tanzania: Lake Tanganyika...
GGGGCTAAGAATTACCAACTTGCAAAAAAAAGAAACAATAGAGCCGGGTTACCATCAAGAACATTATCTGTTATTATAGGGAAAAGTATAACTACTATAGTTGAAGTCAGCCAGTTAGTCGCTGTTGTAAAAGGAATCATCTTAGGCTCAACTATCTACGCAGTGTAGAGCCATACAACTGGCCCAAGAGATAGTCCAAAAACTCCCATGAAAAAGAATAATCCAAAAATTATTAGCTTCTCACTAATGGAAGGCTGCGTCTCGTGGATAAAGAAACCAATTGAAATGATCGCAGCACCCAATACTAAACCCAGGCCTCCGATTTATATAACTGATTTTCGTCCAAAACGCGTTAATATGAAGGAGGTGGCAAAAGTAGTAAGCAGTTTGTCCAAAGTAATGAAAGAGGACATTAAAAGTGCCAACTACCCATTCACGGCTTTTTCAACTATCGGGTTACAATAGAGGTTGATTGCATTGACTCCAGAAATCTGATGCATGATTGCTAAGTGCAAACCTATGAAGAGAGTAAATTTGGAGCTCCTCAAATTGATTGTTTTTTCTGATTAGACATTTTCTTCTACACTATTTTGGGATAATAAAGACGGGGAATTCAGACTTTCTTATAGATTTCTGCGACTTTATAAGTCTTTCTTCTTTTCTTCTAAAACTTACTCCACAAATTAAGGCTTGTAGATGATCTAAATTAATTTTTTAGCTTCTTCTTATTTTCCTTCTAAAAGCAGATATTTGGGAGTCTAATAGGGGAACACAAACAAAAACATCACAGTTTGAATAGTGAGAGTTACGAAGGGTATGCTAAACTGAATCTGCCAAAAACTCTCACATGTCAAATCATTCATTATTTTTTTCAAAGAATAGTTCAAAATGTAGGCAAACAAAACCCCAAAAGAAACATTTAATTGAGTTATTGTACCCAAAGTTCCTGATATCTAAATTGGTGAAATCTATTTTATGAGAATAGGAGCCAAAGCACTAAATATTCCCACACACATTCCCTGTATCAATCTAAAAAACAAGAAAGTGAAGACATTAGGAATGAAAATCAACCCTTCAACTATAAAGGCTATACAGTTTATAAATAAGAAACAATTTCTATGTAAAAGGTGATTTACTTCCTCGAAAATTTGGATATTATGATTGAACTGATGAGGGCTCCAAAAAGTGCACCCATCGGTATACAGCCATTGAGTATTCCCTTAGTTACTCCTTTGTCGAAATCGATGTTGTATATTTTTATGATCGTATCTATGGGTATTGTTCCGAGATAGACTAGGCAGTAACCAAAGTAAAAGGAGCCAAGAGTAATATTCCAGGCTATGAGACCGATTTGGACTTTGGATTTATAGGTTCTTCTTTGCTTGTTAGGAGAAGATGAATGTAGAGGTTCAAACTAATCGATTTTCATCTCTCGAGCTGATAACATTATAGTTGATTTTTTAGCCAAATAATACAGTCCATGAAGTAGATTTTTACTTCGTCGAAATATGTAATTATAACAAAATATCGCTTGATTATGGATGAGTTAATTAAAAGGGACGATACTAAATAAGAGTATTCCCAATATTTTTGCCTGATAACACTTTCTTTTACAAGCAGGACATATTTCTCTGAGTGCCTTAAATTATTACCTTTCCAAAAGAGTGTATATATTTAAAGGTAAAAATAAACAAGTAGATTTTTTATTTCACACACTTTTGAGATCAAAAGTTGAATTTTAATTGAATAACACAAATATGGTCAATCAAAATCAACAGGCAAGTAATTCCTATGGCTTGAGTTCTATAGAGCTTGTCTCTTAATCTTCCTCTCAAAACAACAGATTTCCAGACACTTGCATATTTTGCATACCACTACAATCAATAAAATCGACAAAAAGGATATAACAATTAACACCATTCTATCGTTAGGATAAAATTTGCTTTCGTCGTTTTACTCGGATTCAAAAAAATCAGTGTGCTTTAAACTCTCTTTAATGTTTTTTTCATCTTTCTTCTCAGGTTGTTGATTTTGGATAATAATGAGATTAGATTACTAAGCTTATTGTTAACCTTTCTATTAAATCTAAGTATTTTCTTTGCTATTCTACTAAAAATTTTAATGCGATTGAGATTGTATCTGCATTACTACAGCTTTGTTTAACTCAACATTCCTATTTTTTACCTATATTTCCTCCTTTGTGGGATTTTAGTTCGACTTTTCTTCTTCTACTGAAATTTTATTACTTACTAGTGTACTCTTGCTCTACTATTTCTCATCTTTTACGTTTGTTTAAGAACTCTTCAAGTTCTCTACGTTGTAATTTTGCTTTGGAGTACTTTCAGTTTCTTACAACTTTACACATTAAATATTTTTAAGTTCTTTGCCGTTTCTCTGTTTCGGATCAAGATTCAAAACTATTCTCGTCTTCTTAATCTTTCCTACTTGTTTGGTTTTTTCCTTCCCTTTTTAAACATAACCTTAATCGCACATTTGATTTGGAACAACCTTCACAATATAGGGCGCAAAAACGGAGTTCTATTTGTTTTTTAAGATATCTGCTATCAATTAGATTGGTAGATCTGCGTCTTCAAGCTAGAAATCTTTCAAATAGGCTTCAGGAGCTGGGCTTGATGCTCTCTGATATTAATAGTCAAATATTTTGGTGCCAGGCTAACCATCAGCAATACTTTTGACCTTTTTAGCCAAATCTTTATCATTGAGCACATAGCTAAAATGCCATCCCGCTAGGCGAAGTATTGGACCTTAGCATTAGAGACTTGCTTTTTTTATTACTTTAGAAGATAAATCAGCTGCAAGACAACCTTTGGATCTGCGCAATTCTACCATATCTCCTCCAGACATGCTCATAATAGTTTTGAATGTTGTGACTCTTATTCCATTATACCAATAATTAACAATTTACTCCTGTCCATTGTAGTCGAAAACAGATGCTCTGTTAAAATAATAATAGTAATGTCGCATTTCAGCAACAGCCCATGGGTACAGTTAAGGATCATACTGTGCAAATCCATATTTTGAAAGTATTTCGTCGATATCACTTAGAAAAACTATGTCTTAAGGCTTGGCCCTTTACTTCAGTATCGGTATAAAAGAATTCCTTTGATAATGATTGTTTTCCCAGTGCTCTTTGTTTGAAAGCCCTGTTCCGATATGAGGGAAATTAGAAAGAGTGAAGTATATGATATTGTAGGCATAATCCTTAAAACGATTGATATCAAAGACTAACTACTTTTTCAAGCCAGTGTAGGTGTACTAACTTTCGACAATTACAAAGTAGTCAACAAAAGAAGACATTACCATCAACCTGAGTAGAAGTAGATGGTCTTCTCCATTATAAGGGAAGCAATCAAAAACTTTTCTATTTGAGCGCTGATACTTCATAGTTTGTATGATTTTATTTTTGATGGAATCTTCTTTCTGTTTTAAACTATTTTAGTTATTTGCTTTATCTATTATATTTTAGTTTATAATTTATTTTTTTGCTTGTTGGCTTAGTTATTTATCGGTATTGCTCTCAGATTAAATATCTAAAGTTGCTTTCTTTTAGCCTTTACTTATTGTTATGGATTTATATTGATTTTTTTTTAGGCTAAGCTTTTCGGTTTGCTATTTTTTAACCTAAGCTTATTTTTAAACCGTTACATGATTATCTCGCTTTAAGAGTTATTGGGAAGATAAATCCATCTTTTTATCATTACTGCTACTCTTTTCAGACCCTTATTTGTTGGTATTCTTCGGTGATAGCTCTGGTGAAATGTTGCTGCCTGTGTTTTACTCAGAATTAATAAGCTTTCTCTTATCTTCTGTTAAGCTCTTCTTATCAGTTAGCATCTCAGCTTAAACGGTTGAAGAGGGTTATTTGTTGGCCGAATCTGATTACTTCGGTTACTAACTACTTTTGGGTTTAGGCGGAGTATTTTAATTTGAATGAGTGGATATTTGCTTTGTCTGTGATTCTTAAGAGGTAGACACTACTAAAAATAGCAATAATAGCAAAATGAGTGATAATTTGGTTGTTTTTTTAGTGTGACCCAGTTTCATTATTATATAATAAAGTTTAGCTTAGTTTAAAATAACGTGAAATTTTCACTATAAATTATTTATATTACAAGAAAACAGTCTATCATCGAATATTGATCACAACGATAAATTTATTTGAATCGCTGTTAAATCCCACCATGAATAGTCATGTAAGTAGTCAAATATTATGATATTTCTACATTGAACATAAACAGGATCAAATTAATCATTCAGAATGAGGAGGCACTCTGAAAACCACTTGATAAAATTCATAAGACTGTAAATCTGCATCTCTCAAAGGTCCTAAATCGAACAAACATGAAGCATTCTTTCCTCTTGCGTCGAAATAGCCATTATTGACTCCCAAGTTGCTGAACACTCCCAAATTGTTACTCTTGAACCTTAAATCACTGTTGCCATAAATAATAAAATAATCATCATAGCTGATTGATATCTTCTGATTGGTTTTGAGGTAAAAAGCTTATCTCTTTGAAACTGCCATTATAATTGCATCGCTACCTGAACATTTTGAGACAAACGGACTCACGCTGAACCCTGCCACAATCTTTTCATTTGTGAGTTTTCCAAGAGTTAGGATACAACCCACACCGTCGATGTATTTATGTACGTTAGTAGTGTTGTTGGTATCATATTTGCAGATGGGACGAGTGAATAGCACTTCCGAGTGGTATCTCTGTTCGAGAGTGGAGATGATGAACTCTTTTTATTCAAAACAATTTTACAAGATAGGATAAGCAAAGAAACGTTGGTATCGTTCTTTTTTGAGTTGTTCGATTTGTAGTTAGAGATCTATCAGTTTTCCAGAGTTTTGGGATTCTTTTTCCGATAAAGAAGAGATTGAAGAAGAAAGTTCTGTTTCTCTTGATTGAAGTAATTCGATTTGAGATGAAAATGTCTGTTTCTATTCAAATGTTCTTAGTAATTACGTGTTTTTAGACTGTAGCTCGTCTTATAATTAAGTTATTCTTTGCTTTAGTACGGCTGTTTAACCTTATAACTATTATATACGTTTAATGTATGAATGGATTTCAGCCCTAAGTCTTTAACATTAGTTCTTGGACTATTTGAGTTCTATCAGGATATTATTGTAATCATCTCTAAGTTTTTGTATATTTTCACTAGCAGTAATCAGCTATTATTTGGCTGCATTAATTTCGCGACTGATTTCTTAAATTGTCATTTGTAAATTATGGTTTTCATATTTGGCTGCATTAATTTCGTGAGTCATTTCTGCATTTTTGCTTTCTAATTTATGATTTTCATTTTTCAATACTTTTTTCGCTTCATTAGCTTGTTTTAAGTCTTAGTTTAATTTGGAGATTTTTGAATTGTGTTGATTGATTGTCTATTTCATTTACTATAGTGTTCTTGAAAGTTTACTGTTTTATTACTGTTTTTCTTTTTCTCTCCCTTCGGCTGCGGATATCAATCTTTTAAGTGAATCTATTTATTACTTTTGCTTTGCAATCTATACTTCCTTGCTCTATTTGTATTTTGTTATTTTTCTTTTTGTTTCTTAAGTTTTTGCTTTTTACTATTCAAGCTACTTTTAAAGTAAAGAACGTTTGTTTCTTTATAAAGCAAGTTAATTCTTTAGTTTTTCAGATTATAATTAGAATTTATGTAATCTCTATACTTTTTATTTTTCTAAAAGTTTGTTCTAATCTTACAACTTTCTTAGATTGTTTGCCAATTCTTTAGAATTTCTCTCCAAATCGTTGCTAACAAAATGCTAGAACTTTATGATTCCTTACTTGAATCTGCCCAATAAAGTCTTAACTGCCTAAAGAGCCTATTCTTTTTCAACACTAATCACACTCTCTCCGAATAAAATTTGTTGAGTATGTTTACCAAACCTTGTCCTTAGTTCGTTTTAAAGATCAATGCAATACTGCAAAACCTAAGAATCATCTTAATATTTTATTTATTTCTATATTTTTCTGACGATAAACTGTTTATAGTTTTCAATCCTTTGTTCTAAAATTGTGAATTCTTCCTACAAATCGTAGCTTTTTCTACGATTAATTTAAGGCCTATATTAGGTTTAAAAAGCAAGCTTGTTTATCAATCTAATTACTTAATCTCGAAACTTTTATTTCAATTCATCCATTTGCTTTGCTTTTTTAATTTGCTACTATTTGGCTTAAACAGCAATCTTATTTGAGTCTTTTCTATCTTAGACTAGATTAGGTATCTGTTTCTAGCCTTAATTTCGATAAACAATCTTAAGTTTATTGGTTGATGTACTTACAATAATTCTTTGAATAAATTTTATCAAGTCTTTCTAAACAGAAAAGTGTAATTATTTTGACTTCATAAAAGATTATAATTTATCTTTTACCTAATCAATACTACCTGATTTGAGAAATAGCTTGACGGCATAGCAATATGCATAATCTTGTATGTTCTCTTGTTATTCTTAATTGCTCTAAGGCAGGCCCTTTTATTTTTCAGACGAGTTACCCATTACGATTTATACTTATAAGATATATAAATGGTAGAGTTATAAGAGTTATTATATTTTTCACATGACTTAATTTTGAGATTAACAATATTTCCAGAATTTATAAATAAAGTTCAACTTAAATAAACTTATGCAACATCATCAAAAGTTAGTCGATATTTGCTATTTATTTCAAAAAAATGTATTCATTCATTAATTTGCTACAACCTCTTTGAGGCAGTAACAATTCTTGCTTGACTAGCTTATATCTCAAACTATTCAAACTATTCAAACTTAATAAAAAATTTTATAGAAATTTGAAAATCATTCACGAAAGTGCCGTAGTGCTGGCTCAAGAGTGTTTTCACTCATCTAGGTTTCTTTTTCCATGCCTTCTTCTGCATTTTAGTTTATTTAACAAGAAAAGGCTGAATTTTTGTCATTTTCAATCATGCTTGTTTCTCTCAAAAATTATTTTTTCCTTTCCTCCCGTTGCTTTAATGTTTCTTTCATGAGTTGGACTAGTTTATACTTGTATTGTATCTCTTAGCAATGTTTTTTATATTTAATTTCTAACTATTTGAGTTTGTTTTTTGCATATTATACTTTTCCGTTTGCTTTTTTACATTTTTCATTTTACGAGAGGTATGATTTAAAGTGGGGTTGTTCGTCCTCAATTTTTTATTACAAAAATAACAATTCCTTCCTCAATGATACTTCATACTATTCCTTTTTCCTTAGCTCAGCCAACAAATTGTCTTATTCTAACTTCTGGAATTCTAGTTCCTTGATAAGATCTGATATTAGTGCGGCTTGCTATTTATTGACTAGTTTTTTCCTTTCTAAATCTTTGGATTACTCATCTCTTTAACTTTTCAAGGCTTATAGGTTTTTTTAAGAATATTGGTGTATATTTCTGCTTATTTTGCTACACGATCTGTCAGTTTTTTCGATTTTTCTGTTGATCTCTGCTATGAGCTCCATCTTTTGCTGATTAAAAACATTCATGATTAATATTTAAAGATTAACTGTTTAATATAAACTTAATTATACCTTATAGTATATTTGAAGAGAAGACTTCGACCAACATTCAGTTAATATCTAAGTTTTTTATTTATTAAAATTTTCAATTAATAATTTATAATGTTTTAGATTTAGATAAACAAATCATCTCTTAAAAATACTTCCCATTCTTTTATCATAAAATAAATTTGTAATCCAAAGTCTTTCATTAATTTTACAAATAAGTAACTTGATTTTCTAAGTAAAATCAATCGCTTTTAATTTTCTTGAACTTATTCTTAACAGGATCTTCTTGGACCTTAAGGCATGTTGCACGAAGATGCTAAATATCTTATTTAATCTGGCTTTCATTAATCCAAAGACGAAAACTATAGTTTTGCAAAAAGTATTCAAGATTTGGGAATGTTTATATTTTCTTATTAAAAATTAGTGTCCTTTGGTCTTTGCTTATTTATACTTTCTGCTTAGTCGCCACTTTTTCTTCTGTCTGTTCTTTATCTTGTTTTTTGTTTTTCTAATTGGTAGCTTTATTTTTCTGGGAACATACCAAACATTAATAGAGTGTATCTTTGTCTTTTAGCTCATTGATACTTTTATTTCTGAACTTTTTCTAGCACTCAATGTGATTCTAAATATTAACTGAACTACCCATTTCTCACAAGTGTCACAGCCAATCCACTTATCATCATCTTCGTTTTCGTAATTGTTGGAGTAAATCTGTTAGCAGAACTAACAATAGAGATTATTGTAATAGTTTTCATAGCAATTTTTACAGAAAAATCTATATTTATTGTCTTAAACTCTTGATCTTATTTTCTTGTAAATTTTTTTGGAAGGGCATAGTTTATTGAAACATTTACGGCTTGTAGGTAGTTCATCTTTCCTTTCGTCTGGGCTTTCATCATTACTCTTTGCTTTTTTATCGCTCTGCTATGACTGAGATAAAATATCAGGGTACGTTAGACGACTAATCTTAATCCTCATCTAAGTTTTCATCATCTTCAATCTCTATGATTTCTTAAGGTTTTTAAAAGCTTTTTGACTCGGATAGCTCTTTAAACGGCTTAACTTGCCGCTATTCTTCTTTTTTTGGCGCATCTACGGCAGCTGATGTTTCTGAAGTGGGAAGAGGCAAAAGAGCATGAGAATCTTTTGCGTTAACTATTTAGGTGGAAGGATTTTTAACACCAACAGTAACGATTTATATTTCTGAAGGATCCTCTTTACTTGCTTAAGGTTGTTAGGCCTTTTTTTAACTCATTTAATCAATTTATTAATAAGTGTTATTCGAGGGAATCTATAAACATAAATCTATCGAAATATTAGAAGAAAGTTAATAATTTTAATACCAAAGAAATAACTTAAATAATTATTGAGAGTTATTATATTTTTTTAAATAATAAAAATTTGCAGCATCATACTTTCTTTTAATGAGCAGCTTGTTAACTTTTCTAATGATTTTTCTAATGCGGGACTAAGTTTTCGGCTTTCTATTCTACTTTTTTAGGTAAACCCTATTTTACTTTTTCTTCCTTCTTCTGTTATTTCGATTTCTCTTATTCAACTTTGTTAGGTGGAAATCAGTTCCAACTAAAGGCTGCAAAACTTCAGGAACTTTTAACCCTGTCTAAGTCTAATAGATCTAAAGAATACAACATAAAATTCGCTACCTGGTACAAAGTGTTTCTTCCAACATGTCGACGTTTTTTTATACAAATCATACATTTTCTTCTTTCTTTTTTGAACCACATATTATTCCGAAATTTATTGGTTGAAATTCAGTACAATTCGAATAGGAAACAAGTTATCTAAGCTTAATAGCCAGGGAAACATGCTTAGAGATCGTATTTTTAGAAGCTGTATCATTTAAAACACTTGAAAATATAGAAATAACTCTGTAGGGAAGTTTTAAGGACTGATAGAATTATTATGAATGATAAATCATCTTTTAAAACATTTCCATGAGATTTCTGGGGAAATATTATAGAATTTCTCTATTTTTTAAACTGATGTGCTCTAAAATATACCCCCCTAGTATTCTTAATATGTGCTCCGGCCTATTCCCGAAAGCAAGATGAAGTTCCAGCATATTAATGGAAAGAGCAGCCTATTCCATTTTCCTCTATGCTCGGCTGTTCTGAAGTAGTAATCAAGTTATAGTCTTAATCTTCATTACATAACCTACAAGTGCCTGAAGAACTTTAAGACATCCCCTTTTGTCAGTAATTTTAATATTTAAGATTTCTCCCCAAGTTCTTATGACTCAATTGTTATCTTAGTTATTGCTTATAAGAACCAAATCATGTACAATATTACCCACTGAATTCACTAGCTTTTCGATAAGTTCCAAAAACTTCTTATCACCCACCTTGACTTAAGCTTATTTCGCTTATTTTTTCATTTTCTACTTTATTAAATCGGCACATGGATCTTCTTTATTGACTCTCTTTTTATTCCTGATCAGCTTTCCGATATCGTTCCATTCTTTTTTGAGTAAGTCGAAGGTATAGCGAACAATATAGATGGGATACTACTTTTATGCCATTACAAGTCATGTTAAATGATTTGATCTACGAGTTTGGGATCTCTAAATCTGCGTTCTAGACTCTTCTTGATGACATTTGGATCGTATCCTTTGTCGGTCCTCAACCAATTAATATCTAATCCTGGCATTAAAAAACTATTAATATTAACTTCAATATTAATTTTGGAATCATATAATAAGTAAAAGCAAATGTCCAATTCTACTTTGAAAATTTAATTGTTTTCGTGGGTGAATACTATTTGTATTTTTGATTGATAAATAGAGTTTATATTTGAAAATGAGAGTGAAAAGACGATTATTTTAGCAATTGAGTACTAAAAATTGTTAATATTTATTTCATGACTTATTCTGATTGCTTAAAAATGAAATTCTTTTTACTTAAGCTATTTTAATACTTAAGAGCTTTTATTAACAAAAAAACGTTATTTTAAAATAGTTTTGAGAAAGCTGAAAATAAAAATTCAAATAGAGTAAATAAGATAGGCATGATACGAATGCTAATCTACTTCCATTCTTTGCTTAAGTACCCCTATTCTTCTATAAAAAACCAATCATTAATAAAATCATTGATCCAGAGTTGGCGAGTTGTCAAATATTAGAGATAGATAAAAGAACTTCAAAGGCCTCTCTTGATATTTGTTCGTTTGTGCACGAGTATTACAAATAGATACAGGGGTTCATTATAAAATTAAAACTTCAGAGTTCATGATGGAGTTTTAAAAACATTTAGAAAATTAACGAACAAACTATTTTTTAGAAATCTTCCTTTTGAAAACCAGTTATCACTCCTGACATTTTTTTATATAGAAAAAATTGATACATTTTTTTTTTATGATGGTGTTTACTAATACCTTCCAAGTTCAAAACAAATAGTTGAATCATAATATTTATATCACTGCTTTTTCAAAAATAATAAAGCTGAGGATATAAGTAGACGATGGGGGTCTGGTAGATACATGAGTTGTATCCTACAATAGGCTATAAAGGAATTTGTTGACAGATTTCTACCCTTAATGAATTAGAAAATTGTGACTGATTCTATTCAGTTTTGATTTCGTTGAGTGGTTCTTCATTCACTTCAGGTGTTGAATTTGTTGAAAGCTGCCTTCTTGCCAACTTCTTTAGTCTCGATTTTTCCTTCCTTTTTGCCTAGCTTTGCTTTATAGCTTCTTTTTTCTCTCTCTTGATTCTATCAACTTTCTTCTAAAAAACTCTGTTTTCTTCACGCCACGTTTTCAAAATGAGTCTGGCTGTAGTCTGCGGGATTCCCAGTTGTTTTGCAGAAGAGGCAAGCGATTTATTTTGTTTTTGAACCATTTAAATAAGTCTCAATCGCCTCTAAGTTTAAATAAAAGGTACTTTGCGGTCGTATTTCCTATACTGAGTTTTGGGAGGCTGAGATTGCTGGGATTTTTTTGTTTTTCGTTGATTCATTTAATTATTATAAGCAGGTAAGAAGCATAAGTACAAATACCTTATCGCACGGATATTTCATCGTTTAAAGATTTATTGTTTTAAATGGACCACTATTACACCTTGAGACCCGTAGGTGTTCACTTTTGGCTTCAATTATATACTATTTCCTCAAGATTTTATTGATTAGATAGCTGCAATAACTGATGATTTTAGTTATGGAATTATGCTTTCTTTTTCATTATTTTTTGAGAGAAAAGTTAACGAACGCCCCAAAGATTTTTCTCTCGTAACATATGTTTCTTTAGAATACTCCTTAACGAAAATGATTTCTAAATAAAGTAGTCGAGTTTTGCTCCTTCTTTTTTGGAAATCAAATGAAATATCAACTGCTTATCCTGACATGTAGGAGTCAAAAACTGTCGAAAATATCTTCAAAAAACTACGTTTAATTTTTTATTGTTGCCTTTTGAATTTTTATTCAACTTATAATAAGTTTCGAATCTATTTTAAGTTAAGATTTCCTGCAAGATTTAGTAGTCCCTATTTAAACGTTTATTCCTATCAAATTAGCTTAAAGTCATTATCCCAAGTTTTTACTCTAATATCACCCCATGTTTTTCTACTTTTTTAGAAGTAGCTCACTTCCCCCGCTGAATTAATGATTTAAAACCTATTGAAATTAAGTTGCTACTTTTGTTATTATGCACTTTTTAGGTATTCTGTTTAGTTTAAATTCGTAACTGTCTTGGAGTTCCTTCCACTTCAAAAATTAAATAAATCCATTTTTGAACACAATTCAAAATTTATTCCATCCTAATTCAACTAAAGCACAGGGAATTTATTTCATAACTCAAATCCATAGTCTTGCTTGCCTAATATCCCACCTCCTTATCCGAAATCATTCCCTTTTTTTTTTCTCAGAAGTTTTAAGGAACAGCTTTAACAAATAATAAATAAAGGAAAGAGTTGTTTTTGGTGCCTTTTAGCCTTAATTTAGTGAGATCACTGTTTTTCCGTAAACTGGGTGGTAAAAGAGGAGCTTTTTATACCTATGAGCAATTTTTAATATCGTGTTGAATCGATTAAATTAATATTATAGGGGTTTTACAGGTGTTTATGAGAGTTAGCTGAAAATCAATGACTCAATAAGGATAGAGAATAGAGACTCAGGGTTTGACCGACTAATTTTCCAAGTTCGAGGTGAACTAAGCTAATCAGACTATCAAATACTCTTAAAGAACCAAGTTAATTATCAGGGTTTGCCGGATATGCAATAGCAGAATAGGTTAAGCTATAGGTGAGAAAACTATTGAGTAAACAAATGCTTCTTCGTAATCAAAAAAATTTATCGAAAATCTAATCCATTTTAACGGATTTTATTCAGTTAAAATAAAAAAAATGTAAGAGATAAAAAGGAATTCCACGCTGGTTGAGTTTAGCTCCTATGAGGAGAGATATTAGGTAGAAAATAACAAATTTTTATCATATTTTCTCATCTTTTTTATATATGTATTCTTATCTTTGAGACGTTTACTTTAATTTTGAACTTATCAATCATTTATCGATTAATTTGATTGCTTTCTGCTTGAACTATCTAATGGTTGCAAATGCTAGGCGAGGTCTTGACAGAAATTCTTGTTTTTTATTTTGCAGTTTTTATGGGTTCAAACTTGCAAACTACCACTTTATTACTGACTGGAATTTTTTAGGTGTACTCGCTCGCAGATTATTGCAAAGGGACTCATCTACCGATTAATCAAAGCTTAACTATGTTTTCTTTTGCTTATTTCACTCATTAATATCGTTAGAAATATGGCTTAAATGATTGAAGTTAAAAGAAACAAATATGAAAGATAAATAGTTTGAATTAGAACCGAAGCTGCAACTTTCTTTTTTCACATATCTATCCATTTCGTGAAAATTTCATTATGTTAGTGGACGGTTATCATATTGAGATTGAAGAATCAGAAATAAAGCCAAAAGGGTCAATTATGAAATGGAGAGTTTGATTTCAACTCTACACTTTAATTTAAGAATATGTTAAAAAATGGGACGTTTTTTGGACTTGAAAAGGCGATGCTTTCATATATGTACTTAGAAATTAAAGATAAACATATTAAGTCAGGTTAGAATGATAGAGTTGTATTAAAGAGTGATGAATTGAAACTTTGTATTAATAAGAATAAAAGATCTTATCTTTATCAGCCGACTTAATTAAAATATTTGAATCATCTCATATCTTTTTCACTCTACCTTGCTACTCATTTAGATAATCATGAGCGTCGAACTGGATCTCAATCGGCTACTACCTAAAGTGACTCATCTTATTTATTGCTTCATTTATAAACCTATCATCGCGCCGTGGCGAAGGGATTGAGTTCCTGCTCACCGTACCCAGTAACCTAATGTCAGGAAAATGTTGTTTCCTGGTACTACGAGGACTCATAAAGAAATTACTTTCAAATTCTTAAAAGGCACATGATTCATCATTTAATTACCTTTAGAAGTGGGGTATTT
>Ga0194117_10004143_pt1 | contig 14007 bp, 14 predicted proteins | sample TA2MahsurfametaG_FD_160579 | JGI IMG/M metagenome (GOLD analysis project Ga0194117, IMG submission 160579) | Freshwater microbial communities from Lake Tanganyika, Tanzania - TA2015009 Mahale N1 surface | ecosystem: Environmental > Aquatic > Freshwater > Lake | place: Tanzania: Lake Tanganyika...
CCAATATACAGGGTATATTCTTGGTTGGGGAGAGAATAACCAGATCTCAGTTTTTATTCCGGATATTAACAAAAAAGTTCTAAAATTTTGCGTGAATTTGGATCGATTGGAAAATATATTGGAAAAGAAAGAAGAGGAAAATAGAATTATTTGGAAACGCAAAGACAATGAGAATATTTTCATATTTGAGAAATACATGAAAATCTTGTGTCGGATTATTTTACTTAAAAACAGATATGAATGGCAAGGTAAGGTTGGAATAGAAGTTATAGAACCCAATTTTTCTAATTTTTTAATGAGTTAGATTGCTTTATAAATGACCTAGCAATATAATTTATGTATTTCTAATAATTCTGAATTTTCATTATTATCAATTTTAGAAATACAATTTTCCATAGTTTCAATTAGTTTATCTATTTTATCTTCAATATCTACTTTACTGAAATTATCATCTGGATTAAATCGAATAAATACCCATTTTCCACTATGAATCATATATAAGTCATGATAACGTATTTCTTCATCTTTTTGGTCATATCCAATATGCCCAAATTCATCTGTTTCAACCGCTAAAATAGTATTACCTATTAATTTTCGATGGTCAATTCGACGCCGATGTGTGCAATCACAATTTCCTGTATATAATGGCTTGTCATGAATGAATCCTTCAAAGTTTTTATTGATAGCGTTTCTAACCATAATTTCTTTTGTATGCGCATAAATAACTTTACTGCGCTCATCATCTGGAAAAATACGTTTGAAACAAGTTGCACAATATCCGTCATATTCTTTTGAACCACTACGTGAATCTATCCAATCTATACAATTTGGGCAACGATTGCCTCCACCGTGTTCAACACATTTATCATTTTTTCTTCTAGCACTTTTAGTGCATGCAGGCTCATTACAACGATTGCCACCTCCATGTTCAACACATTTATCAGTTTTTCCTATCGCACTTTTGGTGCATCCAGGTTTATTACAACGATTGCCACCTCCATGTTCAACACATTTATCAGTTTTTCCTATCGCACTTTTGGTGCATCCAGGTTCATTACAACGTTTGCCTCCTCCATGTGCTTTACATTTATCAGTTTTACCTTGGGCACTTTTGGTGCATCCAGGTTCATTACAACGTTTGCCACCACCGTGTTCAACACATTTATCAGTTTTGCCTTGTGCACTTTTGGTGCATCCAGATTCATTACAATGTTTGCCTCCACCATGTGCTTTACATTTATCAGATTTTCCTCTAGCACTTTTGGTGCATCCAGGTTCATTACAACGTTTTCCACCTCCATGTTCAATACATTTTTCAGTTTTGCCTTGAGCACTTTTGGTGCATCCAGGTTCATTACAACGTTTACCACCACCATGTTCAACACATTTATCAGTATTTCTTTGAGCCCATTTTGTGCATCCAGGTTCATTACAGCATTTACCACCTCCATGTTCAACACATTTTCCATTTTTACCTTGTGAACTTTTTGTGCATCCCTGTTCATTACAACGAATTCCTCCTCCATGTTCAATACATTTATCAGTTTTTCCGATAGAACTTTTTGTACATCCCTGTTCATTACAACGAATTCCTCCTCCATGTTCAATACATTTATCAGTTTTACCAGAAGCGCTTTTTTGGCATCCTTGTTCATTACACCGAATTCCTCCTCCATGCTTACAACATTTATCACTTTTTCCGATAGCACCTTTGGTGCATCCAGGTTCATTACAACGTTTGCCTCCTCCATGCTTACAACATTTGTTACTTTTTCCGATAGAACATTTAGTGCATCCAGGTTCATCACATATTTTTTTTGGCATTTTATAATATAATATTTGTAATATTATATTAATTTTGAATCATTTTTTTATTCTATCTTGATATATAAAATAGTATACAATTATTATAAATTTTTAATCAGTTGATAATGATGAATATAAAGTGAATTGAATTCTCCAATCCCATAAATTAAATTCTCCAACAATACATTTATTTTCTCTTGGAGTTCTCCTAAGTTAAAATTATCACACACTTTTAGCAATTCCTGGCACATGTCTCTTATTTTGTAAATTGCTTTCACAAAATTTCCATCAAATCCATCGAATTTCTGTAAAATCTCGATCAATGGCTTCCTATCCAGCCACATCAAAAAAGGCTCAATAAATTCAAAACTCATCAGCATTCTATGGCTCAAATTGTTTTCAGCATAGATTTCTAGAATATACAAATAGTAATTCCAGGTTTCGTCCAATATGTCCGTGGTTTCTTTATCCAATTGCTGACTTACATTAGCCCAAATATCGTCTTCAGAAACATCCATCATTTTCTTGTCTAATGCAAAACATGCTAAAACAACGCCAATTGTTCTCCAACTGGCGGACTCCAATAATTTCAATTGGACTACTTTTCCAAGCACTATTTCACTACAATTCGAAAGACTAGCAACAATTTTTCCGTAACTAGTAATTATCATTTTCCCATCTTGCTTTTTAATGAGCTCCAATTTCTCATTAAAATCCGCCACACTATCAATATTCGTTTCAATGGAATTCCGGTGATTGTCAATATTCGTCCGCAATGATGCAATATTCGCCGCCATTTTCTTCTTGTCTTCTTCCCTTGTTATCCAATTCCGCAGTTTTTGAGTAAAATTCCTCTCCAATTCATCCAATTGTTTATTAATTTTCGCCTTCTGTTTTGATCCAGCATTTTCAAAATTTGTGTGCAACTTTTCGTATTGTTCCACCAATTGGGCTTCCTCTTCTGTAAGTGGTTCCTGCTCAATCACAGCATATTTCGCCTCCAATTTCTCCAATTCAGCCTGAATTTGCCCAATGTGTTTCACTGATTCCATCCCGAAGAGGGTGGATTTGTAGAAATTTGTGATTTCCTGATTTTCTGAGCTTGTGTTCAGCAGGCGCAAAAAGGTATTTGCTCCTTCATCATATTGAGAGCACAATTTTGCAGCTCTGCCTTTAAAAAGCCCCATAACCAAATGTTTCTCTTCCAAATTCCGCAGGGGGCAATAAATAACATAGCCTTGGTCATCCTTTCCACGTCTTCCTGCTCTGCCACTCATTTGCATAAATTCATCATAACGCAGTATTCTGGGGAAATCGGAACTACCATCATATTTTGATAACTCCGTGAAAACTACTGTTTTCGTCGGCATATTCACTCCAACGGCGAAAGTCTCCGTGGCGAACAAAAATTTTATCAGCCCGTGGCTGAATAAAATTTCCACCAATTCTTTCTGAATGGGCAATAGCCCACTGTGATGAATGGCGAGCCCGTGCTCCAAGAATTCAAGTAGCTCCACTGTCGATGAAATTTCCTTGTAGAAATGGAGGTTCGTGGAGAAGACTTTGTGAATAATCAATTTTGTCTGTTTGACCTCTTCCTGGGATAAATAAGGAGCCCCTCTTTTCAGCATTGTGCAGTATTCCACGCATTTTTTCCGGCTAAACGAAAAACAAATTGCGGGGAATAGATGTTTTTTTCCTAAAAAGCTCGATAGCCCAAGAAGACGGTGTTTTGTTATTTTTTCTTCTTTATAATACTGATAAACTTGATCCAGTTTCTCTTGCAATAACCCAGTTTTATGTTTATTCACCATTGTAATTTCATCTTTCGTATAAACATAATGATGCAGAGGAACAGGGCGCCAATTTGTGCCTATCAAGTAGCAATTTCGATTCCTGCAACTAACCACCCAATTTGCAAATTCTTCGGCTTTATCAATCGTAGCACTCAGCATAACCAATAGAACATGTTTCGGCAATTTAGTAATACATTCTTCCCAAACAAAGCCTCGCTCTGGATCATTAAAATAATGGACTTCATCGAAAATAACACAGTGAATATCGGCAAATTGGTCTAGCTCATGATCCAGCTTATTTCGGAGGATCTCCGTGGTTAGAACAATAATATTCGCCTCTGGGTTAAGTTTTATATCTCCGGTTAAGATACCAACATTTCCAAAAGTGGTTTCAAAATCGAAATACTTTTGATTGGATAGGGTTTTAATTGGGCTGGTATAGAGAACTTTTTTCCCCAAGAAGAGGGATAAAGCGATGGCATATTCCGCAATAGTGGTCTTTCCAGCGGCAGTGTGGGCAGTAATTAGGACATTATTATCATTTTGTATGGCGTAGCAGCCATTGGATTGGAAGTCATCCAATCGATAGGGGAATTGATGAACCGGATTATTTATTTCAAGTCGGCTATTTGGTATAATTACACTCATTCTTTTTTTACTTAGTATAATAAGCGATATTTTTTTATATACTGGAAATACTTGAATATGTCATTTACATTTGAAATAGAGGATAAAGAGAGATACATTCTACCAAAAGAATCAAAATATAGGTTTGCTCTTTCGAATCTCAATAAAAATATTATTTATCACAAGAAATTCATAGAAGACGCAAAGAATACGACGACCAATTACATAGCAGACGAAATTATTGGCAAAGGGGGTGCTTCTGTTGTTTATAAAGGTGTAAATAAGGACAATAATGAAAAAATAATCATTAAAGAATTGAAGACGACCAATATAAATAAATTAATTCGGGAAGTAAATATATTAAAATTAACAAAAGGGATCCCTAATGTAATCCGATTACTGGATTTTTTTAAAAACGACGAAAATTACTATTTAGTATTTCCATATTATAATTGTCTTCCAACAAGGACCATTTTTTATGGATTCGCCGCAATGGAAATAAAAATATTCATGTATAAATTTTTGCAAACATTGGACAAATTACACGCCAGAGGGATTATTCATAGGGACCTTAAACCGGGGAATTTGCTGGTGAAATCGTGCAATGAATTTGTGATCATCGATTTTGGAATCAGTGATTTCTATTTACCATATCGCAAATTTTGCACAAAGATTGGAACCCGTAATTTTAAAGCTCCGGAACAATTACTGCTTCTTAAGGGATTTGACTATAAAATTGATATATGGGCTGCTGGATTAATTTTTGCTGAAATGTTCTTCCAGAAATACCCATTTTGGAAGCCAGAGGAAGATGTTGTTATATTGGAAAATATATATAATATGGTTGGACACCAAAAATTCTCCAATTATTTGAAAAAAATTGGGAACCCATCTAATTTTGATTTCTTGAAAAATCCAGCCAAACCAAAAAATTTTGAGAATTATTTTGAGAGAGAAAAGAATGATGAAATTATGAATAATTTAGAAGATAAGAAAAATGGGATTGATTTAATTAAAAGAATGCTGGATATTGACCCCAATTTGAGGCTTAGTGCAGAGGAATGTTTAAAGCACCCTTTTTTCCAATCTATTAAAAAATAATTTATATGCTTCAAAATTATCATCAGAAGAAGAGAAAAAACTTAAAAATGGACAGCATATACTCAATATACTAAAAAACCAAAAATAATTTATCTCTAAAAGTGGAAGATTCAAAACACATGCTAAATTAGTTAAAATTAAAGAACTTTTGAAATAGAAATATTCTAAAAATAATACTTAAGAGAATAATTTTTTCGATATTTAAATTTAACCTATTGTATATTCATATATTATGCTTACAAGTTCAATTCCAATTTCTTGTATTTTACAAAATAAAAATAATGATTCCTATGATTTCCCAAATTTTTATATTTTAACCCAAATTGATAAATATTATTTTAAAGAAATTAGCTTAAGTTTAGGAACATTCAATTATATTGATTGTCCTGATGATAATGCAAAAACTACTTTATTTGAATTATTTACAGGGTTAGAAAAGACAAATAAACTTGCTGTTAATAAAGAGTATTTAACGTATGATATTGTTTATAAACCGAAATTTATACAGCCAAAATTTGATGGGAAATTAGAATTACTTGGAATAAGAGAATTGAACTATTATTTTGAATTTATGGATATATTAGCGCCATATTTAGAAACTAATGTGAAAGAATTGCCACAGGAAATCCTCCAATTAGTTGGATTTTTACTTTTTATAAATAGAGAGGGAGTTATATATATTTTTGATTATCCATATGAAAGTATATCAATTCACAATCGGAAGCGAATGTGGAATATCATGAAAGAATTTTGTAGGAAACAGAATAAAATTGGGATAGTAGCCGAAAAAGAAAAGCGCACTGGCTGCACATACAATGTAAAAAAAATTAGTGATAATGAATATTTTGGAATGATGATTTAGAGACGATTAGCTAGTCTGGTATTCGAAATATAGAGCAATTCAATGGGTTCATCATTTGAATTTGTTTTCATTGCTTCAATGGCATCTAATACTTCCCAGCCTTTTACTACTTCGCCGAAAACTACGTGCTTGCCGTCTAGATGAGGGGCTGCATCAAATGTAATGAAAAATTGGGAGCCATTCGTATCTGGACCACTATTTGCCATACTAAGTAGCCCACGCTTAGAATGCTTTATGTCAAAGTTTTCATCTGGGAATTTCTTACCATATACACTTGCACCACCGGTTCCATTGGAATTTTCATAGTCACCGGTTTGTAGCATAAATCCTTTTATCATTCGGTGAATAACGCAGTTCTTATACTCAATTTTAGAGAGTGATTTAAAATTGTGACATGTTTTGGGGACGATATCTTCATATAATTTTATATAAATATCTCCAATTGGGACCTCTTTATTTTCTTCTGGGCTTTTACTTATGGATAAAACAATGTATTCTTTAGATGGTTTTGGGTCTGGCGGTCGTATAGAAGGCTGGAAATCTTCTTGCTTTTTACTTTGAGCGTATGGACATGCTGGTTTAAAGAAGCCTAGAATGGAACTTCTTTTTTTATAAATAATAAGGAGAATAAGGAGAATTCCTAGTCCTAGAAGTATCCATTTATAATTCATATTAGATAGTATTGGGTTTTTTTTAAATATAAACAATATTTATAATATTAAATGGACGTTGTCGACGAAGTTAAGAAAATAAAGAAAAAGGAGCAAGAACTTTATAAATTTATTTTGCAGCAATTTTTGGATTTAGAAGAGTTTAAAAAAAGTTTTTCATCATCAATTGCTAAAACCGTTGATACAAAATTGGAGCAAATTGATAAAGTTTTATCAAAAATTCCAGAAAATGAAGTGAGTGGAGGGTCAGATTTAGAAACAATTAAGAAAGTAATTCTTGAAAATTTACATCTTTTAAGGGGCGAACAGGGCGAGCGAGGCGAGCGTGGAGAAAAAGGGGAACAGGGCGAAAAAGGCGAACAAGGCGAGCGTGGAGAAAAAGGCGAACAAGGCGAGCGTGGAGAAAAAAGCGAACAAGAACAAGAACAGAATAATAAAATAAAAGAAAGTGAAGAATCTATATCTTTAGATGTAAAACCTGGATATTGTTTTGATGAGAATGGTGTAATTCCTGATATTTCTAAGACTTTAGAAAAATATAATAATTGTTCTATTTTTTTGAAAACGAGTGTGATTGGAATATTTATTTTACCAAAACCAAATGAAAGTTTTCTAGGTAAAGAATTACTAATTATGAACACTGGTTCATCTGTTTGGAAAATACGTGCAGAAGAAGGCGTTAAAATTGGGGGTCAAACAGAAAAGATATTAAATAAATTAGGAAATTATTTAAAATTAGTGAGTGATGGAGAAAAATATTATATATTATAATAATAAATGCCTAATTGTATTCATCTAAAGAAAAATGGTAAAATGTGTGGAAAAAAATTATCTGGCAAAGATGAAATTACGTGTGCATCTCATTATAAAAAACAAAACGGTGGATTTTATGAGTTAGTTTATCCACTTGGAGCAAGTGTAGGAACTGCTACATTTGCACTTTATAAGATGAATAATTTAATATCAGAGTGGTACCATGGACGTTCTCTCAATAATAAAAAGAATAAAAAAAAGTAATTCTTATCTTTTGTATCCTTTTTCCATCAAAATATGGAAAAAGATAAAGTATTTTAATTCAATTCATTTAATCTTGTAATTACTGAATTTAATATTTGTTCTTCTTCGGATTCTTGTTCATTATGAATAGGCATATCATTCTCTATTTTTTTTATAATAATTGGGTCTTCATTTTCAATTTTTTGTTTATCACATTTCTGCTTATTAGCTAATAATTCTTTATCTATCTGTTCAACATCTTTATCGGTAAATCCTGCTAATTTAATAAACTCTTCTCTAATTTTTTTCACGTCTTTTAATTTTTTAGAATACCAAATTGTACTTTTAAAACTATTTTCATAAATTGCTCTATTGGGCATAATTTCTCCCTGTGTTATTAAAAATGGTTTTTTAATCATAAACGCCTTAATGAAATTATGCTGGATACAGAAATTAATTTGACGATCCACTGGAGCCTGAATTTTTAGTAACTCTGTTAATTTTATTAGCCTCTTTGCACCACGAAGGCTTATCATATAAGCAACTGTTCCAAAATTATCCTCTGCTGGTATAATATCACCATCTTTTCCTTCTAAATATTGGATATTTTGCTTGTCTGGATGAATGAATAAATGAACATAATCAAATTTAACTGGCAAATTTTCATAAATTATGTCAATAATTTTGTTGAAATTATTATAAATTTTGACATCATCTTCTAGAATAATTGCTAAATCCAAATTTGATTTTACTATATGCTTCCATAATTGGAAATGAGATAGAAAACATCCTAATTGTCCTTCACTACATTTCTCATAAAATGTATCGGTTAAAAATAAATTATTATCTTTTAATACTTCATTTGCATCATCCAATTCAGCATCAAATGCAGCACATTTAAAATAATTAGTCAATTTAGGATAGACCTCCTTTTTCAAATAGTCTTGTCTTTCTTTATTTTTGTCGAGAAAGATAATAAATTTTGGGATAACTTCAGAAGGTAATTTCATTATAAAGTTATACAAGATTTTAAGATTATATATTATGCGTAAATAAGGTTTAATAAAATGGCTAAACCTAAAATCTGCCAAATAGAATCGGCTGGTTTAGCAATAGTCAAAAGTCGGCATAAAACAACATTCCATAGAAATTTTCCAATAATTAGAATAAATAGAATAATTATAATCATGACGATAAATGCGGCTAATGCTTCAGAACCATTCCAAGATGTCACACCATTCATACCCTCTTTGGTATTTCCAGAAAGTGCAGAATTCATTGCAGTTTGCAGAGTTTCTCTTAACATTATATTAAATTCATAGATTTTATTTTTATTATTTTTAGCTAAATATAATAAATATTTCTCTGAATACAACATGGCGCAAAAAATAAATTTTGACCTATCTTGCTTTAAAGATGACTTCCAAGAATATTTATTTAAAATGACAAATGTAAATAATTACTACGAATTTATAAATCAGTATCAGAATCAGTTTTCAATTAATTTGCAGCCAATTCTCAAAGTTGATGAAGATTGTACATTCCAGAATTTGACGGAACCTTCTTCCATATTGGAAGACAGCACAGAAGACAAAGAGCCAGATATTTTATATCCCTATAAAATTGAAAATAAAATGATTTTGATAAAAAAAGATGCAAATTTCCCTAAAAAAATGAATAAGGTATTTATGAATAATGGAGGAAAATTGGTGAATCAAAATTGGGTATTTCCTCTTACAAGTTTGAGCTTTGTGAAGAATTTGAATTCTAGTTTATGTATAAAAGAGATTCGGAATGAAGAGAAGAGAACAATTATATTTCCAACAAACAAGCATCCTAAATTGGGAGAAAGTGTAATATACGATAAAAAAGGAAGTATTGGAATTTGGGATAATATAATTAAAGGATGGATATTTCAGAAATAAATTTATTGGCTTATAATATGAATTGGAGTGGTGCAATAATTGAAGATTTTAGGGGGTCTAGCGGTGGTGGTGGCAGTGGTGGTAGTGGCAGTAGTGGAGGTGGCGGTGGTGGTGGCAGTTTTGGAGGTGGTGGCAGTTTTGGAGGTGGTGGCAGTGGAGGTGGTGGCAGTGGAGGTGGCAGTTTTGGAGGTGGTGGCAGTGGAGGAGACAGAGGAGACAGAGGAGACAGAGGAGGCAGCTTTGGAGGCGGACGATTGGACCGTGTTAATAACAATATGAGCCGCAGATTTAATCCTAGATTTGATAATATTAATAACAATAATATAAATATTCACCATGGAGGCGGAGATAGAGGACGACATGATTGGGGTGGAAATTGGGTGTATCCTCCGCTTTACTACTATGATTATTTAAATCCATATTGGAATCGCGGTGGCTGGAATAATCCAGAAGTTGAAGTAGTAAATGTAGAATCCGATAAAAAGGAAAGAGATGATAAGGATGATAAACCTAGGAATTCTATGAGTATAACAAATATATTTCTAGGACTAATTGTTTTGCTACTAATTTTTGTAATTATAATATTTATTAGGAAGTAATTATTCTCTTTCGATTTCAGAAACAAATTAACTATCCTTAAATAATTTCATTGTTTTCTTTGTTTCGCGAATCATCTGTTTAATTTTTTCATCATCTAATAATGAAAATTCCGGTGTGTTCTTCTTCGTCTGTAAATAATATGATTCCTCCATTTCAAAAGGCATTGTTTCATTGTCACTCACTGGAGAATGCGGTTTTTTCATATTATTTTTAATAAAAGCCAGCAAATCAAATGTATAGTATTCTCGCCCGTACAATGTTAAAAATGCCTCTATTTTTTTCGTATCCGTGATTTCCTTGGCAAAAAGCGTATTCTTATTGATGTGTATTTTATCATTGCAAAAATCCTCTTCCAAAATATACATATCTAAGTCGCCATCTTCAATAAACCGAAAAATGGGCTCCCAATCTTTCTTCTCCAAAACATAAGATGCGATTACTTTAGGGATTCCAATATTGCACAACTCTAAATTTATTAATATTTGCATATAATACCCCGGAAAATAATTACGAATCAAAAACATGTAACGCATTCTTGTCGAAAAACTCAACTATTCTCAGCCCATTAATCGCCCCGTTTTTCATCATAAAATTCTTCAAATCCTTTATTTTATTCATATCCCCCAAAATCCGGTAATTTATACGCTCAAACAGACTCTTCTCCATAACCGGAAAAACGCATTCAATATAATATTCGTACAATTTGTTTGTGTTCGCTTCGTAGAGGCTGGTGTGCCCCGTTTTCAAATGAATCGCATTGGCACTTCGACTCACAATTATTCTGTCCCCCTCTTTATAGTTCGCCTCTATATAATTCATGTAATTCAGTGGAAAAAAACTGTTCGCCGCAATTGCAAAAAAATATGGCGCTACACTGTTCATAAAATTCGCCATAACCAGCAATTTCTGCATTTCTGACAGGGTCCCTCTTCCTCCACCTAAAACCGCCTTTAATTTGAATAGCCGGTCAAAATTGTAAAATAAATTTTCCGCGATTTTCTCCAAACCTCGAATATAGGTCTGATGATCCACGTATAATATTATTTCAAATGTATGATTCGGCGACGATTTCACTAATTTCTCCAATGTGCGCTCTATTTCTCCAATATTCCAATTCCTCGTCTGAGTTATAATCACCGTATTCTGAGGAATCAAAAAACGATCCTTCCGGTTCCATTCCGTCACAATGAACCCATCATTCTGCACAGTTTTATTCGCCACTGTCCGCAATATTTCATTCCTCTGAAATGGCTGGTTTTGCACCTTCTTCTCCACCCGCTTCTTGTATTCTTTTTCGCAATCAATCGCCAGTCGATTCAAAATTTGACTGCGGTATATTTTATGCGTATCATATGCTCCAATATTCTCACTCAAAATATTCTGCAAAACGAGCCTGTAAAACGCCTTAGTATCCTCCTCTATTTTTCGCTCTTCTTTGCTGTTTCGAATTATTTTCTCCACGGATTCCTTAACAAAATCGTTGTCTGCATCTTCCGCGTGATTGCAAAGGTTAATTATTAAAAGAAATCGGTATTGATCAAAATGATATTTTTTATAATAGCCGAACAATTGGTAAAAATGAATATCCACAGCATTTCCAGAAGGCGGTAAAAAGATACTATCAATATCTCCAATATATGCAGTTAGAACATGATTCTCTATTTTTTTTAATTCCATCCTTGTTTTCTGATTTGCCCAAATAATCAGTTCTTTCATCGCCTTTTTCTCCAATTCCACCTTACATTTGTATTCCGCCTCCCCAATATTCTGAGCGGTTTTAATAGTTTTCTTCATATCAATTGACCAAAATATATCTAACTTCGCGCTCAGTAAAAATTCACAGCTGAATTTGTCCGGGGTTTTATTTTCCAAAATAATATGATATCCTTGTAGGTCACCTTCTTCAATTACATCATTTATTTCCTGGATCGTGTCTTTCGACTCCAAGATATTTATAAAAATTTTCTTACATTTCATTGCCGAAATATTATAAATAGAATATATTTATAATCTTGAAATAACGCCAATCTTATAAGAGTGTATATGCTTGCAAACTAGGCAGAGGAAAAGAAGAATGGAATTTATAAGGATATCGGTAGGGTTCCCTGAATAATGGTTTATTATAAAAATTCAGGGGATTTGATCCTGTCCTCAAATAATTAAAGGGTTTGTCCATGTAATCTTGCCAAAATTCAGTGGCGCTAGTGTCCGTCTTCTTCCACAAATACGATAAATTATATACTAAAAGAAGAATGATTAAAATTATTAAAATCAAAAGTGTCCAAAATAAATTTCCCATTATAAATATATGCTATATATTTTTTTCTTCGCAATTCTTTTCTCATTTATCATCGGTTTAGTAGTCTGGGCAATTATTGAAGCTGCCCAGCATAGAAAGAATACGAATAAAATACTTGTTGGTGACTGTAAAAGCACCCGTTGGGGATGTTGTCCAGATGGGATAGTTCCTAAATATGAACCAATGGGGTCAAATTGTATTCCTTTCAAAAAATTAAATATCGAATCATTCTCTCAATCCATCCCATATGTTGCGGAGTAGATAACTGGTAATTAGTAATATATTCAGAATGCTTCTTGGTTTCATAAATCATTAGGTCACCCTCAAAATGCAATTCTTTACCTTCAATACTTATACGGTTCGTGTTTTCTTTGAGCAGAGGCATTCTATGGAAAAACCACATACGCAATTGTCGAATATTCATATTATTGAAAAAATCTGCACTTAATATATGTGGGCGTTCCCTCATCTTATCAATTGCAATCTTCTTGCTCAAAAATCGGCGACCTTGAGGTCCCAATTTTTTGTCCGTTTTTGTTATATCTTCAATAGAATATCCAACACAATAAATATCGTCTTCACAGGGATCCGTAGTAAAGCTATATTCCGTTTTATGAATTTTTGATAAATGATTAATCCATTCCTCTAATTTCATAAAAGCGATATGAACTCTTGTCTTATTACTGAGCATTGCCCGGAAATATTTGATCTTCATATCGCGATAGGAATCATCCATTTCTACTTCCATTCTTGGCTGTTCATAGTGATCATTCTTATTGATTCCAAGACTCAACAAGTATTCATTTGGTATTTTTTCATATTCATCGAGACGGTATCTATTTTTTCCTTCACCAAAGAACTTGGAATTCTTCCGGAGAGTAATTAAATCCTCATAATTCTTTCCAGAGAAATAACCTCCTTGGGTCCGAGAATTTACACTCTTTAAAACATCTCCATTTCCCTCCAATATGAACCCAAATTTAATATGAATTATATGTCCATTTTCAATTTTGTTCGCCAATATTGCACTATTGTATATCTCATATGGATTCGGTTTATCACGGTTATATAACATCTTCAAATCAGCATTTTTAATATCACAGTAAATTCCTAGCCCTGATTTCACGAAAAATTTTCCCATGGAAATGCATTCCTTTGGTGCCTTTTTTGAGTTTTTTGGGTCAAATCCATTAAAACGATTTTTCTTATCGGAAATCACTTCTTTCGCCGGATTATATACACAATAAATGGGCTTTTTGATCAGCCTTTTAACGGCAGTATTCCTCAAAAAAGGGCGATTTTGGCGAAGCTTTGAGTGATCACC
>Ga0194117_10004150_pt1 | contig 13997 bp, 15 predicted proteins | sample TA2MahsurfametaG_FD_160579 | JGI IMG/M metagenome (GOLD analysis project Ga0194117, IMG submission 160579) | Freshwater microbial communities from Lake Tanganyika, Tanzania - TA2015009 Mahale N1 surface | ecosystem: Environmental > Aquatic > Freshwater > Lake | place: Tanzania: Lake Tanganyika...
GGTGGAAATCATCCCGCCTGGCGCTGGCACGCCGCGTGTTGACCATGCCGCGCGCGAAATGCGCTGGGGGCTTTTCCTGATGGCGGGCGCGCCGGGGATTGATGCTGGTACGCGTTACCATCGCGCGACATCTGATCGCGGCTGGCTTTCCTGCCCGGATAATTGCGCCTTTGACAGCAAGGGCCGCATCTGGATTGCGACCGATGGCGCGCCTTCCGCCGCCGGTGTTGCGGATGCGCTTTATGGCGCGGATACCTCTGGCCATGGTCGCGCACTGACGCGGCTTTTCTATCAGGCGCCCACCGGGGCGGAGGTTTGCGGCCCCTGCTTCACGCCAGACAGCAAGACCGTTTTTCTGGCGATCCAGCATCCGGGCGAGGATTCCGGTTCCACTTTTGAACGCCCATCAACCCGTTGGCCGGATTTCGCCGAAGGCGTACCGCCCCGCCCCGCCGTGATTGCCATTGTGAAAAAAGACGGCGGCGAGATTGGTGGCTAAGGTTTGATCTGCCCCATCAGCGCCGCATAGGTCGCGGCGCTGATGGGTTCTTCCGGCATATAGGCCGGTGCAATGGCGCAGGCGCCGCAATTCTGGCAGGTCCATTGCATCTGTATTGAAATTCAGCGTGCAGGAAACCTGATTGCCCTGCAGCGCGCCAATCCAATGGCGTTCCAATAACGTGATCCAGCGATATTGCGCGGCTAGCGATGCCTCACCCGCCGTGATCAGGCCGGCGTGCTGGCGAAGCCGCGCGAGTAACGCCTCGGTCGGAAAGCCAATCAAGACACCCGTATCAAGCCGCCGCGAAGGATAACCTGCGCGCATCAAAGCGGCGGCAGCGGCTTCATCATCGTAGCGCACCCAGCGCAGATAATGGGCTGCCGGTGGTGGATGCGCCCCGGCGGTTAGCCCAAACAGTAAGGAGGTGGTGCCGGCGGGCTTGATGGTGGTGATGGTGGCCGGCACTGCCATGCCAAGTTCGCTGGCGTAATCATGCGCTTCGCGTTTCGCCAGAGTGGAAAGCCGTGCCAAGGCACGCCAGAAATCGCGCCCACCATGTGGCGCAATCAGCGCATCAAAGCCAAGGCCGTAACGCAGCCAAGCCCACTCAAAAATACTGGTCAGCCCAAGGCCGATGCGATTGCTCGCGCGGATTTCAGCATCGTAGATTCCCTTCATACGGTTGATGCGAATCAGAAAGCGCACGCCAAGCCGGGTCGCCCCTGCGACGCGCGCATCCCAAGCTTGCACGAGATCAAAAGGCAGCGCGCCAGGGGAAAGCGCTTCAAGCGCAACAGGGCAAGCCAGCAAGGGTGCCACATCGGCCACCACGCAGAACCCGCCGGTAATGGGCAAGGAAACTTCGCCACAGGGATTGGTGATGGCGATGTAATCGGCACCGCGTGCATGGATGGCGATATCACTGACCAGCGCCGCCCCTGCGCCATGGGAAAGCGCGCTGATCCAAAGCGCGTATCGGGATCGGGCAGGGTAGTTTGTACCAGTTGATCCGCATTGATGAAGCCAGGTTCGCCGCACCGATGAATGGCGGCACTTGCCGCTGCAAACACTGCGCGCGCCTGGCCCGTTGCGGGATCAGTTGCTTTGGCGCGCGGGCCAAGCCGCGCCCAGAAATCAGCGTTCACCAATATTGCATAAGCGGCGCCGGCATGACCTGGCAGATCCAGCCCGGCTGCGAAGCGTGGCGCATCCGCATCGCGCCATGATTTTGCCGCCATGCGCGCCGCGCGGCGCAGCCCGCCATAAATCACTGCCCGCGCCATAATGTCATCCACGCGCAAGGCCTGTTCCCAACGCGGCATCGCTGACCGGGCTGCGATGATGTCATCGCGCAGCGCCAGAAAGGCATTGAGCAAGGCAAAGGCCCCGGTGCCGGGCGCCCGCCCAGGCCGCGAATAGGCTGCCCACGTGGTCGGATGGCTGAAAAATCCATCACCAGGGCCTGGTCCTTTTGCCCCGCATGGGCCATGGTTTCCATGATTTCCAAAGCCTCAGCCCAGCCTTCACGACTATCGGGGATCAAAAATCGCCGCGCGTGAACCGGCGCGGTTTCCGCCAATACCCTGCACATCGGCGCGTTGGCCCGCGCGACATCGGGATGCTCAGCGGCAAGCTCAAAGAACAGCCGTGGCGCGCGCCGCCAATCAACCAGGCAAAGCGCATCATCATAGGCGCGTCCCACGCCAGCGCCGCACAGCAGCAGATAAAAGCACTTGAAACTCGCCGCCGCGGTTGCGCAATTGACGAAGAATTCCATCGGCTGATTGGGCTGCGTTGCATCGCCGCGCACCAAATGCCGCCCGGCGGTCAATAGCGCACCGCTGGCAATGGCATTGCGCAAAAAGGCTTGTTCCTGCCCCGCATCGCTTGCCAGCGCGCTATTCCCTGCCGCCACGCGATCTGCGACACGGCCAAAATCTTCCTGATCTTCCTTACGGAAAATGCCACGCCGCGCCACGGCAACCCCAAGCCCCGGCGCAAGCGGGCGCGCGGCGCTGCGTGCGGCACCAAAACAGGCGCCGGGTAAGGGCCTGCATCTCACCGCGCTCATATCAGGTGACGTTTCACCGGTGACGACGCGGCCGGGAAAGTGCCATAATTGCGCCTTCCTTGGGCGTTTTCCCGGCATGTAGGACCATCCATCGGCAACGAACCTCCTTTTGCGCGCCCGCGCCGTGATCCTGGGCGAAAGGTTGGATCATCGCGGGCTGGGGCCTGGGGGCACCGCGCTGGCGGACCCTGTGCCCATCACCATGCCGTCACCCATCAGCGCCTTCGCCTTCCGCTGGGGTGCCGTGGTGATATTCGGCGCCGATCCCGCAGCAGAAGCCGCGCTGCTGCAAAGCCTTGCGCCCCGCAGCACCAACCCCACCGACAGCCCTGCCGAGGAAGTCACGCAGCTTACCATTGGCGCTGAGCGGGACGGCGTTGATGCCGAAGGCGTGATTCAGCTTTGTGATACGGCGCCCGAACGCTTGGCCGTGGTGGCGGATGCCTTGGCAAAAAGTGCTGCCCTTACCCAGCAGGAAGCCCGCATTGCCGGGACTTTGGATCGCTTGGAACTCGCGGTCGCGAATCTGCGCGCGGCGGGCCGGCTCAGCTTTTCCTCCCGTGCCTTGCATCGGCAGATCGGCCACGCGCTATCCGCCCATAGCCGCAACCTGGCGCGGGTAGAGGCCGCCGATAAGCCCGAAGTGCTTTGGGATCACCCGAAATGGAACGGCTCCATGCGCGGCTTGCGGATGAATATGAACTCAGCGAAAGGGGCGCGGCCCTGGAACGCAAGCTCGGCTGGATTGGCGATACCATCCAGACGCTGCTTTCCCTGCTGCAAGCCCGCCGCGCGCTTGGGCTGGAAGCAGCGGTGGTGGTGCTGGTCGGGATTGAGGTCGCCTTCACGCTGTTTGAACACGTGATCCGCCCGCTTTGGCCCTGAAAGCGCTGCCTTGGGCTGGCCTGCCGCGCAAAACCGCGCAATAAAAGCGCCAAGACAGGTCAGTCCAAGGAAATTTACATGACGGCGAATTCGCCCGAATGGGCCCAGGCGCCCACCGCCCCGCAAAACCTGAGCCAGAAGCGCCCGCCGCCGCCGCCGGCTTCCGTGCGCCGCTACCTCAGCCTGCCGGATTTTGAAGCCGCCGCAGCGCGCTACCTGCCGCGCAGCATTGGTGGCTTTGTCTCGGGCGCGGTGGAGACCAATGCGTCACTGCGCGACAATCTTGAAGCCTTCCAGGAATGGGGCTTCGTGCCGCGCGTGCTGCGCGATACGCGCGGGCGCAATCTGAAAACCACGCTGTTTGGCCAGGAATATGACGCGCCCTTCGGCTTGCCGCCCATGGGCGCTTCCGCCCTTGTTGCCTATCGCGGTGATCTGGTGCTGACGCAAGCGGCCCGCGCGCGCAACGTGCCGATGATCATGAGCGCATCTTCGCTGATCCCGCTGGAAGATGTGGCGAAGGCCAATCCGGATGCCTGGTATCAGGCCTATCTGCCCGGTGAGGCTGAGCGCATTGAACCGCTGGTGGACCGCGTAGCGGCAGCAGGCTTCAAGACCTTTGTGCTGACGGTGGATGTGCAGGTTTCATCCAACCGCGAAAACAATGTGCGCAATGGCTATTCCATTCCGCTGAAGCCCACGCCGCAATTGCTGTGGGATGGCATGACCCATCCTGGCTGGGTGCTGAACACCTTCTTCAAGACCATGCTGAACCACGGCATGCCGCATTTTGAGAATATGGATGCGGGCCGGGGCCCGCCCATCGTCTCCCGCACCTTGATGCGTGCCTTTGGTGCGCGTGATGGGCTGGCGTGGGAACATTTGGAGCTGATCCGCAAGCGCTGGAAGGGCAAGCTGGTCGTGAAGGGCATCATCTCCCCCGAAGATGCGCGCATGTGCCGCGATGCGGGGGCGGATGGCATTATGGTGTCCAACCATGGCGGGCGGCAATTGGATGGCACGATTTCCGGCTTGCGCAGCCTGCCGGAAATCGCCCGCGATGCCGGCGGCATGACGGTGATGTATGATGGCGGCGTGCGGCGCGGCAGTGACGTGCTGAAGGCGCTGGCGCTTGGTGCTTCCTTTGTCTTTGTCGGTCGCCCAATGCTTGCTGCAGCGGCGGTAGCCGGTGAAGAAGGCGTCAAGCACGCCATCGGGCTGTTGTCCGAGGAAATTGATCGCAACATGGCGATGATGGGCGTTCTGAACCCATCCGAAATGTCCATGGCCTATATGCGGCCGATGCGTTGAGCCGAGAGCAGATCACGTTCAGATGGAAAAATCTGAACGTGTGAAGATGCTCGCAAAACAAAAAGGTAGAGCTGCTTGCGTGAACCCATGTGAACGCAACACGCGCTAAGCGCCCCAGAAGGCGCGTAACGCCAGAGGATTCCATTCAGAACAATGGATAGTCCGAGGCATCGGGCGCAGCCACCGGGCTTGGCAGCGAATATGCCAAGCCAGGCCTGCCCACCGGGGGACTCGAACCCCCACACCCTTGCGGGCTGCGGATTTTAAGTCCGCTGCGTCTACCATTCCGCCAGGCGGGCCAGGCCGGGGCTTACTAGCCTCTTTCTGCGGCGGGTTAAACGCCCCTCATCTGCCACCGTGGCGCGCGCACCAATCGCGCCAAATGCGCCGCCAGGCGGCCTCAAGCCCTCGTGCATAGGCGCCAGCATCGCCCAAAGGCCCCAGTGATAGCCGGGCAAGGATGGCGGCCAGCCCTGCCGCATCCTGTGTAAAGGCCACGGATTTTTCGATGTAGTTCGCGGTGCCGGACGCAATCCAATCGGCAAGCCCCACCGTGCTTAGTAGCGTTTCGCCATTACGGCTGATCATGCCCCCGCGCCCGCGCTGCGTCAGGGTTGGTACGCCGGCGTGGATCGCCTCGGCGGTTGTGGTCCCGCCTGGAAAGGGGAAGGGGTCCAGCATGAAATCCACCATCGCATAGCGGGCGAAATAATCCGCGCGCGGGCTATGCCCTTCCAGATCAAGCCGCGCGACATCACCCCCTGCTGCGGCAAAACGCGCGCGGAGCTTTTCCGCCGTCGCAGCTTCACGCAAGACAGCCGTTTTCAGCAAAAGCCGCGCATCGGGCAGGCGGTTTAGGATCGCGGCCCAGGCGGCAAGAACTTCATCATTGATCTTGGCGAGGTTATTGAAGCAGCCCAAGGTCACATGGCCCTGGCGCAGCATGGGCGGCAGGCTTGGCGCTACGGACTGTCTCGGGGGCGTTTAGCACAAATAGCAGCCCGGCAGGCGGAGCGGTTTTTCGATGTAGTGCGCCTCATCTTCTGGCGGCAGTACTACGGAATCAGCGATGATCCAATCCATCGCCGTCACACCATTGGTATCGGCATAACCGATCCAACTGACCTGCACGGGGGCGGGGCGATATTCCATCACACTAATCCGGCTGGTCTCGGTATGGCCGCTCAAATCCACCAGAATATCAATGCCATCGGCGCGGATTTGCGCGACAATTGCTTCGTCTTCCAAGGCGCCAACAGATCGCCAGGCATCGAAAATCCCGCGCAGCCTGACAGTAGTAGCATCGGCGCGCTTGCCGACATCATAGGCCGTCAGATGAAACCCCGCACGCTGATGCGCGGTGATCGCCGCTTCCAGAAAATACCCAACGGGATGCTGACGAAAATCACCCGAAAGCATGCCGATGCGCAGGCGCCGTTCTGGGTCTGGCACATTGGCGAAGGGGCGGGGGCAGGGCGGGCAAAACGCGCGGCATAGGCACGATGTGCCGCCGCTACATCTTCCGCCGTGATGCCCGGTAGGTAATTCAGCCCCAGCAACAGGTTTTGCCAAGCCGGGCGGCAGAGCGGGTCTTGGGCAATGGCGCGGCGCTGCACCGCGTTTGCGGCGGTAATGTCGCCCGATTGCTGCAAGGCCAGGCCGTAATTCACCTTGGCATCCGCGCGATCCGGCAATTCTTCGGCAACGCGCGCCAGATGGGGTATCGCGGCACTCGGCTGGCCGATTCCCATCAACGTGGTGCCCAATTCGCTTTGCATCAGCGCATCGCCCGGCGATGTTTCCAGCACCGCCCGCAGATGGAACAAGGCACGGTCGGGCCGTCCGGCACCGCGCCAAAGCCCAGCAACGGCGCGGTGCAAGCCCTCCCCAGCGCCAGCGGCAAGCGCTGCCGCAATCACCATTTGCGCGGCTTCAGCCTGCGCCGGCAGCAGCATATCCACCAGATTGACGGCGGCACGCACATAGCCCGGGCGCTGGCGCAGCGCCTAACGATACGCCGCCTCAGCGCCCGCGCGATCACCAGAAAATCGCAAGGCTTGACCTTGGTTATTGTGGATCTCCGACGCATCCGCACCAAGCGCGATGGCGCGATTGAATAGCGCTGTGGCGGCGCGAAAATCCCGCGCAGCCAGGCGCGCCATGGCCTCATTCAGCGTGGCCGCAGCCGGGCTGGGGCTAGTCACGCTAACCCAGCCCTGGCCGATATCGCCGCATCACAATCAAATCACTGGTCCCAAAGCTGCTGCACCACATGATTGCGCCAGCTTATCGGCTTTCACGCCGGAAGGCGAAGATGTGCTTGGCATCGCGGGCCGATGGGTGGAAATTGGCCTCATGCGAAGAAAGGCCCGCCATGACCGAAACTGAAACGCCCGTGCTGCTTGCCATTGATGCGCGCGGCATCGCCACCGCCACGCTCAATCGCCCGCATAAGGGCAATGCCTATAACGCCGCCATGCTGGAAGGGCTGATTGCGGGGCTTGATCAGCTCCGCCCCGACACCGCCATTCGCGGCCTAGTCATTCGCGGCGCCGGGGCGCATTTCCAGGCCGGCGCGGATGTTGATTGGCTGGCGGAAGTCGCGGCCTATCCGCCGGAGCCCGCCTTCGCCGCATCGCTGGCCACCACCGAGGCGATGCGCAAGCTCAATGAATTCCCCAAACCGACCTTTGCCGTGATCCAGGGCGCCTGTTTTGGTGGCGGCGTCGGCATTGCCTGCTGCGTGGATGTGACGCTGGCCACCCCGGCGGCGCAATTCGGCATTACGGAAGTGCGCGTTGGCGTCGCGCCAACCCCCATCAGCACGCATATGGTCCATGCGCTGGGCCTCAGGCAAACCCGGCGCTACGCCATCACCGGTGAGCGGTTTGACGCTGCCGAGGCTTTGCGGATCGGCCTGGTGCATGAGGTTGTGGCGCCGGATGCCATGGAAGCGCGGCTGGCGCATATCATTGACCAGATGATGCTTTCCGCGCCGACTGCCATTGCGGTCACCAAAACCTCCTTCCTGGAGGCCAATGGGCTGACCCTATCGCCGCGTCAGGCGGCGCAATTGGCGCAGGAGGGATGGATGCAGCGCGCTGCGCCGGAAGGTCGGGCGGGCCTGGCCGCCTTCCAAGCCAAGCGCCGGCCGGGCTGGTATCGGGGGGGCGCTGGATAAGGGCAGGATTTGTCGGGGTGGTTGTCACAAAAGCTTCATCAAGTTGCAATCGAAGAGTCGCGGGGGCTTTCTAAAGGACGACAGCCGCCTATTTCCAGGTGGCGTGGTCTCAGCATCTGGAGTTTCCCAGTGAACAGGCGATCCCTTCTTCTTGGCGCTAGCGCCGCCCTGACCTTGCCCGCCCTTGGTGCCCACGCCCAAGGCGCGCAAATCACTGGCGCAGGTGCTTCTTTCCCCAACCCCATTTATCAAAAATGGGCTGAGGCGGTCCGTGGCGCCACCGGGATTCAGTTGAATTATCAGTCCGTTGGTTCGGGCGCCGGCATCAATCAGATCCGCAACCGCACCGTGGATTTCGGCGCGACTGATGCGCCGCTGAGCGCCCAGCAATTGACCGAAGGCAACCTGCTGCAATTCCCAACCGTGATGGGTTCGTTGGTCGCCATTGTGAATATTCCGGGCATTGCGGAAGGCCAGCTGAAACTGACTGGCCCGCTGCTGGCCGATATCTACCTTGGCAAGATCACGCGCTGGAATGATCCGCAGATCGTGGCGCTGAACCCAGGGCTGCCATTGCCAAGCCTTGCCATTGCGCCGGCCTATCGCGCGGATGGTTCGGGCACGACTTTCGTGTGGGTTTCCTACCTTTCTGCCGTGTCTCCGGAATTCAAGGAGAAGGTTGGCGTGGGCACTTCGGTGCGTTTTCCCGTTGGTACCGGCGCGCGTGGCAATGAAGGTGTTGCCGGCACGGTCCGCAATGTGCGCGGCGCGATCGGCTATGTGGAAAACGCCTATGCTATCACGAACAAGTTGGTGACGACCCAAATCCGCAATAAGGCCGGCAATTTCGTGAAGCCGGATCACAAAAGCTTCATGGCCGCCGCTTCCGCCGCCGATTGGTCCGTGCCCGGCTTTGCCGCGAATGTGATTGATCAGGCTGGCCCGGATTCATGGCCGATTGTGGCGCCAACCTTTATCCTGCTGCCGATCAACCCGAATGACGCTGCGCGCAGTGCCAATGTACGCCGCTTCTTCGATTGGGCCTTTACCAATGGCAGCCGCTTGGCGGCCGAGCTTGAATACATTCCGCTGCCCGAATCCGTTCATAACGCGGTTCGTGCTGCCTGGCGCCAGAGCTTCGGCGCCTGACGCACTGATCGGTCCGCAGGCTATCCCGGCCTGCGGGCTGCGCCAGTTTCTCTAACCCTTAGGGTGACCCTTGGCATCAGCATCCTTGACCGCGCCGAAAGTCGCGAAACGCCGCGCCAGCAGCTTGGGTGATCGTATCTTCGCGATGCTTTGTCAGGCCGCCGGCATTTTGGTGCTGATCCTGCTTGGCGCATTGATCGTTGAACTTTTCATCGCGGGCTTGCCCGCGTTTCGCGCCTTTGGGATTGCCTTTGTCACCTCGACCGATTGGGATCCTGTGCGCGAATTATTCGGCGCAGGGGTTTCCATTTATGGCACCATCGTCACCGCCATTCTGGCAATTATCCTGGCCGTTCCTTTGGCGTTTGGCGTTGCCTTCTTCTTGACAGAACTGGCGCCCCCTTGGATGCGTCGTCCTGTCGGCACGGCGGTGGAGCTTTTGGCGGCCGTGCCATCCATCATCTACGGCATGTGGGGCTTTTTCGTCATCGCGCCCGCCTTCGCGCAGCATGTTCAGCCATTCATCATCGACACGGTCGGGGAATTGCCCGTGATCGGCGCCCTGTTTCAGGGCCCGCCCTTCGGCACCGGGCTGTTCACTGCGGCCTTCATTTTGGCAATCATGGTGTTGCCCTTCATCGCCGCAACCATGCGTGATGTGTTTGAACAGGTGCCGCCAGTTTATAAGGAAAGCGCCTATGGGCTGGGTGCGACCACCTGGGAAGTCATGAAGGGTGTGGTCATCCCCTATACGCGGGTTTCTGTGGTGGGTGGCATAATGCTTGGTCTTGGCCGTGCCTTGGGTGAGACCATGGCAGTGACCTTTGTGATCGGTAACGCCAACCGCATTTCCACTTCCCTTTTTGGGCCGGGGAATACGATCGCGTCTCTGGTCGCGCTTGAATTCGGTGAAAGTGAAATCGGCAGCCTGAAGTTGGCATCCTTGCTTGCGCTTGGCTTCATCCTGTTCCTACTTTCCTTCGCGGTGCTGGCAACATCGCGCTATCTGCTGCGTTCGCGGCTGAAGGCCTGAAGCATGTCACTCTCGCTCTCCTCCATGCCTCATCCTGGACCACGCAAGGATGCGACCATGGCCGCAAGGCTCGGCCAGCGCCGCAAGTGGGCGGACCGGATCATGCGCGCCCTTTGTATTTCCGCGACGGTGATTGGGCTGGTGCTGCTCGCTTCAATTCTGGCAACACTTTTCTATCGCGGCTTCGAAGCCATGTCGCTGCGCGTCTTTACCCATATTACGGCGCCGCCTGGTTCTGAAGGCGGCTTGCTCAACGCCATTGTGGGCAGCCTTATCCAATCCCTGCTTGGCACCGCCATCGGCACGCCGATTGGCATGTTGGTGGGAACCTATTTGGCCGAATACGCAAAAAATTCCTGGCTTGGGAATGCGGTGCGCTTTGTGTCCGACATCCTGCTTTCGGCGCCTTCAATCCTGATTGGGCTTTTTGTCTACCAAATCCTGGTGCTGCCCTTTGGTGGCTTTTCCGGCTGGGCCGGTGTTGCGGCGCTGGCGATCATCGTGATCCCCATCGTGGTCCGCACCACGGAAGACATGCTGCAGCTGATCCCGAATACGCTGCGCGAAGCGGTTGTTGGCCTTGGCGCGCCAAAGTGGAAAATGATCATTCTGATTTGCTGGCGGTCTGCGATTGCGGGGATCATCACTGGCGTACTGTTGGCTGTTGCCCGCGTGGCGGGTGAAACTGCGCCGCTGCTCTTTACTTCGCTCGGCAATAACGCTTGGTCCACGGATCTTTCCAAACCGATGGCGAGCTTGCCGGTGGCAATCTATTCCTTCGCCGGTTCCCCTTTTGAGGATTGGATCGCCCTTGCCTGGGCCGGCGCGCTTCTGATCACGCTTGGCGTACTCGGCCTCAATATCCTGGCGCGCACCCTGTTGCGCAGCCGCATCTGATCGCAGGAATGTAACCATGAGCCTCTCCACTGAAACACAGAACGCAACTGGGGCGGCGAAAAGCTTCGGCGGCATGCAGGCGCGTTCCGATGCGGCGCTGAATTCGGCACGCATTGCCATCAGCAATCTTGATTTCTTTTACGGCAATAATCGCGCCCTGAAAGGCATCAATCTTGATCTGCCGGACCGTCAGGTCTCCGGCATGATCGGTCCTTCGGGGTGCGGCAAATCCACGCTACTGCGTGTGCTGAACCGCATGTACAGCCTGTATCCTGGCCAACGCGCGACTGGCGAAGTGATGATGGATGGGGAGAATATCATCGCCGATTCCATGGACCTGAATGCGCTCCGGGCCAGGATTGGCATGGTGTTCCAAAAACCGACACCCTTCCCGATGACGATTTATGAAAACATCGCTTTCGGCATCCGCCTGCATGAAAAACTCTCAAAATCCGAAATGGGCGAACGCATCGAATGGGCGCTGACCCGCGCGGCCATTTGGGATGAAGTGAAGGACAGGCTTGACCGTTCCGCGCTTAGTCTTTCCGGCGGGCAGCAGCAGCGGCTTTGCATTGCGCGCACCATCGCCGTGCGGCCTGAAGTGATCCTGTTTGACGAACCAACATCAGCCCTTGACCCGATCAGCACGCTGAAGATTGAGGAGTTGATTGACGAATTAAAGCGCGATTTCACCATTGCGATCGTCACGCATAACATGCAGCAGGCAGCGCGCTGCGCCGATCAGGTCGCTTTCTTTTATTTGGGTGAGCTGATTGAAGTGGCGCCGGCGGCACAATTGTTCACCGCGCCCAAGCACCCGAAGACGCAAGAATACATCACCGGCCGGTTTGGCTGAACCAGGCAGGAGAGAAGACCATGCCCACAGAACATATCGTCCGCAGCTATGATGAGGATTTGCGCAAGCTGCGTGACATGATCGCGCGCATGGGCGGGCTGGTGGAACGTCAGGTGTCCGATTCTACCCGCGCCCTGGTGCGCCGGGACAGTGACCTGGCCGGTGAGGTTGTGCAGCGCGATGTCCAGATTGACCAGCTTGAACGTGAGATTGAGGCCTTCTGCGTGCGGCTTCTTGCGCTGCGCCAGCCCATGGCCGTGGATTTACGCCTGATCATCGCTGGCATGAAGGTTTCCAATGATCTGGAACGCATTGGCGATTACGCGGCCAATGCTGCCAAGCGGTCCATTGTGCTGGCCTCCCTCCCCGGGCTTGGCAGCATGAACGGGTTTGAACGCATGGCGCATCTGGTACAGGAAAACCTGAAAGCGGCGATGGATGCGCTGGTGCAGGGCGATGCGGAAGCAGCCGAACGCGTTTGGGCCGCAGATGAACCGGTGGATGAAATCTATAACGGCATCTTCCGCGAAATGCTGACGCATATGATGGAAGACCCGCGCAATATTACTGCGGCGACCCATCTGCTTTTCATTGCCAAGAACCTGGAACGCATCGGTGATCACACCACCAATATCGCAGAGCGTATTCATTTCGCGGTGCGCGGTGAAACCCTGCCGGAGGATCGTCCGAAGGGTGATACCTCTGCCTTCGCCGTCGTCCGCGGGCCGGGCGAATAGGTGTTGCCATGATGGCAGAAAACTACGGCAGCCTCGCCAAACCGACCGTCCTGATCGTGGAGGATGAGGCGCCGCTTTTGACCCTGCTACGCTACAACCTTGAAAAGCAGGGGTTTCGCGTGGATGAAGCGGCAGATGGCCAGGAAGCACTGCTCCGTGTCGCGGAAGCGCGGCCTGATGTCATGCTGCTTGATTGGATGCTGCCATCGCTCTCAGGCATCGAGGTTTGCCGCCAGCTTCGCCGACGCACCGAAACCCGCGATCTGCCTATCATCATGGTAACCGCGCGCACGGAAGACCAGGATGCGGTGCGCGCGCTTGATATTGGGGCGGATGACTACATCGCCAAACCCTTCGCGATGGAACATGTCATTGCGCGCATCCGCGCCTTGCTGCGCCGGTCTGCGCGCGTGGCATCGAAAGGCACCCTATCCTATGCGGATATTGCCATGGATCAGGACGCGCATCGCGTGACGCGCGCTGGCCGGTCTTTGCATCTGGGGCCAACGGAATATCGGCTGCTTGAATTCTTCCTGCAGCACCCAGGCCGGGTTTTTGCGCGCGAACAATTGCTGGATGCCGTTTGGGGCCGCGATATCCATGTTGAACCGCGCACGGTGGATGTGCATATCCGCAGGCTGCGCAAGGCGATCAACCGCGATGATGAAATGGACCTGATCCGCACCGTGCGTTCTGCCGGCTATGCGCTGGATTCGGATCCGGATCGTCTGGGTTGAAGCCTATCTTGGCGCCATGCCATGCAAGGCGTAATCAACGCTCCGCCAATTGATTTGCGGGGGGTGCAATGCGCGTTTTGATGGTGGGCAGCGGCGGGCGCGAACATGCGCTCTGCTGGGCCTTGGCGGCTTCGCCTTTGCTTACCAAGCTGTTCTGCGCGCCTGGCAATGCCGGCATTGCCGAAGTGGCCGAATGCATCGCGATCAGCGCTGAAGACATCCCAGCCCTGATCGCCTTTGCCAAGGAAGAGGCGATTGACCTGGTGGTGGCCGGCCCGGAAGCGCCTCTGACGCTTGGCCTGGCCGATGCCTGCGCCGCCGCCGGTGTGAAATGCTTCGGCCCATCTGCCGCTGCCGCGCGGTTGGAAGGCAGCAAGACCTTCACCAAGGAAATGGCTGACGCCGCGGGCGCCCCCACCGCCGCCTGGGCGCGCTTCACCGATGCCGCTGCCGCGCGCGCCTATATCCGCGAAAAAGGCGCGCCAATTGTGGTGAAGGCCGATGGCCTCGCGGCCGGCAAGGGCGTGGTGGTGGCCGCGACCATTGCCGAAGCCGAAGCCGCCATCACCGATATCATGGAAGACCGCGTCCATGGCGCGGCGGGCGCTTCCGTGGTGATTGAAGAATGCCTGGCGGGT
>Ga0194117_10004151_pt1 | contig 13996 bp, 9 predicted proteins | sample TA2MahsurfametaG_FD_160579 | JGI IMG/M metagenome (GOLD analysis project Ga0194117, IMG submission 160579) | Freshwater microbial communities from Lake Tanganyika, Tanzania - TA2015009 Mahale N1 surface | ecosystem: Environmental > Aquatic > Freshwater > Lake | place: Tanzania: Lake Tanganyika...
AAAAATGCTTTCAAATATGGATAGAATGATGTTATCACTGTGAGAACAGAAAAGTGTCGGCTAATATTTAACAAAATGAGAGATGGAGCTGTAGTGGAGGGCTTTTCGATCGATCTCTCCTAGACCAAAAAGAGCTATTGTGATAGTTAGAAGTTGTATGTTTCGGTGATGCTGGGTATCTCGCGGGCAGAAGTATAGATTATGTAGTGATATTGATAAACCTAACTCTGTTAAATTCATATTATTAATGATTAGTCATATATTATTATCATTGGTTTCCTCTTCAACAAAAGCAGCCATTTAATTTTAGACCTCCCATCCTTGCGGCGTCTCCTCTATCGCTTCATTCAGCAGATTCTACCGCAACTATACTATGCTTGCTGCCTTGCGCAGTGTGCCAACCTAGGCCACTTATTTTTTATTTTATTATGGGTTGGCTATCAAAATGCTGCTATCTTTTTGATTATTGACCGTTTTCTTATGAACACCCAGCTAGTGCTACAGCTGTATTTTCAATTTTTTATAAGCCATAGGAATGTCCTTCTCCTGAAGATCAACCTTCACTCTATGAAGATCAAGCTTCACTCTATTAATCTTGATCTACTAGTACATATTGTCCTGCTAAAAGATATTCATATTCTCTATGATACTATCTCTCTTATAATACCGCTTGTTTTTTTGCAGTCGTGCCATCAGCTACATCTCCAATCTACGGCTTAGCTCTCTCTGGTCTGGCAAATTTACATCCGTATTTTTGACTGTTTTTGGCAGTATCACCGGTAAACGATCCTTCTTCAACTACAAGCTGACCGAACTGGGATTGTTTAAGGATGAATCTTTGGTCAGAGTAACTAAATTGGGAAACACCTTTTGTTTTTATATTTTGTGCTTGATTATCAACACTGAAGACTAAGGTACATACTTTTCTCTCCATCGATCAATTGTCTCGTATCTACCCTATATTTTTTTGGAGTTCCTCCTCTGCAAAATTCTACTATTGGCCTCCGACTGCCCACCCTCTCTGTCTCTGGTAGCGTGTAGATGGATGAGAGGCAGGGGATGATCAGCGAGTAGATGATAGTTCCTTGTATTTTTGTGGAGTTTATGGATAGGTTTTATACAGTTTTCATGCAAAATGGGCATGGAATTGGAGCGTGGAGGGAGGTGATTGCCGAAAAAACTCATCCAAATATTGCTAGATAATATTTATTCCTATTCCAACTATAAATCAACGGTTGAAATCAGCAATTCATATCAATATTCTGTCATAGACTTTCTATGATAAAGTGTGACATCTTTTCTTCACTTTTTTGTATCAACTCAAAATATTAAATTTTTAAGCTATATTCTTCCAAGGGCCAGTTCAACACATAGTTTGCCCAGCTGACATTTATCAGCCATGCGCAGAGAAACCAAGCATATGTTTTTTCTGGTTATTTTTTGCAGATTAAAGGATTTGCTTTTGACTTTATCGACATGTCATAACCATTATTTTTTGCTAATTTACATCTAACTCCAGCGAACCATCCCAAAAAGCCAATAACACTTTAAAAAATTGATGGGGAGTCTGCGGGAGGGAAGAAATTGGGATTTGTATGGTTGGCTGCAGCTTTTAAATCTTAAACTCAGTGAGTATAATATACATTCAAATTTAGCAGCTAAATTATACAATACATCTATACGAATAAAAACTTAAAGAAGACACATTAAACTTAGAACCAACAAAAATTAGTATCAGCCAATCAGTGTCAGATATCCACTTTTAATGAGCTTAACGTTATTATTTTATTCCACTTTTATACGTGGATTTTGTTTCCCTCCAAAAATATCGATTCAAAAGAGCATATCATTCAATGATCAACACACTATGATAGCTCGACTGCACCTAACACAGCGTGTCTTGTTGATCGAAAACAGAGCTTAAGGCAAACAACTTAAGTCCAATGATTTCAACCAAAAAGTATGATAGTTTTGATTTTGTTAGTAATAACACCCAATATACTACCAACTACTCTCATGCCTCATTTGTTGGTTGTTGGTAAAGTGATTTTTAGTTATTTGTTGCCAACAATTAATATCTTTTCATCAATTCATCACAAATATAATTTTAAATATTATAGACCCTAGACCCACCAAAATTATTATGGCATACACCACACTCCATCAGAACTAACACAAACACTCACCCATACTTGCACAACCTCAGCACTTCTTAAAAAACTAGAAATTAAAACATACGTATGCAAAATGATATGCTCTTTCAACATAACAACTCCAAAATAATCTATGCCAACTCACACTCCCTTTCATCCCCATACACACCTACTACTTAGCTTAGAGATTTCTGCGGATGTGACTCAGTTCAGGAGAATTTGTTTCGATATTTGGCAAATAATAATTAATTAAAATCACTACAGATTTTCCTCATTGGAAAGCAAACTTCTCTCAATAAGTCTTCTTCTCTTCAGATGCTGCTTCTTTGCCACTGTACTGATCCGCTTTGACGAAAGAATCGACAAAATACTCACATTTTTCACAAAATGAAGAGTTACAACTCTGAAAATGAAACAGAGCTACTCAAGGGTAAGGAGGGCGGTCTATGCGAGTTTTTCTTCGATGTCTGGGAATTGTTGTTTGAATTTCTCGGGGGTGTAATAGTTGCGTATGGTTTACTTGTTAACATAGCGTCTGCCTCTGTTATAATTCATCAATCTAACAGTGTTATAGAAAATCGATCTTATTTTCTAAACTTGGCTGCCAGCTTTGCCCAGCATTCCTATAGCTCTATCAACGATGATCTCTGATTTTTCATAAGTATTGAAGAAGGAGTAGAGGTGGTTAATAATATTTGACTCACTATTTTTCTTTGCACTTTGAATCTCTTTCTCCACATTTTTTCTCCTAATTTTTTTAACCTTTTTCTCCTAAACCCATTCATGTGAAATTATGGGCCTCTCAGTTTACTGGGTCGCCGGGAGGAACTGAGATGGTGGGATCAGGAGAGAAGCTTGATTTGTTGAAATGTTCGGTTTCAGATTTTGAATAAATGGCATTTCAGTTTGCAGAAAATAAATACTGGGCAGAGGAACAAACTGCTGGAAGAATGAGGGAGACTACGAGATAGTGGTCGCCATGTTGTATTGATTGATCAGGTAATAGAAACTCATCTTTTACTAAATCAATTATACGATTAATTTTCTAAAAACCATATATGCGGGTCTACCTTTCTGCTATTGATATTTGGTACACAAAGACCAGCACTTTGCTATCACCCTGTTCCCTTAGTACAATTTTTGAGCATCCAAAAAACAGCTACATTCGTTTCCAGTATTTTTAAGAATAAAAACCTTTTAACAAAGCCACTTATTAAAAATTTATTTACGATAAGGAAAATAGAGTCCAGTTGGATGTCTCGATGTCGGTAGGTGTGATTTTGAGCAAAAAACCATTTTCTGTCTTGGCCGGCTTCAATGAAGTTATATCATAGTTATGCCAACTTTAATAAAAATAAGTTTAACTGGTCAAGTTGTCAACCTTAGGCATTTCACAGGATGCCCAAGCGATGCCCAAGCCAGCTAAATAAATTTTTTCTGATTTTAGGAAACTCGAAACAGAAATTTACTAGCTTTGCTTACAGAAGTTATATTGGAATAGTTACTTTACTCTGGCCGAAGGCAATTCCAGCTCGCCTGTTTTGAGATTTGTAATTAAAAATATCTTTGATTTATTTATTCCCCAACACAACAACAAGAAATATTTTCTATAAAAGAGTGAATCTGCTCCTGATCCGAAAACCATGTACAAAAAACACATGGAATGCACCATTACGCACTTGGGTGAACAAAAACATCCTCTCGAAGCAAAACGAAGCAAAAACAATTTATAATATTTGGAATTTGCAGTTTGCAGTTTGCTTAGTAAACACCATCATTATTTTAAGGGTAATATATCAAATGTTAAAGAGAAAATGATTACTCCCTTTTTTACATCATACTAACACCGAAATTCAGATATACTCCATCCTTCATTATAGTTAAATGATTGTAATCCAACTTCGTCTCTCGAGATATGAGCTATCATCCTGGACCGATATAAATCAGCTGCTTGTTGAATATTCAGGTCATTTTTTTTAGTGTAAATTGACTGGTTGTTGAGGTATGAGAGCATTTGTTTTATAATTTGAATGAAGAAGCAAATTCTACGACTCCATCAATCCACTCTAAATACAAATTGATTAAATAAGCAAAACATTCCAATAAGTTAAAAAAAATTTAGACGTGGGCTTCATGTTTTGGGTGGATATAGGGGAAGTTGAGTGCCATATGCGAAACTATCTTTTGTTATCTAACGAATAATTATATGGCTAAGATTTGAATTAGTGAGTTTTAGTACACATCTTTATGTTTTTAAAAAAGGTAGGCTCCAGATCTGAAATCCACATATAATATTCTGGCCAAGCAGTTCTTATATTGTTAGTTTATATAAATTATCTATGATCAAATTTTCATCATTGTTTAAAAAGACAAAAATAAGCACACTCCATCCCACCACCTTAGCTCAATACAAATACCCGCTTCGATGTGCCAATAACTTTTGGTTTTCAGAATAGAAGAAAAATGGCAAAGAGAACGAACAAAAAAATGGATAGAAAGAAATCAGTTTGGCTGATACTTGGTAGTGGCTGAGCAAAACAGCCCAAAATGTTTATAATGAAGTCAAGAAGATGAACAAGTGGTATCTTGGTTTCATGCTGACCCTTCCTCTCATCTACTATCTCACCAAAAAGGATGATGTGTAAGAATATGCGATTAACTATTTCGAGTAGGAACTCAACTAAAATTCAAGTGCTTTCAATCAACTCCACGTAAAGATATTTGTCTCCCAAAAAGTACCCACTTATCAAGTATACTTTGATAAGGATGATCGAAAATTCTTTGTCAATTTTAGATCAAATAGCAAAAGACTTCGAACCATACTTTAAAAGACGCAAAAAAATACTAAGGTTACTTTCGAATACATCGATAACTACGAAATCAAGTTGAGTCTACCCATTATCATTGCAGAGATCATATCAGTTGTCTTTGCGGCTGCGTTTTTCACCCGATCAAATAGAATGAAATCAGGAGTCAAAGGAGGCTCAGGTTCCAACATTTATCAAAAGTTGCTAGGATAGAAGAAGGCTTTTGAAGTTATACAAAAAACGAATGTCAAGTTTTAAGATGTTGCCGGACTTGATTAGAGCAAATTGGAAGTTCAGGAGTTTGTTGATTTCTTGAAAAATCCTGATAAATACAAAAAGCTAGGAGCTAGAATACCAAAAGGAGTCATGTTATCAGGTCCACCAGGAACAGGTAAGACTATGTTGGCAAAAGCAGTAGCAGGAGAAGCAGGAGTTCCATTCATCCCCACCTCAGGTTCAGATTTCGTCTAAATCTTTGTAGGTGTAGGTGCATCCCGTGTCCGCGAACTATTCCAAACAGCAAGATAAAAATCCCCAGCGATAATATTTATCGACTAAATCGATGCAGTAGGCCGCAAAAGAAGTGGTAGCCATGGTTCGCATGATGAGAGAGATAATACACTCAATCAGATTTTAGTTGAGATGGATGGTTTTGGAACTGATGCAAATGTTATTGTGATGGCAGCTACTAATAGGTTGAATTTACTTGATACTGCGTTGATTCGACCTGGCAGATTTGATCGGATGGTTGAAGTTAACCTATCAGATTTAGAGGGTAGAAGACAGATATTTAACGTGCATCTCAAAAAAATTGAAGTCGATCCGACTAAAACCAAAGATTAATATGCCAGAAGATTGGCCTCTCTTACTCCAGGTTTCAGTGGTGCAGAAATCGCCAATCTTTGTAATGAAGCCGCTCTGCTTGCAGCCAGAAACAATAAAGAATTTGTTGATGCTCACGATTTCTAAATGGCTACAGAAAGACTAATTGGAGGCATTGAAAAGAAAGGCATTGTGAGTAATCAATAGAAAAAAATAGTGTCCATCCACTAATCAGGGCATGCCGTAGTCTCATGGTTTTTATAAGGTGCAGATCCTCTCCTAAAACTAACAATTATCCCCCGTTCCAAAGGATCATTAGGTTTCGCCCAATATTTCAACAATTAAAATAAACTCAACACAAAATCGCAACTCATAGACCAAATATGTTTCATTTTAGGTGGAAGGTGCGCCGAAGAATATTTCTTCGGTACCTCCACCAACGGAGCAGCTGATGATCTCTAAAAAGCCTATAAAATCGCACACAGTATCGTTACTAAATTGGGAATGAACGATAAAATCGGATACGTAGGTTTTAGAAATACTGAGTACCTGCGTCCATATTCTGAATAAATGGGCGCTGAGATAGACAGATAGATAATGAATATCATTGCATAATGCACTGCCCGTACAAACTAAATGGTAAAGAAACACCACTATCTAATAAAAAAGTAAATAGCTCATAACATAGACTTTCTGATGAACTATACGAAAAGTAGACTTTGACAATCAAAGAGATAAGGCGTATCTTGGGCTAGAGATAGTTCAAGAACCATGAAACATACAATAGTTATCTATAGGTCGAGAAGTAAATGTAAAAGTCATGATTTTTATAAAACATCCAACTAAACACATCATTTCGATATTGTCATCGACCTAACAACCTTATCACTCATAATATTAAGTTTCTTAAATGCAAAAAAGAGCCATCACAAATGAGAAACAGATTACCAAACCTATGGAAGATAATTGTGCAGATACGAGATTGAAGACTAGAGTTGCTTCACTTGCGCCCTACCTTGCTTAAATTTAAGTAACACTTTCAGTAATATAGCGTCGGAAAAAATTGAGATCGCTTGCTAAAAAGTCCAAAAAAAATCTTAATTAAACTTCATCACGTTCCTTTCGTATTAAGTAAAAGAGCCTTACCTCTCTGCATCGAGAGGGAATGCTCAAAACTCGATAAACTGACACAACTAACCTCGTGTGTCGTCTACTTTAGTAGCGGGCAACTCGTGAGTAACGCAGAGCTAAGTCGGTACAAAGAAAACAATAGTTCTAATTTTCGAAAACAATACAGAGTCGTCCATAGCCCTCTAAAAATAATAATAATGCTTTTTTCAATGAGTTGTACGTTAGAGTCAAAAGCAAAGTATAGAAATAGCACCCTATCAGAAAAAAACAATTTGAGACTCTCGACGTCCAGAGAGCAAGATCAGAACAAGCTGGTGAGATCAACATCCACAAAATCGGTATACTTAAACTTACAAAGCATCCTCAAATGTATAAAAAATGCAAGTGAGGAACGAAACTGATAATCTCGGCAAAACAATAGGAGACTAAAAGAAGAAATAGCAAAAGAAAGGTAACTTTAGACGCAATAAGTATGAACTTGGTTCATCACTTGCAGAACCTACTGATAGCACCACTCAAGAACGCAAATATGAACAGGTTCAGTCTGACTCATTTTTAGAGTTAGATAAAAAAGAATCGAATGTTAGCATCAATAGAGAAATGGATCGACTTGCGCAAAGACAAATGGAAAATTATGCGCAGATACGCAATAAAGAAATTAATCGAAGTGTAGAGAGGTCCACTTAGAAGTATTTCAACTATGAATCCTACAGACCTGCCAAATCAAAAAATGATATCGAAGGTACGCTCTTATTTATTCAGTGTTGGTGAGCACAGCAAAATATCCTTCCCTGCACAAAGCTTCCCATTCGACTACAGATAGACATCCTCCTAATTCTACCCAACCAATATCGGCTCATATATATGACTTCGATTTCCAGAATTAAATCGAAACACCTTCATAGAGTTACTAGCACATTGAGTAGATAAATCCATCGGAATAATAGAGCGTTCTTATAGGAGTACAAGGAGGCAACAAAATAGGTGAGGTTCGTTGCGAGTAAGGAATGAGTTGGAGTGAAGTCGAGTGCATAAATTAGGCATGATGAGTCAATCTTTTTTGTATCTAACCAAAAACAGTATTTTATTTGTATTATATGATAAATAAATAAATGCAAGAAGAAGTAAGCTAAAGAGCTCAGCCTTATCAACGCAATAATGAACTCGCCAAATCAGAAGTTATCTACAAATCGGAAAAGCCTGCCCTATCAGCACAGCGATCTCATAAAAAATATTAGTATCAGACACCAATTCCTAATTACTCGAAAAAAGAAGATGATGATATTTTTTGTTTTCTGAAATGTTGCACAGATGTCTCAGTAGAACCATAATACGAATACTAAACACAAAGGAGAAAGGAAGTGAGTAAAGTCAGCTTCAAAAGCAATTAGCCCTATGTGAGTAGTATCCGCATGAAAAATCGTCAAAGCCAACCCATAACAACATTCAATGACCATCTAGTCAGCTAAAAACTAACAAAATCTAGATGGCTACATGATTGAATTTATGATTTTGATAAATCTCTATGTTCATACTCAAGACTGTTGTTATCAATAAAAGAAGAAAATGCTGAGATTTATACTAGTTTCATAATAATTCCAAAATCATAGTGATTTTTCCAATAATTTGTTCAGTCTACCTGTAAACCAGTCACTTATTACTTTGTTTCTCACTCGAGCTGTGTCAATACTACCTCCCTTTCCGAAATGTTTGCCTGCTTTACCGACTTTGGAGACGAAGTCAGACACACTGTTAAAATCTTGAATTTGGAAATGTTCAACCACTGCATTTCTCTCTAATAATGGCTGTTCATTATTCTCTCCCACAAAAAGTTTTCTGATCAGCTTTTCCTATTGGGCTTGCAAACTCTACTCGAGTACTGGATTTGGGAGAGTAAAGAATGGACTTCCTGTTGTGTCATTTATCTTATAAGGAGAATCGATGAGAGTGAATCCGTTGTCAAGTCTGAATGTTTGCAGTTCACAAGGATTTTCTTGATATTTTCCCGAGGCTTTGGCCAAACTAGTGATAAAACTATGCTTTCCTGTTAATGTCTTTCCTGCAACCAAGATTAATCCAGGTGTAACCTTCTAAAACACACTATTCAACTCTTCAATACTTTTTTGCCTCAACTTATGATCATTACTAAATAATACCACACTGGAAGAAACACTATTTATATATTTGACTGCATTTTACAAATTTTTAGGAGAGACTGTATCAGTCTTAGTCAAAACTGTGATTAAATGAACTTTATGTATTTTGCACTTTTATCTGAACTCATTATCAATGCATTCTTTTGGACTTTTAGAGTCCAATAACTCCAAAACATACTGAACATTGTTAACAGTATGGTCCAGATTGGTAACATACTTTTTAATCAGATTTTCCTTTGGTTTTGGTAAATAGGGACATTTGTTCTCAATATTGATGAGTCCATACTCACTCTGATTGAGAATCTGGAAAGTTGTTTCCTTTTACTGAGGAAGATCCTTTCTCGCCTAGTCTAAAATCTGTTGTTTAAAGGGGAACATGTTAGGCAAAAAGTCGCTTCTAGCCACACCTTTATGTTTCAATCCTTTGCCTTTTAGTTTCTTCGCCTCCTTTTTTACTCTCTTATTGTGTTGTTTGACTTTCCTCTCTATTTTGTATTTGACTTTGAATGTTTTTCTCTTCGATGGCCTGCCTTTAGGTTTGTTCGCGTACTTCACCATAGTTAGTATATTATATCAACAATCGATTTATAAAATCACTTTCATAGATATATTCTCTACTATGTTGCAAATCTGCATATATTATGTACCGCACGGGGTATAATCTCCAACAATTTTTCAGATTAGAGAGTTTCATTGTAAGATAACCCACGCACCTCACCTAAACTTTGTTTTAGTGTTGCTTTTTTACTCTATTCGTTTCCAAACGTTTTTAAAACTTGCCGTTAGTACTCTGCTTTCATTTGTGGATCATTAAGCATAGAGAAAAACTGATTATAGAGTTTTTGTCTGATCATTAGCTGTCCTTCTTGTTCTTAGTTTTCTTCCTGAACTTCTTCTTTAGGTTTCATGTAAGCTGTTGACACTTTGAGAGATTTGCCCATAAAAACTTGTCCATTTGTCTATGCTATGGCTCTATGCGCTTCATCATGGTTGGTAAACTTCACAAAACCATATCCTTTGGACAGTTTCGTGACATTATCTGTGATAATTTTGGCACTGAAAGCAGAGGGATACCTACTTCTAAAAAACTCTAACAGTTTATGTTCAGTAACAGACTGCTCAATATCTCCCACATAGATTTGGATTTCGAGCTGATTACCTTTATTTTGGCTTATAGCTGGAGGTTTAGTCCCGCCTCCATAGGCTGCCCAGTTCAATTTGAAAAACTTGCTTGTATTCGGAATGATTCGGTTGTTGTAGTTGATGTAAAAATTGTTAGCTGAATTGTGGGAAACGAACTATAGAAATCCATACTTGAGAGGCAATCCTGTTACTTTGTCTTTGATCAATTTGATACTACTCAACTCTTTGGAGTAACCAAGTGTATTTAATAACGACTGAAGAAATCCTTCATCCATCCATGAATCGAGATCACCCATCCATAATGTTCTCGATGTTTCGTTTATGTTAGCCTCCATATTATTAAATTTACAATAATTATAAGAGTAATACACAAATGTTTCTAGACTCAACTATAAGGACCACTCTTTGATTGTTATTTATTTTTTGGCAGTTAGTTTTACTTTTAATGAGGGTAGTATGAAATGAATGCAGATAATATCATTCTTCGATTTACTCGTAGTAATCATACTCTTACAATTTCAAAGAATCCACAGTGATATCGTAGCCTTGAGATTGTCCGAACTATTCGCTCTCTCCGAATTTTTTAGACTCATTTTTTACAATCTACTCTTAAACCTGCATCAATCAATAAATACCTCACCCTCACTCTCATCTTCTTTCATTTGAACTGGCATCTGAGACAACTTTTCGGTTCTGTCGTCTTTCTTGACAGCAGCAGGTTTTTTTGTTTTGCCCAAAAAGTTAGCAAAGAGTGTGTAAAGGACAGGTTATTCATTGTTGGGTTTTACTGCGTTATCAGCAGCTATCTTTTATCTTTTGACTTCATTTTTCATATTAGACTCGGAATTGAATATTTTGAGTGAGTGTTCCATTTCGTAAAACTGAAGCAACTCTTGTATGAGTTGTAAAGAATTTTGCCCTTGACTACTTTCAGCCAGTTTTTGAACTTTGAGGTTTTCGGAGTAGAAAGGAGAAGCCTAGATAAGTGTGGTGATACTTTTTTGGAAGATCCCTCCTGGGAGTCGATCGTTTTGAAAACTGAAGAACGTATCTGGGCTCTGATGTTGCTGAGGTACCCATTCTTTTCCAGATTCTGCATGACTAGATTTTTAAGTTCGTTTAGCTCCTACATTTAAATTCCAATAAATGAAATAATTAATAACCAACTCCACCGAATTTGAAGCTATGTTATAAATTCATCAACGATAATATCTTATAAATAATGAATTGATCAATCATTCTTTGGCCAACTCCTTTTTCATCTCATTTGTTTTTATATTTTATTATACCTAGGTTGTGATTTTTCGGATCATTGTATCCAAAGCGGAATCTTCAATGCTTAATCTTCCAAATTTATTCAAATTTGCAATATATTTGGTTTCATAGGTGGCCCTGTTATTCTGGATTTATCTCAGTTGATTTACAATTATCATATATTTTCTGTAAGATTATTCTTCGAGAGCGAGTTTTCTTAATAATACTTCTTTTGCCTTGTCTACCATCGCCCATTCTAAGCAGAAATCTGCATATTCCTGATACAGGTTAGATTTATCAGCCCCCAAGGTATTCTTGAGCACTTCTTAGTAAAGTTTGCAAGTCTCATCAACCATGTTGTGGTGTTTTGCGATTTGTAAAGCAGATTTTTTGAATGTGTTAGTTTCAGTTTCTAAAACTTTTAAGACATTCACAATTTTTTTGAGAAGCTTTAATTTCCTCATTGAAATCTTATCAAGTTCATCAGACTTAGTTTGCTAACTATACAATTAGGTGTCATTAACACATCGATACAATTTATTTATATTCTATAAGGCATCGAAATAGCAGATACAAGCTTTTTCTCTTTCCAACTGGGCCTAAAGCAAATCAGCTTTGGCAGTTTAGATGCTATTCTTGTGTTCACTGAAAAATATAGAACATTTATCTTCTTCTTAGTTTGATTATAAACTTGCTATAGCTTTTCTCTCTTCAGCAAATTTGTTGAAGAATTTTACATATTCGTTGAGGGATTAAAGACTTGGGAAAATTTTGGTTAATAATGCTTCATCGAATTTTTTGATGAATCTTTCCCTAAAATCTACAGCCCAAGGAATCTTTCCTTAATTGCTTTCAAAAACTGAGTTGCAATTTCCAGCCAGTTTGATCTTGATATCGTTGATAAGTTGATTATCAATTTCATAGAATTTTTGGAACTATCTAAAGCCTCTTTGAAGAATGACGTTAGTTTTTTCTAATAGAAGTTACTCCTACTGAGATGTAGCAAAAGTTTTGATGATTTTAATCATCTCCGCAAAACGGCTTTTAAATCTCTCCATCACATCTTTGAATGTGAGACCAATCATAATCTCTTCTTCTCTTTCTTCACCAGTTTCAGAATCAACAACATTTCGCTTAATGATTTCGAAATCTTGTATAGCACCTGCAGATTAGACAATTCTCTATAATGCAAGAATCGAATTAATAGACTGAATCAAACTGAGAGGTTAGTAGTTGACTTTAAGTTCTACGCTTACAGTTTTGTCTAAGTCATAAACATCATTCGTGTTGACGAATTATCTCACCTGCTCAAACATTGACGTCAACTTGAAATTCGAAAAGTTGAATATTCTCTATTTTTGCCAACTATAGATAAATTACTCCCAATTTCCAACAAAGTTTTCAATTAGTTTTTTTAGAATATTTGAATAACTCAGATAGTTGTTGACTTTACTGCTGAGCTAACTATTGAATTTAGTTTTTTGCTACTCTGCAAGCTTCTCGAAATCTATGGTAAAAGGTAAAGATATAAGGGACTCTCCAACAAGCTGTTAATTTTGGTTCAGATCAAAAAACTGCCAGTTTAGTCCGTTAAATCTCTCAATAAATGTGCATTACTCAGGTTGCTGACTATTTCTTGCTTTAACGAAACCCTCGCGCCTTGAGGAATCTCTCAGATACTCAAGAAGCTCCATAATTAAAGGTTTGTTTTAGAATAGGAAAGCAGGATTTCCCATTTTTTATAAGATTTATGTTATGTAACCGTAATGGTTTTCAGTCTATTGAGATTTAGTAATCACTAAAGACATGGATTGCTTCAACCTTTACTTGATTTAGGGAGTCGTAAGTGGGAATTTAAACATATTGATGAAACCTTGGAATGTCCTTATCAAACCCGAACAGTTCTATTATCTAAACTTGTTCTCATCAAACACTATCACAAATTTTACCCTTCTTACCTTCTCAAACAAAGCCTGCAAGAAATATGACACTCCAATAACACCCACATAATCTCTTGTATCGTAGTATCCAGCCATATCAACTAAACTTAAATTGTCCTAGAAGTCTCTGCAAATGTTAGGTGCCAAGGTGACTGAGGCTAAACCATTTCCAACTTGGCCAATATCAGGGTCTGTCTCTACAAGAGGAACATAGAAACTGTTGAGATTACCTTGACCTATCATTGGCTTTTTCTGAATCCAATTAAAAACGGTAGATTTGCCGACTCTTGTGAGTCCCACGAGAATGATGGCATTCTCGTGGGCTTAAAGAATCTTTCTGTCTCCCTTTTAAGTGATAGTGAAGATGTTAGGAGTCTTTGAACTCTATGTGGTATTCATTCACAATTATAGATTATATGAAGATATAATATTTCTTGCAAGAATTTATGATAATAATCAATCAATTATGAAAGATTAACATCTTGAAATAAATATTTTCTGATAATACAAAACATCTAATGAACTTTTAATCTTCAAATAACTCAAATGAATCATTTATAGCTTATAGAATCTGATTTGATATGGAAAAA